>ERZ650302.350-NODE-350-length-24849-cov-15.647455_pt1 | contig 24849 bp, 23 predicted proteins | sample MGYA00376238_ERZ650302 | MGnify/ENA primary metagenome ERZ650302 (study PRJEB26733, sample SAMN07839298) | wastewater metagenome | biome: urban; feature: wastewater treatment plant; material: waste water | place: USA: North Carolina | collected 2016-04-28 ... | reverse complement strand
ATTGAATTTCAGATTCGACATTAAATGGATATTCAATAATTGATTTGTTATTGATAACACTTTTAATTTCAGAAAACTTAGAAGTTGTTTCATCATTTTGATATTCGATAAACTGAATTTCGTTATGAAAATGATTGAAGACCACAATATTTTGATAGAATGAATATGAAAATTCTGGGATCGTTGCTTCATTTCCTTTAGATGAAAATTTTACTGTTTCGAAATGAGGAATCGCATCCCAAGCAATGTATCCGAATAAACCATTTACAGGTAAATCTTCTCCATTTTGAATAGCAAATTGAGAGGTGAATTCTTTGAATTTTTCTGTCAATTCTTGAGCATTCAACGTATATTCTTTTGTTTCTCCATTCGCATACGTTTCATTTACCATTCCGTTTGTAACCTTAAAAGTTGCGATCGGATTAAGGCAAATAAAAGAGTTAGCATCTGTCTTCGAATGATAGTCAGAACTCTCTAATAATAAGGCATTCGGATAAATATCTCGCAGTTTCAAATAAAGCTGAACAGGAGTCGTTAAATCCGCTAAAACAGTTTCTTTCTGTATGTTAAAAGTTAAATTCATTTGTTAAATATTTCTCTTCGTAAGCCTTCGGATACATAATACAATCTATAGCTGCCACAACCAAAGTAGACGCTACACTTCCAATAGCTCCACTTGTAGCTCCAAAAACTGCTCCTCCAATAGCGCCTGTTATCGTTCCAATTCCAGGTAAAACAACAGTTCCACCAGCAGCACCTGCTTTAAAACCAACAACTCCTCCACCGATTACCCCGATTACTATTGCTCTCCCTACATCTCTGCCTTGTCTACCCATGCATTCTTTAAATCCTGAACCTGTTGTGGGTTTGGGTTTGCTTTGCAGAGAAGTTCCTCCAATTTCATTTCTTACTTTAAACACCTCCTTAGCAACACCTTCAAAAGTATAAAAAAGAAAATCAACCTCGTTTTTAAAATCATCAGAGAAATTTTTAGAATTAATCTCTAATCGTTTTTTAGAAATTAAATCTAAAATTTTATCATCATAACAATTTGCTAGCTCATTATAAAATGATAACATAAAACTCCTCTCTTTATCGCTATAATGAATCGGCAACGAAACAGGTAATGTAAAACCATTGTCATAAACCTTTTTTCTAGACAAATCAACCTTCCTTACACCTACATATCTAGTCACCATGTTTCTCAGCTTTGTTTCATCATCAAACCTAGCACTAATTAAACTTATTTTTTTTTGAGTATTTAATTTAAGACTTGTATAATCTACATTTTTAACCTCGTTTTCGGTTTTTAGAGCATCATTACTACAAGAAGTATTTACAACAAAAGCAACAATCATCATTACAATGACAAAAAACATTTTTTTCATAATTTCCTATATTATGAAGTGATTTAAACTTATTTTGTAATTAATAAAGGGTTGACGAAATTTGTGTTGCAAAAATAACCATTTCAAATCAACCCTTATGTACAGTGTACTAGACAAAGATATAATAAAAAGTGAAATTGTTCCTTATTTACCATTAGCAAAGCGTGGTTTTCAGGCAACAGTTCCTTTAGAAGAGATAGTAAATGCCGTTCTTTATAAGTTAAAAACAGGAGTTCAATGGTATCAACTCCCAGTAAAATCTTTATTTGAAGAAATTGTATTGAGTTGGGAATCTGTTTATTATCATTATCGCAAATGGTGTCTTGCCAATGTTTTTAAGCAAAATTGGATAAGCATTTTAGAAAAAAACAAATCAAAATTAGATCTTTCAAGTGTTGATTTTGACGGTAGTCATACCTCTGCAATAAGAGGTGGAGAAGAAGTAGAATATCAAGGTAGAAAAAAACGTAAAACAACTAATTCATTATATTTAAGCGACAGACAAGGGCTACCGTTAGCCATTTCAGAACCAGTAGCTGGTAATCATAACGACCTTTTTAATATAGAAGTGCAGTTTGAAGTAGTAACTGGAACTTTAGAACAAGCTAATATTCCAGTAGAAGGACTTTTTTTAAATGCTGATGCTGGCTTTGATTCTAAAGAGTTTAGGTTATGTTGTGAGAAAAAAGAAATCAATGCAAATATTTGTTTCAATAAAAGAAATGGAAATACAGACAGGGACGAATATTTTGACCAAGTGCTTTATAATGAGAGATATAAAATTGAAAGGACAAATGCTTGGATCGATAGTTTTAGATCTTTATTAAATAGATTCGACACAACTGTAACAAGTTGGATAGGCTTTAATTATTTAGCATTCATCGTAATTGCTCTAAAAAAATTTAACAAAATAAAAGTTTAAATCACTTCTATTTCAGAAACATTATAGTACTCTGTTTTATCTCCATATTTTTCTCCTAAATTAGCTTTATGGATTGCAAATTGATTAATTAGAAATTCACTGCATATACCTGTTTTTAATTTAACATTTAAACGCTCTTTAATATCCATTTTAAATTCCTCGAATTCTACCGAGTTTATTGAGATTCTTTCCGTTTTTTCAATCGTAATTAACCTATTGCTTTCTTGTTCACAAAGATGCTCATATATAAATTTTAATATCTTATCCATCTTAGATTTTGTTTAAATATGTTCATCTCAAATTTATAGACAAGAAATCACTTTGCTTTACGGTTTACCGTACTATAATAATAAAAATTTTCTTTATTTCTTCCCCACAAATCTAGGATCGGTTTCCATCACGGTGCCACAATTTTGGCAAGTTCGCAACGCTTCAGAGCTATAGAAATGTTGAAAATGAGGCAGAAAATCTTTTTCAATGTTGTGGAGTTCAAAATAGACTTCGTGCAGTTTATGATTACAAGACTCACAATGCCAAAGCAAACCATCGGTAAAACCCAATCCTGCTCTTTTGCGTTCAATCACTAGTCCAATAGAACCTTCGGAACGTACAGGCGAGTGCGGAATTTTAGCGGGATGCAAATACATATCTCCTGCGTGCAGTTCCATTTCTTTGCGCTGTCCTTCTTCTTGAATGATGACTTTTATACTGCCTTCGAGTTGGTAAAACAGCTCTTCCGTTTCGTTGTAGTGGTAATCTTTTCGGGCATTCGGACCCGCAACAATCATCACGATATAGTCACCAGAATCAACATAAAGATTCTTGTTGCCAACGGGTGGTTTTAGTAACTCACGGTTATCTTGAATCCATTGGTTGAGGTTGAAGGGTTTTGCTATGGCCATTGTTTTTGTACTAAAATTGGAAAGGCTAAGATAAGGAAAAGGCTTGACTTTTGTATCGTTGGGGGTTTTAGAACTGGCTATTCAATTTAACATCTATCTTATTAGGGGTTACCCGATTAGTTTTTTTTCGTTAAAAATAGATAATGAAACCATAAAAACAGTATTTTTGATACTATCAAATGATACTATCATAATGAAGCCACCCTACGATATTACGCCAGATATTTTGCGATTAATTGCTTCTATTTCAACTAAAATAGGAGAGGTTAATGCCAAATATCTAGTGAAACAAAGTCCAACATTAAGAAAGCAAAATCAAATAAAAACGATTCATTCTTCCCTTAGTATTGAAGGGAATACCTTGTCTGAATCACAGATTACGGCAATTCTTGAAAACAAGAGAGTGATAGGTCCCGAGAAAGATATTGTAGAGGTGATAAACGCTTTAGAAGTCTATAAAAAAATCCGTTCCTTTAAGTATCATTCCAATAAAGATTTTCTAAAAGCTCATCAAATGTTGATGAAAGGATTGGTCGAAAATCCAGGAAAATATCGAACAAAAGGTGTTGGTATTGTAAAAGGAACTCAAGTAGAACATATTGCTCCTCCCTACGAGAATTTACCTTTTTTGATGCAAGATTTGTTTCATTATTTAAAAGACACTTCAGAATTGACGCTCATTAAAAGTTGTGTTTTTCACTATGAGATGGAATTTATTCATCCTTTTATGGACGGAAATGGTAGAATGGGGAGATTATGGCAAACCATTATCTTAATGAATGAATATCCGATATTTGAATTCTTGCCTTTTGAATCACTTATTGCTAAAAACCAAGAGGCTTATTACAAAGCGTTGTCAACCTCTGACAAAGAAGGAAAATCAACTGCGTTTATTGTCTATATGCTTCAAATTATTGAAGTCTCATTGACTGAATTACTACTAAATAGTAACCGAAAATTAAATGAAATCGAACGATTGGAATTGTTTTTGGAACAACCTATAACTGTATTTTCTAGGAAAGATTACTTGAATTTTTTTACGGAATTATCTACAGCTACAGCAAGTAGAGATTTAAAAAATGGAATTTTAAAAGGCTTAATCACTAAAGAAGGAGACAAGAAAAATACCATTTACCAAAAAACAGCTACAGATTCTTCCCCTATTTCCCTTCTCTAATCAAATAAACATACACAGGGAAATGGTCACTGTACCCAACTTCGGTTAGGGAATGCCTGAGTGGATAGCCTTTGAATTTTCCTTGCGTTTGAATGAGGTAATTCCGTTGAAAAATACCTGCTTTCCAATACTGCCAAGTCGAATAATCCGAACTGAGCCAAGTGCCTGTAAGCATAATTTGGTCAAAAACATCCCAAGCATCTTGGTGTGCGATGGTTCCCAATCCCTTGCTCAACAAAGCTTCAAAAGGATTGAAGATTTCGTGTGGAGCTACCGCTGTTTTTTTTCCTTTGGCACCCAAAGCCACTTTTATGCTCTTGTTATGAGGACCATCGTTGAGGTCACCCATCGTAATGATTTTTGCATTGACATTGAGTTGTTGTAGCGAATCGATAATTTTTTTGTTCAGTTTTCCTGCGGCCTCTCGGTACGCACTTGTTTTTTGCTCGCCACCCGAACGAGAAGGCCAGTGATTGATAAGGAGATGGATTTCTTCTCCTTCCAAATAGCCACTAACGAGTAATTGGTCTCGAGTGTAAATCCTTTTGGTTGGTGCTAAAATAGGAACATCATCTTCTGTTTTTTCAGCCAATGATGCAGCAGTATTGGTTTTTTCAGACTCAGGAGTAGCATTCAAATACAAGGGAATCGAACTGAAGTTTGTTGGTCGAAACCATTTTTTTCGGTATAACAAAGCCACATCAATGCCACGCTTGTCGGGCGAATCAAAGTGAATGATACCATATTCGGCCTCTTGTAGTTGAGATTGTTGAATCAAATCTTCGAGTACGGCTCGGTTTTCGATTTCGCATCCGCCGATAAAAGTCGGCAATTCTTTGTTTTCGGGCGTACCAATTTCCGAAAGGACTTGTGCCAAATGATGGAGCTTGGTTTGGTATTTTGCTTTCGTCCATCGTTGCAAACCATCGGGCGTCCATTCTTCGTCAAAAGTATCGGGGTCGTTGATGGTGTCAAAAAGGTTTTCAAAATTGTAAAACGCAACCGTATGTATTTTGAATTTTTTGTTTTGGGGAAATAGAGGAGATGTCCCCAAAACAAGCAAGAGTCCAAAAATCAACCAGTTATACTTCATATATATTATACTAAAATCGCTACAAGTAAAGTTAAGGGATTTCCATTAGAAACCGCTGCATATTTTAGGATTTGCCTATATTTGTTTTTTAACTCAGTTTTGAAACTATTGAAATCCAACTTAAACATTATTACCAATCGACAAGCAAAAGCCAATAGCAACAAAGGTCATTTTTTATGGCAAGCTTTGTTTTTTGTTTTTGTATGCTCGATTACTAACAGTCAAGCTCAAAAAATGATGATTACACCACCCGTACTTCAAAAAGGAGATACCGTTGCCATTGTGGCTACCGCTCGAAAAAATATCGAAGATAATTTACAACCTACTATCGACTTATTGCATAGCTGGGGGCTAGAAGTGGTGATTGGAAGCACCATTGGTTTAGACCAAAATCAATTGGCGGGAACCGATGCGCAACGTGCTGCCGATTTTCAAAAGCAAATGGACAACCCAAATATTAAAGCCATTTGGTGCGCTCGTGGTGGCTACGGAACGGTAAGAATGATAGATTTATTGGATTTTTCTACTTTCAAAAAGCACCCTAAATGGATTGTAGGCTTTAGCGATGTTACCGTTTTGCACAATCATTTGAATACGTTGGGTTACAAAACCATACACGGAACGATGCCTGTGAGTATTCCTAGAACCGCTCCAGAATCGATTGCTACTTTGTACAAAGCCTTGTTTGGACAACCATTAGTCTACACTATTGAACCTACTGCAATGAATCGTTTCGGCAAAGCCAAAGGAGAATTGGTAGGTGGGAATTTATCGATTTTGTATAGTTTGTTTGGTTCGCCTTCTGCTATTGATTGTTCGGATAAAATTCTTTTTATCGAAGATTTAGATGAGTATTTGTACCACATCGACCGTATGATGATGAACCTGAAACGCAACGGTTGTTTGGAAAGCATCAAAGGAATTATCGTAGGCGGTATGACCAAAATGAAAGATAATGATATTCCTTGGGGCAAAAATGCGCTTGAAATTATTGAAGATGTAACCAAATCCTATAACATTCCAGTGGTGTATAATTTCCCAGCGGGGCATATTAAGGACAATCGCGCTTTGATTTTGGGAAACACCATTACACTTGAAGTCACGGCTACAGGGACTACTGTGGTTTTTGAATAGTTTTTGGGTTGAAACATATAGGTTTATAATTTTTTATTGAACCATATAAGGCATTGAAGGGAATTTAAGTTGAGTTTGAAAATAATTTTTGGTTGAACCATATAAGTCATTGAAGGGCATATAAGTTGCTTTAAAATAATACATTAGGTTTTAACCACGAGGGACACAAAGGCTTGCACAAGGTTCACAGAGAAAGGTTTTCTTTTATTCGATTAACTCAGAACAATCATTGTACTTAAATGATCTTATATGCCTTATATGGTTAATTTAAAAAAAACGAATATGACTTATATGTTTAAAATTTCAAATGGATTTTGATTTAAAATATGGCAGCACATAACGAATTAGGAAAACTAGGTGAGGAGCTAGCGGTTGATTTTCTGAAAAAAGAAGGTTACACGATTTTAGCTACGAATTGGATTTTTCAGAAGGCGGAGATTGATATTTTGGCTCAAAAAGAAGATATTTTGGCCGTTGTTGAGGTCAAAACACGCTCTTCTATCGAGTTTGGATTGCCACAAGACTTCGTAAAACCAAAAAAAATCCAATTATTGGTAAAAGCTGTAGACGCTTATGTGACCCTCAACGAAATCGATGTAAATGTACGATTTGACATTATTGCGATTCATAAAGAGAAGGAATCCTTTGCTATTGAACACCTTACCGACGCTTTTTTTCATTTTTAATCGAAAAAAATCCGATGTTATATTTGTAACAAATTGTTTTTTATTTATATTTGCAAAGAGATTTAACACATTTTGTCAGTTAAATCTAATCTTTCTCTAAAAAAATTAAAAATGTATTTGTTATGAAAACTGTTTCTTCAATTGTTGAAAATTACATCAAAACCAAACCTTTTTTATTGAACGCTCTTTCTTTGGGTATTATCAATTTGACTTCATTATCTCGGAATATTATGACCGAATTAGAAAGTGAATTTGGTAAAGAGGTAAAACAAGGCGCTGTGGTGATGGCTTTGAAACGATTAACAGAAGAATTGGATTTCAAATTGAATCATAAAATAAATAAAGTAATCAAAAACATTGGTGAGATTACGGTTCGCTCGGAGTTGACGGATTACACTTTTGCGGTTTCTGACATTGTTTTGAACAAGCAAGCTGATTTGATTACCGACATTAATACGTTTTCGGATATTTTCTATACTTCCTCACGTGGGGTTAATGAGATTAATATTGTAGTGAGTAACAGCGTGAATCACTTGGTTGAAAAACATTTTTCTAGTGAGAAATTAATTCAGAAATTAGAAAATTTGGCCTCGATTACGGTTAAGTTGCCAAAAGAAAACATAGTGGTTCCGGGTATTTATTACTTCATTTTTCAGCGTTTGGCTTGGGAAGGAATCATTATCAATGAGGTGATTTCGACTTCGAATGAGTTTACTATCTTGGTGAATGAGAATGAAGTAGATGTAGCCTTTAAAGTAATCAAAGATTTGAAAAATTAGGAATACATTCCAAAATAATATGAAAACGAGGCCTAGTGCTTCGTTTTTTTTTGTGCAAGAAAGTCAAAGAAATGTTTACAAAAAAAGACGATGCTTACTCTTAGCCCCGATGGGAGGGAAAATCCTTTTTATCCCTTTTTCGGGATAAAAAGATTGGAAGGACAGCGGGACTTTGCTTACTGATGTACCCATTTTTTGCTGCTCCTAAAAACAATGGTGCGGCTTGGGGTGAAATTAATGGTCGCTAATGCTTAAATTTACATTTTATTACACAAAACGATGTCATTATCTCCTTCTTATCAAAAGTTTAAAGACCAAATTGCCGCTGTGCTCGACTCGGGGCGCATAATAACAAATCCTTTGCAAACCTTGGCGTATGGAACGGATGCAAGTTTTTATCGGTTGATTCCGAAGATGGTGCTTTTGGTACATTCTGAAGCCGAAGTGGTGGCGATTATCAAAGCGGCAAATGCCTTGAATATTGCTTTGACGTTTCGAGCGGCGGGAACGAGTTTGTCGGGACAAGCGATAACGGACTCGGTTTTGGTCGTTGCGACGCACGGCTGGAAGCATTACGAATTACTAGATGACAAGCAAAAGATAAAACTAGAACCCGGAATTGTAGGCGCTAGAGCGAATACTTTTTTGGCGCCACACGGATTAAAGATTGGTCCCGACCCGGCTTCTATTGGTGCGGCGATGATTGGCGGAATTGTAGCCAACAACGCCAGCGGAATGTGCTGCGGAACGGCTCAGAATTCCTATAAAACCATTGCAGATATTCGAATGATTTTGCACGACGGGACAGTTCTAGACACAGCCGATGCGGAAAGTGTGGCTTCGTTTTATGAAACGCAGGCGCATTTAATTGAGGAAATTAAGGACTTGCGACATACTATTATTGCGAATCCAGCTTTGGAGGAGCGCATTCGTCAGAAATTTAAAATTAAAAATACTACGGGCTATAGCATCAATGCTTTGGTGGATTATGAAGACCCTATTGAGATTATCAAGCATTTGATGGTGGGTTCTGAGGGGACTTTGGCATTTATTTCGAATGTGACTTTCAAGACGGTTGTAGACGAAAAGCATAAATCTTGCTCGTTGTTGATTTTCAATTCGATTCAGGACGCATGTAACGCGACGATTTTGTTGAAATCAAGCCCCGTTGCCGCAGTAGAATTGCTAGACAGAGATTCCATTCGCTCGGTAGAAAATGACCCTGAAGCACCTGATTATTTTAAAACGTTACACGAAGATGCTTGCGCCTTATTGGTAGAATGTAGAGATAATAATCTTGATGTATTGAAAATCAAGCAACAACAGGTTCGTGAGCAAATTAGTTCGATTCCAACTTACACGGATTATGAATTCACATCAGATCCCAAACAATATTATTTTAATTGGAAGGCCAGAAAAGGTTTGTTGCCCACGGTAGGCGGTTTGCGAAAAACAGGAACGACAGTGATTATTGAAGACGTGGCTTTTCCGTTACCACAATTGGCCGAAGCTTGTGTGGCTTTGAAAGGATTATTTAAAAAATACGAATACGATGACGCGGTTTTGTTTGGACATGCGCTAGAAGGGAATTTGCATTTTGTGTTTTCGCAAGATTTCTCGAGTCCTAAGGAAGTACAACGCTACGAAGATTTAATGGCCGAATTGGCGATAATTGTCGTGGATCAATTTGGAGGCTCTCTGAAGGCGGAACACGGAACGGGACGTAATATGGCACCTTTTGTGGAAAAAGAATGGGGAGCGGCGGCTTATGATATTATGAAACGCATTAAGAAGATCTTCGATCCTAAGAATCAAATCAATCCCGATGTTTTGATTAATCCCGATCCAAAAGCGCATTTGAAACACTTAAAACCTTTACCAGAATCTCACGCTATTATTGATAAATGTATGGAATGTGGATTCTGTGAACCGCATTGTGTCTCCGAAGGATTGACGCTTTCACCCAGACAACGCATTGTTATTGCCAGAGAAATCAGCCGATTAGAAGCAACGAATGAAGACTCGCAACGATTGGCCGATATTAGAAAAGATGTTAGCTATCAATTGGATAAAACTTGCGCAACGGATGGTTTGTGTGCTTTGGCGTGTCCGGTTCATATTGATACGGGCAAGTTTGTCAAACATTGGCGAGCCGATGCGATTACGGATACACAAAAGAAAGTAGCGAACTACATAGGTTCAAATATGGAAAGTACCACCGCTATGATGCGAATGGGATTAAAAGTAGTGTCGTTTTTTCACTCAGTTTTTGGGACCAGAATTATGTCTTCGATTTCTAGTGGAATGCATTGGATTTCAAGAGGTACTATCCCAAAATGGATTCCTCAAATCCCGAAAGGAGCGGATAAAATTAAGTAAACGAAAGATTGGCCACTGATTCACGAATTGGTTTTAAAAAAAGAGTCACTAATTTGCAGATTTTAATTGGAATAGCATAAAGGAAATAACCGCAAATTCGCAAATTTTAATTTAAGTAGTTGTAAAATTTAATTTGCGAATTTGCGGTGAAATAATTTTAAGATTTAGTGCATTCGTGGCAAAAATAAATAAATATGGCTGATTTAAAAGTAGTGTATTTCCCTTCCTGCATCAACCGTGCGATGGGAAAAAACGAATTTCAAAAAGAAGAAGACCTTCAACTCACAGCATTGACGCATCAGTTGTTGGTGCGGGCGGGCTACACCATTATTTATCCAAAAGAATTGGATGCGCATTGTTGTGGAATGCCTTTTTCGAGCAAAGGTTTTACCGAGGTGAATCATAAGCAATCCCAGCTTTTAGAAGCTGATTTGCTTCGTGTTTCAGATAATGGCAAGTATCCTATTTTGTATGATATGAGTCCTTGTTTTTACCATTCCAAAGAAGAATTCACCAGCAATTTGAAAATTGTTGACCCAATTGCCTTTATGTTGGACTTTGTCCTACCCAAATTAACCGTAAAAAAGAAAAAGGAAGCCGTGGCTATTTTTCCCGTTTGTTCGGTTAAAAAAATTGGCAAAATGGACCAATTATTGGCTTTGGCGCACTATTGTGCAGAGCAAGTGACGATGATTGACAGTAACTGTTGTGGCTTTGCAGGTGACCGTGGTTTCTTGATTCCTGAGTTAAACGAACACGGATTAAGAGATATTAAAAATCAAATACCGAGTAATTGTACTAGTGGATATTCAACCAGTAGGACGTGTGAAATTGGTTTAGAAAAAGCCAGTGGAATATCGTTTACTTCTATTTTTTATTTGATTGAAGAAGTGACGCGATAGCTTTAATTAGCTGCCGACTGCCCATCATACTTCATTTTTCTCAAAATCCTCAAGGCTTCTTTGAAAGACAAATACACTTGTGGAAAAGGTTTAAGAACCGCTTTGGCATCAATTAATTTTTGTTTGGCATCCTCAAATCCGTTGAGGTAGCAAATCATCAAAGTAGAAGGTAGATTTTCTAGGTCTTTTAACTCTCTATCGTTTAGCAATTGTCCTTTTTGAAGTTTGTTCAATAAAGCACTATTTGCATTATAAATGTGGTATAACATTTTGGTATTGAATTCGGGGGGTTCAAACAGAAAATCCCTATCGATTTTGTAATAGCCATTATCGTGAAAACGCAAGGTTTGTTTTTCCAAAGGATAATAACTGGTTTTGTCATTCAATCCTAAAGGCACATACTCAATAATGGTAAAGGTATCTTCGTCAAAAGTAATTTCAACCACATCTTGAGCGGAGTAGAAAAGTTTAATTTGTTCGTTGATAAGGGCTATGTCTACTCTAGACAAATACGTTTTGCCTTTGTAATGTTTGGCTATTCCCGCCCAGCAAATCACGAACAACTCCTTGAAAACTTTGTATTTAGGAGACATATCTTTATGACGGAAATTCATAAAATCAATCACACCATCAAGTGTATAAGCGATGCTGTTGCGTGAATTGTTTTCTATGCCAATAACCGTTTCTGTATTTTGATAGTTGCGTTCTATTTCGCCTTCTACAGGGAGTGTGTTGCTTCCTCTTCTTATAAAAACCGTATTGGCAAGTATCGTATGAATTCCTTTTTTGAAGAAAGAGGTCTTCGGATTGGGTTTAATGGTTACTAAACCTATTACTTTGTCTTTGGGTAAATTGGGGAAAGGTACATTTTCATACTGAATCTGAGGCGGATTTTCGAGAAAGGCATTCACCAAATTCTGAATCCGACTGTCGTCAAAAAAATCATCGCCCACAATGGCATTATCTTGGTCTTCAACACCTACGACTATGTATGAATTGTTGGTAGGATTGGAGTTGGATAAAGCGCAAATGTGTTTCAAAAATTTGGCTTTTCCTTCTCTAGAATGCAGATTCAATTGTCTTTTTTTGTCATAAAAACTGCTCTCATCATTATGAGCCAATAGGTTCTTAATAAGCAAGCGTTTGTTAATCATGACTTGTGTGGTCTTACATAGACTTTAGGTCTCTAAAAGTACACTTTTTTGATGGTATAGTAAAGAAAAAGAACTATCTAGCTTTTAAAAAAAAATATATACTTCAACTATCAGATCGATACTATTTCATATAATACATTCATTCTTTAATGAGCTATTTAGATACTTAATCCATTTTTAGCGTCTTTGCGTCTTAGCGAGACAAATTTCACGCAAAGTCGCAGAGACGCAAAGTATATTCTCAACATTTTGAGTCTAGCTAGGAGTTACGGATAATTGTCATATAAAACAATTTCACTCAACGGGTTAGAAATAGCACTATTTCACACATAGAATGGCTATGTGAAAAGTAAAACGTCTATTGCATACTTTTAAAAACTATGAATTCTATGTTTCTATGTGGTGATAAAAGGTTAATTCCTTTTTACAATAGTTGGCGAAGCCTGAGCCGTTGGATACACAATCAAGTCTGCGATATTGACGTGATAAGGTCGTGTCACCACAAAGTGAATAATATCCGCAATATCTTCAGGTTTCAAAGGTGTTAAACCTTTATAAACAGTAGCAGCGCGTTCAGTATCGCCTTTAAAACGGACTTCGCTAAACTCCGTTTCTACCATTCCGGGATGAATACCTCCAACTCGGATTCCGTAAGGATTCAAATCGATTCGCATACTCTGATTGAGCGCATCTACCGCATATTTTGAAGCACAATACACATTACCATTCGGGTACACTTCCTTTCCCGCAATCGAACCAATGTTGATGATATGTCCAGATTCTTTAGCAATCATTTTTGGAATAATCGCTTTAGAAACATACAGCAATCCTTTGACATTAATATCTATCATAGCGTCCCAATCGTCCATATCCCCATTTTGGATGGAATCAAGACCGTGGGCATTTCCAGCGTTATTTACCAAAATGTCAATATCTGAAAAAGCTTCGGGCAAAGACGCAATGCTTTCAAAAACCGATTTTTTATCGCGAACATCAAAACACAAATGGTGAACAGCAGTAAAAGCGCTCAATTCTTTTTCCAAGGCTTCCAATCGGTCTTTTCTTCGGCCACAAAGCACAATTTTAAAATTGTTTTGAGCCAGTAATGTTGCGGTTGCTTTTCCGATACCGCTGGTAGCACCTGTAATTAAGGCAGTTTTTATCATAAAATGTAATTGGATAAGAGTTTTAGAATTTTCAGGAACAGTAACAAAGGGAATCATCAGGAGGCAAAGTCCCGCTATCCGCTATATCTTTTTTTATAAACCTGACAGGTTTTTAACACCTGTCAGGTTTATAAAAAAAGGATGCCGCTCCTATCGGGGTTAAAAGGCAACAAATTACCTTTTTGGCATCATTTATACTACCACTATGGTACTTCGTTACCCATACTTTCTGTCCAAATCGCAAACCAATCTTCTTGCGACAATTGTAATTCAGTAGCTTTCATCAACGCCTGAATACGAGCCACATTTACCGTTCCTGCAATCGGTATAATATGAGCAGGGTGTTTTAAAATCCAAGCCAATAAGATCGTATCGGCACCAATTTCATATTTAGAAACTAGCGTTGCCAATAATTTGCGCAAGCGGTAAGTTTGCATATTTTCTTGACGAAAAACACTTCCTAGCGGATTCCAAGACAACGGACGAATTTGGTGCAGTTGCATATAATCCAAGCTTCCGTCAAGCATCGGCTGATAATCCGTAGCCGAAAATTGAATTTGGTTATACGAAATCGGTGTTTTTTGTCGAATCAATTCGGTTTGTGAACTGGTAAAATTCGACACTCCAAAATCAATGATTTTTCCCTCGGATTTTAATTTCTCAACCGCTTCAGCAATTTCGTCGGCTTGCATCAACGGACTTGGGCGGTGTAATAAGAGTACATCTAGAAAATCCGTCTTTAGGTTTTTCAAAGAATTTTCTACAGACCAAATAATGTAGTCTTTGGAATAATCATAATGTTTGATGGTGTTGTTTCTTTTTTCGGCCAACATTTGAATCCCACATTTCGAAATCAATTGAATTTGCTCTCTTTTAATTTTTGAATTTGAAAGGGCTTTTCCAAACTGTGCTTCAGTGGTATAACTGCCGTAAATATCGGCGTGGTCAAAAGTGGTTATTTTGTTTTCAAAACAGATGTGAATGAGATTTTCCATCTCTTTTGTTTTGAGATTTTTGTCCCAAACGCCCCAATTCATCGCACCAGCAATAATAGGGGATAATGAAGATTTAGTCATGCTTAAAATGTGATTAAAATGTAATTTAACTTTGGAAATAAAGTAATTTTTTCAAAGTTCTTAAAATTTAATATATAGTATCATAATTCTTACTTAAAATTCGGGAATCTTCCGAACTTTTAACCATTTTTTAACACCAAACGTCTAAAAAAAAATTCAATTTGCACCATCAAAACAAGGGACAAATATCAAAGTGAATAAATACTAAACAATGGAAGAAAATACAACAACTTTAGACATTAGAGCAATCAATGAGAAAATAGAAAGGGAGAGTGCTTTTATAGATTTGCTTACAATGGAAATGAACAAAGTTATTGTGGGACAAAAACACATGGTAGAGCGATTGCTAATTGGGCTTTTAGGTCAAGGACACATTCTGTTAGAAGGAGTGCCAGGATTAGCCAAAACATTAGCCATCAATACCCTATCACAAGCTGTTCAAGGTTCTTTTAGCAGAATACAATTTACTCCGGATTTATTGCCTGCCGATGTTATTGGAACCATGATTTATAACATCAAGCAAAATGAATTCTCTATCAAAAAAGGACCCATTTTTGCCAATTTCGTCCTTGCCGATGAGATTAACCGTGCGCCTGCAAAAGTACAATCAGCTTTGCTAGAGGCGATGCAGGAAAAGCAAGTAACCATTGGTGATACTACCTTCAAATTAGATAAACCCTTTTTGGTATTAGCCACACAAAACCCAATTGAGCAAGAAGGAACCTACCAGTTACCAGAAGCTCAAGTGGACCGTTTTATGCTTAAAACAGTAATTGACTATCCGAAAATGGAAGACGAACGTTATGTAATTCGTCAAAATTTAAAAGGAAGTTACGAAAAAGTAAATCCAGTTGTCTCTGTAGAACAAATTTTACGTGCGCAAGAAGCGGTTCGTGAAGTGTATATGGACGAAAAAATAGAAAAATATATCTTGGATATTATTTTCGCAACACGTTACCCTGAGAAATATAAACTAGCCGATTTGAAACCTTTGATTGGTTTTGGAGCTTCTCCTCGTGGAAGTATCAACTTGGCCAATGCTGCCAAATGTTATGCGTTTATCAAACGTCGTGGTTATGTAATTCCAGAAGATGTTCGCGCTGTGGTTCACGATGTATTGCGTCACCGTATCGGTGTAACCTACGAAGCCGAAGCTGAAAACGTAACTTCGGTAGACATCATCAACAAAATCGTAAACGAAATCGAAGTACCCTAAAAAGTGACTAGTAACTAGTGATTAGTAATTAGCTTTTACTATTCACTAATTACTAATCACTAATCACTTAATAAATGGATACAAAAGAGCTTTTAAAAAAAGTACGAAAAATAGAAATCAAAACCAGACGATTGAGTGATCATATCTTCTCTGGTGAGTATCATACCTCTTTCAAAGGCCGCGGAATGACGTTTAGCGAAGTGCGTCAATACCAATATGGTGACGATATTCGCGCTATCGATTGGAATGTAACTGCCCGTTACAACGAAGCCCACGTAAAAGTTTTTGAAGAAGAACGCGAATTGACGATGATGTTAATGGTCGATATTTCGGGTTCTGAAAATTTTGGCTCTACAAGTCAGTTCAAGAAAGAAATTGTCATTGAAATTGCCGCTACTATGGCTTTTTCAGCCACTCAAAACAATGACAAAATAGGTTTGATTTTGTTTTCTGACGAAATAGAATTGTACATTCCACCCAAAAAAGGACGTTCTCACGTTTTGCGTCTGATACGTGAACTAATCGAATTTGAGCCTAAAAGCCATAAAACGGATATTGCTCAAGCCTTGAAATTTCTATCAAGCACTCAAAAAAAGAAAGCGATTGTATTTATGATTTCTGATTTTATGTGTGAAAACTATGAGCAAACCCTGAAGATTGCTTCCAAAAAGCACGATATTACTGGAATACGAGTGTACGATATTCGCGAAGAAAAAATGCCTAATTTAGGAATGGTGACGATGCTCGATGCCGAAACAGGACGAACTCAATTAATCAATACAGGTTCAAAAACAGTTCGAATGAATTATGAAAAGCACTATCAAGATAAAGTGAATTATTTTAAGGAAACCTTTCGTAAGTCAGGCTCAGGAGTTGTGAACACTAGAGTTGATGAAAGTTACGTGACTAAACTATTGAGTTATTTTAAATCTCGTTAAACTAACCCTGTCAGAGTTTTAAACTCTGACAGGGTTAAAGTTAAAAACAAATGAAAATTAAACTTTACCTATTATTTATAGCGCTATCGACTTCTCTTTTTGCTCAGCAAAAACAAGTGCTCACGTCTATAGACACCACCAAAAATAAAATTGGCGCGGAGTTTAAACTAACTCTAAAGACTACGGTAAAAACTACTTCAAAGGTTGCTTTTCCTAACCTAAAAAATATTGGACCATTAGAAGTTATCGAATCCTATCCAATTGATACGGTTAAAAAAAATGACCAAATTGAGTTAATCAAAAAGTATGGTTTGACTCAGTTTGATTCTGGAAGATATACCATTCCTGCGGTTAAGATTTTAATTGATAAAAAACCTTTTTTCTCGGATTCTATTAAAGTGGAAGTCGCTAATGTTGCTGTTGATACATTGAAACAAAAAATGTACGACATCAAAGGCATCATCAAAGCGCAAGATTCTTGGGGCAATTGGTGGTTGTACCTCTTGATAACTCTTGTTATCATTGGGGCAGTAGCCTATTGGTACCTCAAAATTCGTAAAAAACCAGTGGCACCAGAAGTTGTTATTTACAAAACGCCTATCGAAAAAGCCACCAGTTTGTTGAATACCTTGGAGCAAAAAGAGCTTTGGCAAAAAGGCGATGTGAAAGCGTATTATAGCGAATTGACGGATATTGCTAGAAATTATATTGAAGAAGCCATAGCCATTCCAGCGATGGAAAGTACCACAGCGGAATTAGTTGCGGGATTAAAAGCGGCTTCTCAGAAAAAGAAAATGAAGTTATCTCAAGAAACGATTGAGAATTTAGAGCGTGTTTTAAAACAAGCGGATTTGGTAAAATTTGCCAAATCAAAACCCCTAGATTTCGAAATTGCCGAGGATAGAAACAAAATTCAAAAAGCGATTTTAACCCTTGATAATGCAATACCTGTTGTAGTAGAATCGGAAGAGGAAAATGTGTTGAACGAAGCTCAAAAACAAAAACAATTACAACTGCAATTAGAAAAAGAACGCAGAGCGAAAATCAGAACTTATGTTGGTGTGGGTGTAGGAATCGTAGTTGGACTATTCTTGTTTTTTGTAGTGACCAAAGGATTTATGTACACCGTACACTCTATTATTGGACATCAAACCAAAGAATTATTGGAAGGCGAATGGGTGAAAAGTCAATACGGAAATCCGGGAGTAATCATTGAAACTCCACAAGTATTGACTCGTGTTGATTTGAAAAAAGCGTTACCAAAAGAAGGTCTAGCATTAATTAAAGATATGCAATCCTTTGGTTATGGAAGCTTTTTAGGAGATTTCTATTTGATGGTGTCTACTTATAGTTTCAAACAAGAAAACGCCCTCGATTTGTCAAAAGCCCTCGAAGGTTCTATTAAAATGATGGAATTACAAGGCGCTCAAAATATGCTCGTTAAACAAGAGGATTTTGAAACTCCTGAAGGATTAAAAGGAATCAAAGGTTACGGAACATTCTCGAAAGTTGACGATAAATCCAATAGCAGTACGAAATTGTATTATGAGATTTTATTGTTTAGTCAAAATGGCGGATTACAGCAAATTATGATATTGCACGAAGAAGGAGATGAGTACGCCACAAAAATAGCAGAGCGTATATTGAATTCTGTTGAATTAAAACTAGCAAGAAACTAATGGAAAAGATAACGTTTTTAAATCCAGAATTTTTTTGGTTGTTCTTGTTACTGCCAGTGGTTATTGCTTGGTTGTTTTGGAAAAAGAACCAGCAAGTAGCCTCGCTTAAAGTGAGTTCTACGGCAGGTTTTCAAGGCAAAAAATCATTTTGGGTGCAGTTGAAACCTTACTTGAGCGTGTTTAGAATTTTGGCCTTGGCGTTGTTGATTGTGGCAATGGCTAGACCAAGAACAGTCGATGTAAGCAACAGAACCAAAACCACCAAAGGAATTGATATTGTTATGGCAATAGACGTTTCAGGAAGTATGTTGGCCAAAGATTTAAAGCCCAACCGAATGGAAGCCCTAAAACGTGTGGCAGCGAGTTTCGTAGACGAAAGACCCAATGACCGTATTGGTCTAGTAGTCTATGCTGCCGAATCCTACACTAAAACTCCTGTGACTAGTGATAAAGCCATTGTTCAAGAAGCTATCAAAAGCATAAAATACGACAACGTTTTGCAAGACGGAACTGGAATTGGAATGGGATTGGCGACAGCCGTAAACCGTTTGAAAGACAGCAAAGCTAAAAGTAAAGTCATTATTCTATTGACGGACGGAGTAAATAATGCTGGTTTTATTGAGCCAGAAACCGCTTCAGATATTGCCAGACAATACGGAATCAAAGTCTACACTATCGGAATTGGAACAAATGGAATGGCAATGTTTCCTTATGCTATCGCACCGAACGGAGGCTTTTTGTTCCAAATGATGAAAGTAGAAATCGACGAGCAATTGATGAAAAACATTGCCCGAAAAACCGATGGTAAATATTTTAGAGCGACGAGCAACGACAAATTAGCACAGATTTACAACGAAATCAACAAACTCGAAACGACAGAAATAGAAGAATTGAAGTTCTATGACTACGATGAAAAATTCCGATTTTTTGTATTGCTAGCGGGACTATTGTTGCTCATTGAAGTTGGTTTGAGAAATACAGTGTACAGAAGTTTTATTTAAAGTTAAACACAAAGAAACTAAGTAGGCACAAAGGCCACAAAGTAAATTAAATGAGTGAAAATGATATTTCAAAAATTGTTTTCGAATGTGCTTTAAAAGTGCATCAAAAATTAGGTCCAGGTCTTTTGGAAAGTGCATATGAAGAATGTTTGTATTATGAGTTAAATAAGCATAATTTCAAAATTGAAAAGCAAAAAAAATTGCCTTTAATTTATGAAGATGTAAAATTAGACGCTGGTTATAGAATAGATTTACTAATTGATGAGAAATTTATTGTTGAAATTAAAGCTGTTGAAGATTTAACCGATGTTCATTTAGCGCAGTTACTAACTTATTTGAGATTGTCAAATTGCAAACTTGGTTTGCTAATTAATTTTAATGTGAGCTTGTTAAAATATGGTGTAAAGCGAGTAATTAATGGGAGGTTGTAAACAATACATCATTATAAATTTTCAAGATTTTATAAAAAACTTATAATTACATAGAAAAGAATAAATATCAGTTTACAATTTATCTTGTGAACTTTGTGAAAACTTAGTGCCCTTAGTGGTTAAATAAAAAATGGAATTAGACGAAAAAAAATATTTATACCTACTCATCCTATTGCCTCTTTTGGTAGTGGTTTTCTTGTACAATTTGTATTGGAAAAGAAAAAAACAACGCGAATTTGGTTCGGTTGAAATGGTGCAAAAGTTGAGTCCAGATAGCTCTAGTTTTAAATCGGTATTGAAACTAATTGTTATAATACTGGCTTTTGCATCCTTGATTTTAGGATTGGTAAATCCTAAAATTGGCACCAAAATGGAAACGGTGAAGCGCGAAGGTATTGATATTGTTTTCGCGGTCGATGTTTCTAAAAGTATGCTGGCAGAGGATATCGCGCCCAGTCGTTTAGAAAAAAGCAAGCAAATTGTATCGCAAATCATCAATCAACTCGGCAGTGACCGCATTGGTATTGTGGCTTATGCTGGAAGTGCTTTTCCAGTATTGCCAATTACCTCAGATTACGGTGTGGCGAAGATGTTTTTGCAAAGTATGAATACCGACATTGTTTCGTCTCAAGGAACTTCTTTAGATGAAGCGATTAAATTATCGGCTACTTATTTTGATGAAAAAAGCAAAACGAGTAAGTTGATGATTATGATTTCGGATGGAGAAGACCATTCAGAAGGAGCCGAAAGCGCCGCCGAAGAAGCCAATAAAATTGGCATGAAAATCATCACTATTGGTGTTGGTACGGAGAAGGGTGGTACGATTCCTTTGCGTCGTAACGGTGTGATTGAAAGTTACAAAAGAGACAAAGACAATCAAATTGTTATCACAAAATTGAATCCAGAAAGCTTGAAAAGCATCGCAAAAGCGACGAATGGTAATTATGTAAACGGCGCCAATACTAAAGAAGTGTTAGAGTTCGTAAAAAACACTTTGGATAAAATCCAAAAAACAGAATTTGAAGCGACTGAAATGGCAGAGTATCAATCTCAATTTCAATGGTTTTTAGCGATTGGTTTTCTGTTGCTTTTGGTAGATGTTTTTCTATTAGAGCGCAAAACAAGTTGGGTGAAAAAATTGAATTTGTTTAACGAGAAATAATGTTTTCTAACCTCCCAATGTGAAGTTGATAAATGTACTTGAAAGTGATAAAATACAAAATTACAAATGATTAAAAAATATTTCATATTCCTTTTCTTGTTTTCCCTTTTGGGGGTAGGGGGCTTATTTGCTCAGCAAAAAGACAAAGTTTTGCCAAAAGCCAATGAAGAGTTTGCAGAAAAAAAGTTTGTAGAAGCGGAGGCAAATTATAGAATTTCACAATCTAAATTCCCTAACCGAACGGTGGCTCCCTACAATTTAGGTAATGCCATTTACAAGCAAAACCAAAATGCCGAAGCACAATACGCCTATGTCGAAGCACTACGCAAAGCAAAAGTAAAATCGCAAAAGCACAAGATATTGCACAACTTGGGGAATACTTTTATGAAAGATAAAAATTATGAAGCCGCAGTTGATGCCTATAAAAATGCCTTGCGCTGCAATCCAGAAGACGAGGAAACGCGTTACAATTATGCTTTGGCCAAAAAAATGCTAAAAGACAATCCACCGAAAAACGATAAGGATAATAAAAAAGACAAAGACAAGGATAAAGATAAAAAAGACGACAAGAAAGACGGAGATAAGGACAAAGACAAAAAAGACGATAAAGGCGATCAAGACAAAAAACAAGATCCTAAACAAAACGAGCAGAAAAACAGCAAAAATCAAGACCAAAAAGGACAACCCAAACCAAAACCTGGCGATATTTCTAAAGACCGTTTACAAAACCTTTTGGATGCTGTAAACAACGAAGAAAAGAAAATTCAAGATAAAGTAAAAGCCAAACAAGGCCAAGGAAAACCAGTTCAAACCGAAAAAGATTGGTAATTCAAAAACCGCATTTTAAAATGAAAAAATTTATTGCAGTTGCACTTTTTATAATTGCTAACCCACTTCTGGCTCAAGTTCAGTTCGAGACACGAGTGAGTAAAAACACTTTGGCACTAAACGAACGCCTTCGTGTTGACTTTATTATGAATGTAGATGGTGATAATTTTATTCAACCTTCTTTCGATGGTTTCCGAATCATCGCTGGACCTAGCCAACAAGTGAGTCAATCTTGGGTGAACGGAAGAAGTTCTTTTGAAAAAGTGTATTCTTATTTTTTGCTACCTACTCGAAAAGGAGCTTTGGTGATTAAGCAAGCCGCTATTGAGTTCAATGGACAGGTATACAAAACGTCTCCCGTAAAGATTACGGTTACCAATGCTGTACAGCAAAGTCAGGAAGAGAATGACGGCCAAATTTCTGCCGATAATAATTTGTATTTAGTAGCCGATGTTTCTAAAACCAATCCGTATATCAACGAGCCCATTACCGTTGTATATAAATTGTATTTCAGCTACAATATCGGAATTTCAAATTGGCGCGAGTTGAGTAAACCGAAATACAATGATTTTTGGAGTCAAAATATTGATATCAAACAATTAGTCGCTGAGGAAGGGATGTTCAAAGGAGAGCGTTTCCGGTATGTAGTGCTAAGAAAGACTGTTTTATATCCTCAAAAATCAGGAAAACTCGAAATCGAACCGCTATCACTTGACATAGATGTGCAGTTACCGACCAACAGAAGAGATATTTTTGGTCAAATGATGATTCGAGAAACTAGTAAAAGAGTTTCAGCAGGCTCAAGAACAATTGCGGTGAAAGGATTGCCAGAATCGGGTAAGCCAGCAGATTTTTCAGGTGCCGTGGGAAGTTTTGATTTTAAAGTTACGCCAAGCAAAACGACGCTTCACAATGGAGAAAGTTTAGAATTGGTAGTAAGCGCCGCTGGAAAAGGCAATCTTAAATTATTCACCTTACCCAAACCTGTAGTTCCAAACGCCCTAGAAATGTATGACCCTGTTCATACGGAATCCGTAAATACGCCACTTTCTGGAATGGCAGGTAAAATTTCGGATAATTATACCATTATTCCGCAGTTCAAAGGAACCTATCCGATCAAACCAATGCAATTCACTTATTTTGATTTGAATTCGGGCAGCTACAAAACGATTACTTCTCCAGAAATTTTAGTGACTGTTTTAGATGGTCCGACTGCTACAGACAGTACCGCAGTGGCGAGCACGGCTAAAAATAAGATTAGTAATCTGGAGCAATTCAAATTCATCAAGCTCAAAACAGAGCTTGAAGACGTTCACGGAAAAGATTTCCTAGGCTCAAATAGCTTTTATGCGCTGTTATTGCTTCCTTTTGGAATAATCCCTTTGATTGTGATTTTCAAAAAGAAAAAAGAAGCCATAGATAGCGATGTCTTTGGTAACCGAATCAAAATGAACAATAAGTTGGCTAAGAAATATTTATCGGAAGCCAAAAAACAAATTGCGAACAAAGAGTTGTTCTATGTGGCACTCGAAAAAGCGATGCATAATTTCTTAAAAGCCAAATTACACATCGAAACTTCAGAAATGAGTAAAGATAACATTCAAGAATTGTTGTTGTCTAGAAAAGCGAATCCTGAAGCTGTAAACGATTTTATTGCCTTAACAGAAAATTGTGAGATTGCGCGTTATGCGCCTTCTTCTAGTGCCTCGATTCAGCAAGATTTTGATAAAGCCGTTGAAATTATTTCGGGATTAGAAAAACAAATAGTCTAAACCACAAAGCATAGAAGTGTAAACAAGAATAATTAATGAGCACTTTATAATAGTGTTCTTAGTGCTTTCTTTGTGGTCTTTGTGTTTAAAATTAAATCAACATATGAAAAATATAGTTTATTTATTATTGTTTATAACCAGTGTTTTAACTGCTCAAAATAGTTTTGAAGCCGGTAATGCTTTATACAAAAAAGGGCAATATGAGCAAGCCATTCAGGCCTATGAATCGGTGGTGCAAACGGATAAAAAAGAATCGGCTGATTTGTATTTCAATTTGGGCAATTGTTATTACAAACTCAATCAAGTCGCGCCAGCGATTTATAATTACGAGAAAGCTTTGGTTTTAAGACCCAATGATGCTGAAATTCTAAACAATCTGAAGTTTGCCCAAAAAAGAACCATAGACGAGATTAAAGTCGTTCCCAAAGTAGGTTTCGAGAAACTGGTACACGATTTTACCGCGTTCTTTCATTATGATACTTGGGCGTGGATAGCTATAGGATTTTCCTTCGTAGTGCTATTACTTTTTTTAGGGTATTACTTTACTCAAACTTCTTTAGCGAAACGTGTTTTTTTCTTTGGGATGTTTTTTGGATTACTACTCGTTTTGATAAGCGTTTTTGCGGGTTATTTTGAGCAAAGTCATTTTAAAAATGATCGTCCAGCCATTCTTTTTGCAGCTATGACAGAAGTCAAAAGCGAGCCGCAGAATTCCAGTCCAGCGGTTATAACCTTACACGAAGGCGCTAAGGTTTATGTATTGGAAAATTTAGAGCAATGGCGAAAAGTGCAACTTACCGATGGCACTGAGGGTTGGTTGAATGCTAGTGCAATAAAAGAAGTAAAATAATTAACGATTTATATACAAAAGCGCCCTTGAAATTCAATATTCCAAGGGCATTTTTGTATACTTTGAAAAGGCGAATCTTATTTTTTAGCTTTATCGTATAGTTTCTCTAAAGAAGGAAAAATAAAAGCGGATGTTTTTTGAATCGGGTTAAAAAATAGTGATTTATCTAAAGTCTCTTTTTTAGCCAAGAAATTATGGTAATTGATTTTTTCGA
>ERZ650302.349-NODE-349-length-24877-cov-46.813714_pt1 | contig 24877 bp, 25 predicted proteins | sample MGYA00376238_ERZ650302 | MGnify/ENA primary metagenome ERZ650302 (study PRJEB26733, sample SAMN07839298) | wastewater metagenome | biome: urban; feature: wastewater treatment plant; material: waste water | place: USA: North Carolina | collected 2016-04-28 ... | reverse complement strand
TTGTCTTGCCCATGCTGTTTAACGATATGCTGTTGTATCAAAGTTTTTACCTGTAGTAAATTGACGCACTGCTTGGCAAAGTTGGGATATGAGCCTATTTGTGGAAACCATGTTTGCCAATGCTGTTTAAAATACTGATGGATTTGTGAGTCGGTGTCCATCTGTAAAAACTCACCCACTATCTCCATGGTGATAATTTCACTGTCGGTTAGCTTTGGTGCATATCCACCTTGTCTTAGCCGGTTTGTTACAATCTTTTTGTAGTAGTCATCTACCATTAGATAGATTTTAATGATAAATTCGTCGATGGGCATGGCTTATCCTCTAATCTTTTTGGTCATTGATTAAAGTTTAAGTTCATGCCTTTTTTGTTTCAACCCCCTCTAAAAGTGTTGAGAGTGGGGTACTACTCTTCAATAAATAATAGCATCAAATCAATATCTATAAATATTTTTCTAGCTTGCAGTTAAAATTTCATTTAGCAAAATCAGACCCTCAAACGCGCCCAAACTCACACCGTAACAGTTGCCTTTATCGGGCACTTGCGGTTCTCGCAGATTAACACGCAATAAATTTACCGATTCATTAATTGGATAAGCAATTAATCGCTCACTAAAATTTCGCACGCTCGGCACAGCTGTCCCTGCCCCCAATTCAATAATAGCTAGATTGTTAACTTGCTTCAGCCAAGCCATTAACTTCTGCTCTTTTTCATCTTGCATCTGCGATTGCCAATGCCAATCGCCAAACATCAAGATATTAGGACGAGCCATGCCACCACAGTGGGGACAGGTTGGAAATTCATTGATTAGCTGGCAATATTCTTCATCGACTACGGGCTTAAAATCGTCCGCTGACCAAATAGCTTGCATGCAATTATCCAAACACTGCAACCAATGAATCGAACCATGACATTCAAATACTTGGTCATCATCAAATTCAACTTTTTGGAACTCACCATCGACATTACTGGTAAACACAAATGAGCCATGCTTGAGATTTGGCAAAGTTTCTGTCCACTGTTTTAGCAAATGAAAGCCATTATGTGGAATTACTTCACGATACTGATTAAGACGTAATCCATAAAATCCCCATGCTAGCTTTGGTTCGGTATAAAAAAGTTGCGGTGTTGCGACATCAATAAAGCTTTTGCCAAGTCTTTGAAAGGGCGTATAGGCTGTCCAAAATCCATTGTCGCCACGAAAGTCTGGTAAACCTGAATCCACGCCCATTCCTGCCCCCGCGGTGATAAGCAAGCCATCAGCTTGTTTAAGGTGTTCGGCAAAATCGATTAATTTGCTTTTATTATCCATTTTTATTCTTTTCCTGTTATCGTTTAAGATACTCTCGAATTGAATTACCTGCTGTTTGCGTTGAATTAGGTATTTTCTGTGATATATCGTGTTCTATAATCACTGGGGCGATATCATTTTCTTCATCAGAATAAATCAAGAACATACAAATACAACAACCCTGCTCACCCTCTTTCCAAGCATCAAATTCCTCAAAAAAATTAACTTGATAAAAAATATTAGCCTCATCAACATCAATATTTTCTTGCATTTGATTGGTAATAAACTCCTGTTTTTCAAAGTCAAAACTACTATCTGTAAAAGTATTAATCATCATACTTTTTAATATATATTACTCCACTCTCAACTCTTTATAATTCATTGATTTTAAAAGGCTTGAAATTTAATAGCTTTTTAGCCAAAAATTGCAAGCCTAGTATTTACAGGGCTTTAGAAAAAAGAGTTGAGAGTCAGGTATATATTTGGAATCGCAAGCCTTAAATTGTTCTATTAATTGCTCGCAAGCAACGGCTATACAATTTTCACCAGTTGCAGAACTATGTAGAAATTGAATACTTTTTCCATAAGAAAGTGCCGTTTTCACGTCATACCAGTCTATACCGATAAAATTACCATATGCATTCATAAAAGATAGGCCATAAATTGCCAACTCTATTTCATCTGAGCCACAATAAATAATGTTGTCTGCAATTGCTAAGCAGTCGTACCTCTTACAAGTGGTATTTAGAGCAATTAGAAGATCAGTTTCTGTAGCTTCTCGATATTGCTGTACTTGTTCGGCATCAACATCGTCATTGGCAATGAAGTAGGTAATGAGATTGAAACTATCCGCTAATTTGTTAGGCTCATATAATTTGTGTTCCCATTTCTTGCCATTATCTCTTTCAGTAAACGAAGCAAAATCTAAATATTCGAGCATAATAATTTCCTGTTATTTAAATGGTTTAGTAAGTTAACTCTCCTTAAAATTCTTTATGTTTTAGCACCTCAAATATGCTTGATTGGACTATCATTAGATTTATCAGCATAAATCAAGAACATACAAACACAACAACCTCTCTCACCTGATTTCCAATAATCAAACTCATCAAAAAAACTTAACTGACAAAATGTAGTCGCATCTTTAACCATTAAATTTTTATCTATTTGTTGGATAATAAAATCTTGCTGCTCACAACCAAAACTAATATCCGCAAACATATTAATCATCACGTTTTTAATCGGATAGTTGGATGATAGTCTCTGTAGTTTTGAGATAAACTGTTCACATGCTAAAGCCACGCAAGTTTCACCACCTGCTACACCATGTAAAAATTCAATATTTTTGTTACCAGAAATTGCCCATTTTACTTCGTCCCAACTCATACCAATGATGCCACTACCGCTATGTAGTCGTTGAAATGCTTGCATAACTAAAGGCACTTCATTTGGTGAACACAAGATGACATTATCCGCAAGTTTTAGGCAATCATAATCTTTATTCGTGGTAGTAATCGCAATCAAATATTCCGTTTGCGCCTGTATTCGATAGCGTTGCAAATCTGCCAAATCAACCTCATCACTCGCCACAAAAAAAGTGACTTCATTTTTGCCATTGGCAATTTTATGTGGTTCATATTTATCGACTTTTACAATGTCACTATCAAGTACTGACGAATTATTTTCCATTTCACATACGCCTTTTCGCTTTAATGCTCATCAAACCTTACTAAAATTGCGGTTGCATTATCATACGCACGACCTTTAGAGGCATAAATTTGTTTACGTAGCTGCTTTAGCCATTCTTGCAAATCAGTATGTTTATCAATCCCTTGCCACTCATTGCAAAGTACCAAATCATGCACGCCATCGGTACACACCACAAGACAATCGCCAGATGACACCGCCAACGTTTGATTCTCAAAAGCAGGCATTGGATTGTTGTCTAAATCACTATCAGCAATCAAACAATCAGTTAACGCATACATAGGACTTGCCATACCGTCTTGGTTATATTCGCTAAAATCGGCTTGGCGTTTTTCCATTGCGGCTTGTTCATCTACCAGTTGATTCAGCAAATTATGATCACGAGTGATACATCGCCATGTTTTTGTCATAGCTGAAAAATGATAGACACGACTATCACCAATATGTTTGATAACCACAGATGAATTGGACTGGTTGTCCTTTGCAAACGTTCGATAGACCAAAGCAAGCGTCGCGGATGCCCCATAATAACGTTTTGGCAAGGTTGCCACTTTCTCATAGATTTTTGAAATATCCATGACAGCCGATTGATTAGGATTATCTAGGTAAGTTTGCCACAATTGTTTGACCGTCTTCATCGCTTTAAGGCTAGCAACTTGCGAAAAATCGGACTGTGAGACACCATCGGATACCGCAACACAAAAGGCGTCATCACATCGATGCACAGGTGTGATACCAAGCCTTTCTTGGTAATAATCATCGACAAAGAAAAATGCATCTTGCTGTAATCCATTATTAGCATTACCTTGAAAGGTGATTGCACAAAGCGTAGTGGAGAGTCTGGTCATATCACGAGTCGAGTAAGAAGGTTAATCTGATTATAACCGTAAAGTTGGAAAAATATATTCTAGGTTTCTTTATTCGATATAGTCTGTATTTTGATACATTTTATAATCAACAAAATATATAAAAAAACTTATCTGCGCCTTTCTTATTTAATTTCTATCACATGAATAAAGCTGTCAAATACGCTTGGTTGACTTCAATTCTGAATACATTATAATTCAATACTAATAAAAAACTAGTTAACCATTAAATAAGTTATTATTTAGTTCTAAATTGATAGTACATTAAGGGTCATTATGATTATTTTGTTAGGTAGTCAAAAAGGTGGCTGTGGCAAATCTACAATCGCCATCAACATTGCTTGTAGCTTAGCAAACCTTGGCAAAGATGTGGTCTTAGTGGATGCTGATCCCCAGCAAAGCTCCGCCAATTGGGTTAGAGATCGAGATGAAACCAATTTAGCGAAGGTACACTGTGTCCAACGATACGGTGATATCAAAAGTACGCTTAAAGATTTAAATCAGCGCTATGCGTATGTCGTGGTCGATGTGGCAGGACATGACAGTAAAGAGCTACGCACCGCGATGTTAGTCGCTGATAAACTCATCGTGCCTTTTAAACCATCGCAGTTAGATTTAGACACCCTACCCCATTTAACCGAAGTGATTGATCAGGCACTTAGCTTTAACGAGCAATTGCAGTGTTTTGGGCTATTGACCTTAGCACCGACTAACAGGGCGAATAAAGAAGTCGTTCAAGCCAAAGAATACTTGAGTGATTTTCCGCTGTTAAACCCACTAACGACCATTATCCATGAACGTAAAATTTACCGCGATGTACTTGCCGAGGGTAAAGGCGTGATAGAGGCAAATAACGCGAAAGCCATTACTGAGTTTAGTGAATTAATGAAGGAGTTGGCATTATGATTAAACGTCGCACGCAAGAGACCGCATTAACGGAACAAGATTTTGTCAATGGCGTAACTGCTAATTCAGCTGATGAAACGCCAAACCTAGACCCCAAAGCGCCCCGAAAATTTAAGTCACATACCTTGCCTTTAAATGAGTATGAGTATAATTTGTTGGTTGAGTTGGCAGATAAATATGGGCAGACGCATAGCGGGATTATTCGCTATGCCCTTAAACAATTGGCTTTAAAAAGCAACTAATTTGGTTCTAAATTAGTTGCTAATTGGTTTATTAATAGACTCAAAAATTAAATTAATAAAAATATTTTGAATTAGGCTTCTTTATCAAAGTTTAAAGCGGTTTCTATTTGTTTAATAGTGGGTAAAATTTGATTAACTACACTTTCTGCGGATTCATTCCATTTAAATTGTTTTAAAATCAGATATTCAGCATCGTCAGCGTAGTCATCCATATTACTATATTCAGCTATGCCTAAACCATCTGCAATTTCTCGTAATTTATTTAGACAATTCTCTGGTGTTTTACGTTTGTTATTTAAGTTACCATAATAAACTAATGTTAAAAAAATTCCACGAGTGTAACAACCTAGTGAGAAATAAAAGCCCATCTCCTGTTGTATAGCAATAGTATGGCTATTAAAAACTTGGGAATTAGTGTTATAACCAAGCCAATAATTATCAGGATCTTCTTCTACGTCTTCAGAATACTCATCATAGTTTAAGAGTGTTGATTTTTCTAAATCTAGCTGGCTTTTCATTTTTTGTATTTGTTGTTCAGCATAGTTGATAAAATGCTGTTTCGCATAATAAACATCAGTTAGTAATGAATGATTCTCACCAAAAAAATTAACGATTGCTTGTTCCATTTTTCCTATCCTCGAGTTAGGGTTAAAGTCATCTAAAGCATGTAAATAATCGACTAGTAAAGTTACATAATGTTGGTCTGCATCCATCAAATAATCACCTAAACGATTTCTAATTGCATCAGCTAAGTCAAAGTGACTAATAAATTTAAAATGCTCTGGTAATGTTTCAGGTTTATGAATACCTAAAATAATATAATGCCCGTTTCTCTCTCCTCGCCTTAACTTGCCATAATTCACATAACTTTCAAATGGATTATTAACGGTATGAAATAGTTTATTCTCAATAATAATTAAGTCATCATAAGTATCTATAACGATATCAATTCTTGAACCATCGTCAGTACTGACTTCTCTCTCTACACTTTGAGTTGAGATTGCTAGTTCATTCTCACTTTTCGCTCTATCTAAAATATAATCATATAATGCTTGTAAACATAAGTCTTTAAGTTGATGTACCTCATCAGTGTCAAAGAAAAAAGCTAATGCTTTAGAGCTAACAGCTTCTAGATGACTTAACCCTATAATTTCTAGAAAAGCCTTTTTCCGTTCGGGCGGTTTTTCAAGTTTTTTAAAATCTTTAATCAGTTGTTTTGCTTTATCTAAATCCAAAGTTATCTCTGATAATGGATCAATATTATCGCTATCTTCACCATCAACCTTATCTTGTGGCAGTGATGCATTAATTTGGGCAAAGGTGGCAAGCAACTTTTCTGCCTGAGAAATATCTATAGACTCTTCGTTTTTTGAATCTTCAATAGGCATTTCTAGTTCATCCAAACTAATAGTAACTGAGTATAAAACTTTTTCTTCAAGCCAATCGCCTTTAAACTCATCATAATTTTCATCAGAAAATTGACCAGAAATTGTAAATGGATAAGATTTAGGACTTCCATTATTGGTTATATAAGTGATTACTCCATTTTTTTGCTGGAAATCAGTTACCTTATCCAGAATAATTTTTCCCTCAATTTTAACGCGAGTTTCATTATCAAATTCATTGAAAATAATAATAAACTTTCCATCGCGTGGGGTAATTTTCAAATCCTTTACAAAAGATTCATTACCATCTTCACGCTCAATCCAATCAATTGCACTCATTTATTCATCCTCGCTTTCTTCAAAATACCCATATCTATTAAGCCCACTTTCTAACTGCTCAACCACTCGGTCTCGCAACTCTTCAGGCTCAGCCACATAAATTAAATCTGCATGCGCAATCAAATAATTAAGCACTGAGTATGAAACAAATACTTTTGATATGCTAAATTCAACTTCATCATCTTCAATAGAAACCTGTGATTTTTCATAATTAGCGAAGATTGGTGCGTCCTCAATCAGATATCTCTCATGCTCTGCTATATGCAATTTTAAATCTAATGGCTGACGACTAAACATTGATTCTGTATGCTTAGGTAATTCCTTTTCGATCTTATCTAAATTTAACCTTACTCTATCTGGGAACTCATTGAAGTTTTTGATAATTTCCGCGTGTTTAATCCGATGGAATAAAAAAGTCATTGTGTCTTTATGTTTCGGATTCTCAAGTATCAATAAGCGACAATGCGGCTCAATCACAATCTTGACAGGATAAGCTCGGTATTCACGTTCTTCATCATGCTGTTGGCTGTGATAAATAATTTTCAATGGTTCATCTTGCTGCAATGCTTGATAGATCGTTAATTCATCTTCTGGTTTTATATCCTCAAATTCAGCTTTTAAAGGTTTGAAATAAATGCGCTTGCGCCAATTATTGATTTTCTTTTCTACTTCTAATTGATTATTAGCACCATCAAACAACCATTTAGCATTTTCAAGCAAATCTTTTGGCGCAACTTTTTTAAGAAAACTTTCTGCCAATAACAATAGCATTGCTGTGCTGCTATCAGTTTTATCCATATTCGCTGACGCTGGTAAATAATAGGTTTTTGGCTTTTTATGTATTTCAGCTCTCAATCCCTGTTTTAATGCATCGCTCAGACTATCCAAATCACGCTGTATTTGGCGCCTTTGAGAATCGTTAGGTTCACCTTGCAACTCGTAAGCTTGTATGACATTTTCAAGCTTTGCTAATTCGATTAAAGTTTTTGCTTGAGATTCTATCCTAGGCAACGCTTGATACAAGGCGAATAGTCTTTCTATCTGTGATTTCATAAATTGTCTCAATCCATTAACTGGACGCTAGTTTAAGAAAATCATAGCATAACGATCCAAAAATTTAATGACATTTAAATAACTTTAAAAATCTTTTTAAACATCATAGAGCGATTATAACTAACCAATCGGACATCTGATGTCCAATATCATTGTTATACTTTTCCAATATTAATGGCTACTGGATATAAATATGAAACGATTTACCATTACCGATGTCGACTGGAAAGAATTCCCCATGCACCCTGAAAAATTTGATGGCTATCAATTAAGTCTCAAATGTAAGGTGGTCTTTGAAGAGCCAATTGAGAGAAATGAAGAATGTGGCTATGGCGATGATAAGTTTTGTTTTACTTTAACTGCCTTAGATTATGAAGGATTTGCCATTTTTGAAGTTGAGTTCTGGGATTATAGTTTGCCTGCGATTGGCAACAAAAGCCGCGTCATATCAAAACGCTTCAGCTGTGAACAAGAAGAATACGATCTTATCCATAGCTGGGTACTTAAATAAATGATTTATCATTGCCACAGCGACTACAGGATTATCAATCATGGACAACTTGAAGAATAATTATTACCCAAAGAATAACCTACCAGTGACTGCCATCTTATACCAACAAGATAATAACTTTAACGACGTTGAAGCACATTTTGCTTTTTTTACTGTAAATGCTCACTTTGATAGCGAAAAATTACTAGATTTTAAACAACAAGTTGGTGCTGAATTATTAATTGGTATCGTGACTAATAAAGATGATGTGAGTGACGACAGTGTAAAGGTCGCTGACAAAATTATGTGGTGTGAGCCTGATGATGTTGATATTTTGGTGGCGACAATCAACCATGTAACCAGCAATGAGAATTTTATAAGTATTGATAAAAATGATTTTTTGATTTGTTTTGAAAATACTAATACCGCAAGGTTTATTTCTTATCGCACTACCAATGATAATTTCAATGATTTATCTAGGTATGCTAATAAATTTCAGGTTGTAGCAGATTTATCACCAAAATATGAAGCACTTATTATGCATATTAGTGCAGCTGATAACTTTGACTTTGCTAACCAAGAAAAGATTAGTAAAGCGATGGAAACATTTATCGCAGAGCAAAGCAGTATTTTTTATGGTATTTCATTTACAGCTAGGGATAATCGCTGTGATATTGCGACATTCGCTTTTTGGTATGACAATAACGGACCAAAGCTATCGTCAAAAAAATCACAAAACCAATTACCATTATCCAAAAAGCAATGGGATGTGAGCTTGCTCTCGTTACTAGCCAGTAAATCATCTGCATTTGATAATAATGCCATTCATTTATTCATGGGCTATCAATACCCAAAACAAATAAATTATTTAGATCTTACAAAAGCCCCGCATCTATTAATGGCGGGCCGCTCAAAAGAGACGATTACTAAAATGTTGCACACCTTAATGGTGAGTATATTGATGCAATATAGCCCTGAGCACGTTAGACTTATGCTCATTGATAGTGAAAAACCCGTGTTTACGGATTATCAAAACTTACCACATCTGATAGCCCCAATTAATGATAGGAAAAATGCCGCTCAAAATTTGGCTTGGTGTCAGTTAGAAATGGAACGTCGTTATCGATTAATGAGTCTAACCAAAACAAGAAACTTGGTGGACTTCAATCAAAAGATGGAAGAAACTAACGAACTTAGCAAATTAATAGCTCGTTACCGAGTGGTTGATAATCCCATTATTGATTTTGAGCAGATTTCAGCCCTATTTCAACCCTTACCAAGAATTGTGGTCATCGTCAGTGAGTTAAAAGAGCTGATGCTAGATGGTACATTATTGAATGAAAAAATGATAATCAACATTGCGCAGAAAGCCTGTGCAGCGGGAATTCATTTGATTTTATCAACTAATTATCCTTCTGTGGATGTGATTACAGAATTAATAAGAGCCAATATCCCAACTCGGCTAAGCTTTGAAGTTAATACTAAAGCTGATTTACGAACGATTTTAGATAGTTTGGGTGCAGAACTGCTAACCGGTGAGCATATGCTATTTTTACCTTCTGGTAGCGATGAATCAAAATATCTACAACCTATTTTTGCAACACAAACTGAAATTAATCAAGCTTGTGAAAAATGGCAACTCGATGAAAGGCAAAATTATGTGGTGACTCAGTCGCAGGAAATTAATGAACTGATTGAATCGTATATGCAGGAAATACCCATGCGGTTTTATGACCCATCTCAACCAGATCCACTATATGATGAAGTGGTAAGTTTTATCCGAGAAGGTGGTAAGGTTTCAGCATCGAGTATTCAGCGCAAATTTAGTATCGGCTATAACCGTGCTGCTCGGTTAATCGATAGAATGGAAGCGGAAGGCATTGTAAGTAGTGTGGATAAAAGCGGCAGAAGGGTGATATTGCAAATGCTTACAAATTTTGAAAGAAAAAATTGAGACAGTGATTGTTTATAAAATTTTTAGTTTTCGTATTACGGCAAAACACAAAGAGTTAAACAAATTTTGTCTGCTATCAAACAAATTAAAAACTTAGATTGTCTTAAAATATTATTAAATTCATTTAAAACCCCGAATTCACGGTCGGGGTCAGTTTAAAAAATTATAAAAAAAGCGTGGTCACAAAATGGTCACGTTTTGGTCACGGTCTAAAAATTTGCAAAAAATTGATTAGTTAAATTAACAAAGCATTTTTAGTAAAAAAAGGGGCACAAAGCTTGAAAGCCTTGATACAGGCGGATTTATAGGCAATAAAAAAGCCTAACTATTAAGTTAGGCTTTCTTGAATTTGGAGCGGGAAACGAGATTCGAACTCGCGACCCCGACCTTGGCAAGGTCGTGCTCTACCAACTGAGCTATTCCCGCATTAGGTGGTCAACTAGCAATTTTGAATGTTTGTTGCGTCGTTGTGGATGCGTATTATAAGGATTTTTGACACTGCGTCAAGCATTTTTGCAAAAAAAATTCAAAAAAATGCGTTTTTTTAATTTTAACTATTTTTTTATTGCAAAGTAGCTTTTTTGATTGTCTATTTTAACTGCCTATTCTTTTATAATTTCTTGCTTTTATAGCCATAGTTATTAGCTTGTTTTATCACACTCTGAAACACACCATGTATCTATCGTTACGCAATTACTGCAAATCTCAGCAAATAGTTTTTTAATGACTTCGCTATAATGCGTTTAAACTTCCTATTTCTCTTGGTCCTTTTTGCTGTTTTTGGAGATAACGATAAGATGAAAATTTCAAAAAAACTCATGATGTCAAGTTTGGCGGCATCGGTCATTACGGTAGGTGCCACAGGTTGCTCGACCACCACTGATACGGGGGCGATTGGCGTTGACCGTAATCAGTTGTTGGTAGTATCCGACCAACAAGTGCAACAACTTTCTAATCAAGCTTTTCAACAAGAAATTGCCGCTGCCCGTGCCAAAGGTCTGCTTGATACTAATCCTGCCCAGTTGGCACGTTTGAAGAAAATTTCTCAGCGTTTGATTGCACAGACAGGTGCCTATCGCAACGATGCAAGACAATGGGCTTGGGAAGTGCATGTGATTAAGAGTAATGAGCTCAATGCGCACGTATTACCCGGCGGTAAAATTGTCTTCTACTCAGGTATTATCGATCGCTTGAACCTAACCGATGCTGAGATTGCTGCGATTATGGGTCATGAGATGGCGCACGCATTGCGTGAGCATACCCGTGAGCGTCTATCGCGTGAGGTGGCGACCCAAACAGGGATTGGTATTGCCGCGAGCGTCTTAGGCTTATCTCAAGGTCAGGCACAATTAGCAGGCTTAGCTGGGGATTTGGGTATTTCCCGTCCCAATAGCCGTACCCAAGAAACGGAAGCTGATTTGATGGGGCTGGAGTTGATGGCACGGGCAGGTTACGACCCTAATGCAGCAGTTAGCCTATGGCGTAAAATGCAGAGTGCGGGCGGTCGCGGCGAGCCACCTCAGTTTTTAAGTACTCACCCGGTGAGCTCAACACGTATTGCCACCATTCAATCATTATTGCCACGTGTGATGCCATTGTACCAACAAAGCCGTTCTCGTTAATTTTAACTTTGTATTTTATAAGCCAATATTCAGTTGATATTGGCTTTTTTAGTGAGCAAATTTATTGATCAAAATAAGGGGTAGATTAAAAATTTGCTGACTCCTAATAATCCATTGCGCATCAATTTACTCAACAATTGACCTACCCATCAATTTATCTAGCCAGCCTAACAAGTTGTCAAAAAACCGATTGATTGAAGTTTTTTAACTATCTCAACAGCACAGCGGCATCGTCAGTGGCATAATAAGCGTTTGGTCACAGTTATAGGGTAAATTCATGAATCAGCTTGATATTAATTTGCTAGTCTTGTTTGTCATTTTGGGCTGCGGTATTTTTGTGCACAATCCCACGATTTGGGTCAGTGCGACTGCGCTGATTATCATCAAATTTTTACCCCATAACCAACCTATCTTTTCTTATATTCAGCAATATGGACTCAACTTGGGTATTTTGCTGCTCACCATTGCCGTCATTGCGCCCATCGCCTCCGAGCAAGTCAGTAGCAAAGCCTTGATGACCTCTTTTGCCAGTTGGCGCTCATTATTGGCCATCGCCGTGGGATTGCTGGTGACTTGGCTGGGCGCAAGAGGGGTGAATTTAATGAAAGTTGACCCCAATGTGGTCACGGGACTGATGATTGGCACAGTAGCAGGGGTAGTATTGTTTCGCGGGGTGGCGGTCGGTCCGTTAATTGCCGCGGGGATTTTATCCTTGCTATATTGGTCGAAGTGAATCATAGCAGCTAGTGAGTTATCAAACATAAAGAAAAATTGAGCGGTATTGACACAAGATTATTTTTGCCAGTCGCACCAATTTGATAGATTAGGCTACCTTAAAACTATGCTAAAATGGCTAAAATGCGGTAAGTGGTGACCAATTAGGTTTGTCATTGGCTTCCCATTTTTGATGAATAAAATCAATGAACTGAGGACGACATGAGTCAACTTGCTACCCCGATTGCCGATGCCGTGACGGCGCGTTTGCAGACGTTACAGCCCAGTGTTTATCAGCTAGAAAACGAGTCGATGCGCCATGCTGGCTATTTTGAAGGCAAAGAAACCCATTTTAAGCTGACCATTGTCAGTGAGGCATTTGCAGGCAAACGCTTGGTACAGCGTCATCAGTTGGTGTATGGACTCATCCATGCGTTACTGTCACAAGGCGGTGGGCAAATTCACGCGTTTTCAATTCATGCTTATACACAAGCAGAATGGCAAGCGGTTGGACAATCTCCCGAAAGTCCCAATTGCGCGGGACAAAACGCAGGGTAACAAGATAAAAGTAACATGATAAAAAAGAGTGTCAACATAAGCTAAAACCACAGACCTCTTGAGTTAATTTACGCTATATTACTATAAAAAAGGTTGATGTATGAAACACGCACATATGCTGATGGCATTGATTTTAATTGCCTTATTCTTGTGGCAAGCCGTGTTGGTATTTACCGCACCAAAAGGACAAGGCTTGCCAAGATCTGCCAAAATCGGCGCACACGTGATGTATGCCTTGGTGATTTTAACAGGCGCGGTGACGGCGATGCCTTTGTTTGGCGCAGGTATAGTACCGCATTGGTTGATTGCCAAGATTGTGTTACTCATTGTTGCCATTTCAGCGACTGTCAAAGCCACGCGCCAGACCAGTACGCCCAATCAAGCCAAAATAGGTATGTTGATTGCTTTTATTGCCTATATGGGTATTTTGACGCTAGCGTTTGTTAAACCGCTCAACCTATTTTAAGCCTGAAGCAGTTAGTATAAGGGAGTAGGATGATGAAAAAATTAGCTATCTCAATACTTTTAGCGGCTGCCACTACGGCAGGCTTGACAGGGTGTATGACCACGCCTACCCCTGAATACGTATCCGCCAACAATTACCAAAGCTATGACTGTTTTGCGCTTGCCAATGAGTACACACGCGTCAATCAATACATTGATGCCAATGCCAACCAGCGCACCGGTTTGCAAGCTTCAGGCATTGGGATTGGCGTATCGGGCAATCGCCATGGTATTTATCCTACCGTGAGTGTCGGCTTAGGCTCAATCAATGGCGGCAACCGTCATAATCTATCGATTGCTATGGGACAACGTGATGCGATGCTACAAGCCGCTCGTTTAAAACAATGCCCCTTTGCTACCGGCATCAAACTCTATAGCGAAAAATAATTTATCCCATTTTACCAGTTGACACCCAAACCCATCTTTCATAGTGAGATGGGTTTTTTTATGGTCAGCCAAATCAGTGGCTGGGTTAGGGGTAGTAAGTGTCATTGAATATCTATTGAATATTTATTGAATATTTTTTTAGCCTAAAGATAATTTTTATTTCGATAAAGATTGTCTCGTTTTAGATTGACAAGTCCATAATTTATTGATTAATATGTCATATATTGATGATTAACCACGGTAAATTTTTTGAAAAATGAATTAAAATGCGTGTGATAACAATACTTTAAGTCAAGGAATACTTAGGTATTAATCAGTGGGTAAAATTTTTTACTTAGGTAAGCACGAGGTTTTCACTAGCTTTCGTCCACACATTGAGTAAACACCCCAAAAAAAACGATAGAAAAACACGATAAAAAACACGATAGTAAGGATGCTACCATGACCAAAGACGTGCTAACCCTGCCACGCATCGTAATGGGTGCGAAATCTGCCAACGCCCCGCTCACCCAAAGCTATGATAAAGGCCCTGTCACACCACTGATAGAATTGACCATTGGTGATTTTTTTGATCAGATGGTGGAACAAAATCCCGATAAAGACGCCTTAATTTCCGCGCACCAAAACATTCGTCTCACCTACCGCGAGCTACAGCGTAAAGTCAATCAGCTAGCCAGCAGCATGATTCGTATGGGTCTACAAAAAGGCGATCGCGTGGGTATTTGGTCACACAACAACGTTGAATGGGTCATCATGCAATTGGCGACTGCCAAAGCCGGTATCATACTGGTCAACATCAACCCAGCGTATCGTATCTTTGAGCTTGAATACGCCATCAACAAAGTCGACTGCCAAGTGCTGGTATTGATGCGTCACTTCAGATCTAGCGACTACGCCGTGATGCTTCAAGAGCTGGCACCTGAAGCGCGTCACCAAAGCTACCAAAATTTAGAGCTCGTGCAATTACCCAATCTCAAACGGGTCATTTGGATTGATAGCCCAGAGTCCACTGAGGATTTTAGCTACATGCAAAAATTCTCCGCATGGATTGCCGAAGGCGATGCCGATGATCCGGCAGTCGCGGAACGTGCCAAAAAGCTCAACCCCAATAACCCCATCAATATCCAATTTACCAGTGGTACCACAGGCACGCCCAAAGGCGCGACGCTTACCCACCGCAATATTTTGAACAACGGTTATTTCATCGGTGAAGCCATGAACCTCACTGCCGATGACCGTTTGTGTATCCCTGTCCCGCTCTACCACTGCTTTGGCATGGTACTGGGCAACCTTGCCATCTTGACCCACGGTGGCACGATTGTGTATCCCAATGATGGCTTTGACCCCATCACCGTACTCGAAACCGTGCAAAAAGAAAAATGTACAGGTCTGCATGGGGTACCGACCATGTTTATTGCCGAGCTTGACCACCCAGATTTTGCCAATTATGACTTATCGACTTTGCGTACTGGCATCATGGCAGGCTCAAGCTGTCCGATTGAGGTCATGCGCCGCGTGATTGACCAAATGCACATGAAAGAAGTCACCATTGCCTATGGCATGACCGAAACATCGCCGGTATCTTGTCAAACCAACCAGCACACGCCACTTGAAAAACAAGTCTCAACCGTAGGTCTGGTACAGCCAAACCTAGAAGTCAAAATCGTCAACCCAGAGACAGGTGAAACGCTTGGCATCGGTGAGACAGGTGAGCTGTGTACCAAAGGTTACTCAATCATGCTCGGCTATTGGAATGACACCAATAAAACGGCAGAAGCCATTGTCGATGGCTGGATGTATACCGGTGACTTGGCAACCATGGACGAAGAAGGCTATGTCAAAATCGTCGGACGTAGTAAAGACATGGTGATTCGTGGTGGTGAAAACATTTACCCTGTTGAAATCGAAAACTACCTATATCGCCACCCAAAAATCCGTGACGTCCAAATCGTGGGCGTACCCGACAAGAAATTTGGTGAAGTCCTTGCCGCTTGGATTATCCCCAAAAAAGACAGCAACTTAACCGAACAAGACATCCGTGATTTCTGTAAAGATCACATCGCACACTATAAAGTACCGACTTACATGAAGTTTGTCGACGAGTTCCCAATGACCGTCACGGGTAAAATTCAAAAATTCAAAATCGTAGAAGCGATGAAACAAGAATTGGGACTCTAAATTTCCAACTTCATCAAAAATTTAACATAAACACAGGGGGCATCTGATAGCAATTTAGCTGCACCCTTTGACAGAATTAGGATTTACAATGACGGTTATCCAAAGTAAATTAAGCCCCAACGGTGCAGAATTTCAAGCCAATGCCGCCGCCATGCAAACTATCGTTGATGACCTCAAAGCCAAACTTGCAGTCATTGCTCAGGGCGGTTCAGCGTCTGCACGCGCCAAACATGTGGCTCGGGGTAAGCTATTGCCGCGTGAACGTGTCGAGCGCTTGCTAGATGCCGGTACGCCATTTTTGGAAGTCTCACCGATGGCAGCGTATGGCATGTATGATGCTGATATCCCTGCCGCAGGCGTGATTGCTGGCATTGGGCGCGTCGCTGGTATTGATTGTATGATTGTATGTAACGATGCCACCGTCAAAGGCGGCACTTACTACCCGATGACGGTCAAAAAACATTTACGGGCGCAAGAAATCGCGCGAGAAAACCGCTTGCCATGTATCTATTTGGTGGACTCTGGCGGCGCGAACTTACCCAACCAAGATGAAGTATTCCCAGATAAAGACCACTTTGGTCGTATCTTTTTTAACCAAGCCAATATGAGCGCCGAAGGCATACCCCAAATCGCCGTCGTCATGGGTAGCTGTACTGCAGGTGGTGCCTATGTACCCGCCATGAGTGACGAGTCGATTATCGTCAAAGATCAAGGGACGATTTTTTTGGGCGGACCGCCGCTGGTCAAAGCTGCCACAGGTGAAGAAGTGACCGCCGAAGACTTAGGCGGTGGCGATGTGCATACCCGTCTATCGGGTGTGGTTGACCACCTTGCCCAAAACGATTTACATGCGTTATCACTAGCGCGCAACATCATCGGCAATTTAAACCAACAAAAAACACCCATCCACCACGCTACCGCGCAAAAAACCCCGCGTCCACCCAAATACGACGCCAAAGAATTGTACGGTATCATTCCAACTGACACCCGTAAGCCCTTTGATATTCGTGAAATTATCGCTCGCATTGTCGATGGCAGTGAGTTTGATGAGTTTAAAGCACGCTTTGGCACGACGCTGGTGTGTGGTTTTGCGCATATTGAAGGTATGCCAGTGGGTATTATCGCTAACAACGGTATTTTATTTAGCGAATCAGCGCAAAAAGCCACCCATTTTATCGAGCTATGCTGCAAACGTAAAATTCCGCTCGTTTTTCTGCAAAATATCACAGGCTTTATGGTGGGGCGCAAATACGAAAATGAAGGGATTGCCCGTCATGGTGCCAAAATGGTCATGGCAGTTGCCAATGCCAAAGTGCCGAAGTTTACCGTGATTGTCGGCGGCTCATTCGGCGCGGGTAACTACGGTATGTGTGGTCGTGCGTACAGTCCACGTTTCTTGTGGATGTGGCCAAATGCGCGTATCTCGGTGATGGGTGGTGAGCAAGCGGCGTCGGTATTAGCAACAGTCAAACGCAGCCAATACCATGCCAAAGGTGAGCACTGGTCAAGCGAGGACGAAGAAGCTTTCAAAGCACCAGTGCGTCAGCAATTTGACGAGCAAGGTCATCCCTATTATGCCTCGGCTAGACTGTGGGATGATGGCGTGATTGACCCAGCCGATACCCGTCAAGTATTGGCACTCGGTTTAAGTGCCGCTTACAACGCACCGATTGAAGACACCACCTTTGGTGTATTTAGAATGTAATTTTCAGCGTGTAAAATCGGAAGTCTTGGTTGGTTGTTCTATCACCATTGAGCAAGCATCAAAAACGCTTCAACTTTACCCAATAAAAAAAAGGAAAAACACGATGAAATTACCGACTTATGACAGCCTACTGTTAGGCATTGACCAGCACGTAGCGACCATTACCCTCAATCGCCCAGACAAACGCAATGCCTTTAATGACGATGTCATCCGAGAACTGACCGATGTGTTTCAATTTTGCGCTGCGCAAGACGAAGTGCGTGTGGTGGTATTGACTGCCAATGGCAAAGCCTTCTGTGCCGGCGCAGACCTAAACTGGATGCGCGCGATGGCGGATTATAGCCACGATGAGAACTTAGCAGACGCTGGCAAGCTTGCGCAAATGCTAGCGACCATCTACCACTGCCCAAAACCCACCGTCGCTGCCATTCAAGGCGATGTGTATGCCGGTGGTATGGGTCTGGTTGCGGCTTGTGATATCGCCATTAGCGTAAAAAACGCCAATTTTTGCTTAAGCGAAGTCAAACTTGGCTTGATTCCTGCGACCATTAGCCCGTATGTGATTCGTGCGATGGGTGCAAGAGCCGCGCATCGGTACTTCTTAACCGCTGAAATATTTGATGCCAAAGAAGCCAAAAAAATCGGTTTTATCCATGAGCGGGTGGATGAAGAAGAGTTTACACAAAGCCTTGATAACTTGGTCAAACACTTGGTCAATGCTAGCCCAAATGCTGTCAAGGTGTGTAAAAAACTGGTGCAAGACGTGGCATTTGCCGAGATTAATGAGCAGTTAATCAAAGATACCGTTGCAGGCATTGCCGATATCCGCGCATCTGCCGAGGGTAAAGAAGGCGTACAGTCATTCTTGCAAAAACGTCAACCAAGCTGGTTAAGTTGATGAATAATACGTTGTTAGTCAATTTGAATGCGGTTAAATCTGCAAATAGCAATTTTTTTGTTGAATTAACTCAAGGTTATTATAAAGATGAAACAGAAGAAACTACCTTTTGGGCTGAAAATTCGCTTTATGTATATGGCGATATTTGGACGAGCTGTTTAGATGGATTAGCAACTGATTTTGTCACAGATTATAATTTTTTTGAATTTACAGATGTTAATGAGCCGGATAACCAAAATTTTTGCCAAGCTTTGATAAATTTGGCAGATAAATTGGATAAGGTAACAGAACCTAACAATTTACAATCAGACGATTTTTTGTCGAAAAAACAAGAGCCTTATATTCGTTTTGATAATAGTTTGCACGATATTATTAGCGAAACACCAAATCAAACGAAAATAGAGTTTAACAAAAATTTTGCCGTAAATATTCAAAAAATTGTTAATACTTACCGAGAATTGGCAAGTTGGCTTACTGAAAATCGTCATGTTGGTGTTAGTATTTTGGGTATTTAACTTACAACATACCAAATGTAAGGTGCGTCTTACACACCATTTCACCAGTTTAGTCAGAAGCGGAAAAATTTATGGGCGATAATATTGTTGCTTGGGAAAATAGAACCAAAACCATTCAAGAATTGATTCAAGAACTGCAAAGTTTTGAAAACCAAGACTTGGTCGTGATGGTGACCGATGATGAAGGCAAAAGTTTTAATACGGTAAAATTAGTGAGTAAAGGTTTTGCGTCTGTTAAAGATGGCTTAAATGATGCTGAAAAAGTTTATTGCGCATTACACATTTGATGCAAATGAATTTTTCCTGCAAGGTGCATGGAACGTGCCCTAAGAATCTAAAAATAAAGGAACTTAAACATGTTTTCAAAAATCTTAATAGCCAACCGGGGTGAGATTGCTTTCCGCGTGGCAGCCACCGCCAAAAAACTGGGCGTGCTTACCGTTGCGGTATACTCAGACGCTGACCGCTTCGCCAAGCACGTATCCGTGTGTGATGAAGCCATTTATATAGGCGGTTCTGCGCCCAAAGACAGCTACTTGCGTTGGGAGCGCATTTTGGAAGCTGCCAAACAGACAGGCGCACAAGCGATTCACCCAGGCTATGGGTTTTTGAGTGAAAACGACGAATTTGCCCAAGCTTGCGTGGATGCGGGTTTGGTGTTTATCGGTCCCCCTGCGTCTTCCATCACCGCGATGGGGCTTAAAGCCGAGTCCAAACGCTTGATGGAAGCTGCCAATGTACCGCTCATTCCAGGGTATCATGGCACCAACCAAGACCCTGATTTTTTACATAGCGAGGCCGACAAAATTGGCTACCCTGTGCTAATCAAAGCCAGCTCTGGTGGCGGCGGCAAAGGGATGCGGTTAGTTGAAAAAACCGAAGACTTTATTGACGCCTTAGGCTCATGTCAACGTGAAGCCATTAGCAGCTTTGGCAATGACAGCGTATTGATTGAAAAATACGCCCTGCGTCCCCGCCATATCGAAATTCAAGTCTTTGGTGACAGCCACGGCAACTATGTGTATTTATTTGAGCGTGATTGCTCAGTACAGCGCCGCCACCAAAAAGTGTTCGAAGAAGCCCCTGCCCCCGGTGTCAGCGTGGCAATGCGGGAGGCCATGGGCGCGGCGGCGATCGCGGCGGCAAAAGCGGTGAATTATGTGGGGGCGGGTACGGTTGAATTTATCGTAGAGCAACGTGACCCTTCACCCGAAGATAAATTTGGCGGCATGAATTTCTACTTTATGGAAATGAACACGCGCCTGCAAGTAGAACACCCCGTCACTGAAGCGATTACCGGTACTGACCTGGTCGAGTGGCAACTGCGTGTTGCCAGCGGCGAGCCGTTACCAAAACAACAAGCAGACTTGACCATCAACGGTCATTCGATTGAAGCACGTATCAATGCTGAAAATCCAGACAACAATTTCTTGCCCGCCACAGGTACGCTAAACGTTTACCGCACGCCAACTCACAGCGAGTTTAGTGTGTCAGATGTGCGTATAGATGATGGGGTACGCGAAGGCGATGTCATCAGTCCTTACTATGACTCGATGATTGCCAAACTCATCGTCCATGCGCCAACCCGTGAGCAAGCGCTTGCCAAACTAGACAAAGCCTTAGCAGAAACCCGTATTGTCGGTCTGCCCAACAACGTGGCGTTTTTGCGTCACGTGGTGCAATCAGATTCGTTCAAATATGCCAATCTTGACACTGCATTGATTGAACGTGAAAAAGACGTACTGTTTGGGCAGCAGCGTGGTGAGCTACCTTGGCTGGTAGCCACTGCGATTGTCAAAGAGCTTGCCCAAGAAGCGCAAACCCAAAACCACGACCCCTTTAGCAAAACCGATGCATGGCGCGCGTATAGCCATTATGAGCGTCCGTTTGATTTGGTGTATCACGATAAGCCATTGCGGGCTGTTATCAGCCAAGTTAACGAGCCAGCCAAGGAACAAGCATTTCATCTAACGATTAACGCCATTGCCAAAGCGGAAAAACAAGGCGCGGACGTTGTCACGCCCATCTATCAAGGCGATGTTCGTTATTTGCCCACTGCCGATGATACTTTTACCCTATGGCTAAGTGACGGAGAAACAGCCGGTAAGCGCCAACAGATGCAGGCATGGCGACACAATGAGCAAGTATATGTGTTCTCAAATCATGCCAGCGATACCATCACCTTGGTGGATAGCATGGCGCATGTGGGCATCGAGCCCCAAGATGGCGGTAGCCTCAAATCGCCCATGCCAGGTCAAGTGGTGGCGTTTCGGGTCAATGTGGGCGATGAAGTGAAAAAAGGTCAAGCCTTGGCAGTGATTGAAGCGATGAAAATTGAGCATACTATCAATGCCCCTACTGATGGCATAGTAACAGAGTTGCTGTTCAAAGCAGGGGATTTGGTATCCGATGGCGATGAGCTATTAAAACTTGATACGGGCAGCCAATCATGAACTATCCAAATTTTGTCAAAATCATTGACGTGGGCGCAAGAGACGGACTACAAAACGAAAAACAAATCGTACCCAGCGACGTCAAAATCGAGTTGATTAACGGCTTGATTGATGCAGGCGTGCGCAAACTTGAAGCCACCAGCTTTGTGTCGCCAAAGTGGGTACCCCAAATGGCAGACAATGATGCCGTGTTAGATGGCATTAGCAAACGTGATGACGTGGTCTATTCGGTGCTGACGCCCAATATGAAAGGCTTTGATGCCGCCCTTGCCCACCGTGACCAATTTGCCAATTATGAAGTGGTGATTTTTGGCTCAGCGAGTGAAGCTTTTAGCCAAAAAAATATCAACTGTAGCATCGCTGAGAGTATTGAGCGTTTTGCCCCAGTGGCTGACGCCGCCAAAGCGCATGGCATCAAGGTGCGCGGCGTCATCTCTTGCACCGTGGGTTGCCCGTATGAAGGGGATATTTCAGCTGATAAAGTCGCCTATGTGACAGAAAAACTCGTTGCCATTGGCGCTGAACATATTGGTATTGCTGACACCATCGGCGTGGGCACGCCCATAAAGGTGCAAAAAGCGTTGGATGCTGCCTTGCGTTATATTGATATTGACAATATCTCTGGGCATTTTCACGACACCTATGGTCAAGCACTCAGCAATACCTTAGCGGCATTACAAATGGGTGTATGGCAGTTTGATACCTCGGTGGCAGGGCTTGGCGGCTGTCCGTATGCCAAAGGCGCAACCGGCAATGTTGCCACCGAAGATGTGGTATATCTGCTACATGGCATGGGTATTGAAACGGGCATTGACCTCGATAAACTGGTTGATGTCGGACAAAAAATCAGCGCGTTTTTGGGCAGGCAAAACGGCTCAAAGGTGGCAACAGCGATTTTAAATAAACGTATTGGCTAGGATTACAGCAAAAATGGCTAATAATGCAAACTTGGAACTAGCAAAAAACACATCACAAGAAGTTGTTAAAATATTTTTTGACGAAATGTTAGATAGCTGGTTGGGTAAAATTTCTTTCGGGGTATTTAGTTCTGCGATAAGGACGCGAAATAAGCTTATTGCTGATAAATTAGTAGAGAAGTTAAAAAATTCTCAAATTAATCTTGATGATGACCTAGTTCAAAGTAATGAGTTTATAGGCTATACCCTTAAAGTGCTATCAGCTATAAATACCGCTACTAAACAAGCCAAAATAGATTATCTGTTAAATATTTATATCAATGGTCTTTCTGATAGTGAATTTTATAACAGGAGTGAGAAATATTCAGAATTAGTAGATATTATTTCTACTCTCTCTGAAGATTCCATAGTGCTTTTAATAGAAATTTATAGAGATTATATTGAACAAAATAAGGTCGAAGATAGTAATAATGCTATAAGAATTACTAATAAATTGCATATCAGTTATGAAGATTTTATATCAACCTGCTATTTATTATCAGGCAAAGGCTTGATAAAACAAGTACCTTTAGCTAGTAATAGTTTTTTTCCAGTACCCACATCATGGCTCGAAAGTATTATTCACCTACTTCAAGTAGGTGAGGATTAAAAGCGTAATTTTTCAAACTTTAATAGAAGGAACTTAACCATGAACTTAGGATTAGACTACCAATTAGGTGATGACATCAACGCTCTACGCGAAACCGTCAAAGCCTTTGCCGATGCTGAAATCGCCCCACGCGCTGCCGAGCTTGACCGCACCGACCAATTCCCGATGGACTTGTGGCAAAAAATGGGCGAGCTTGGGCTACACGGTATCACCGTACCCGAAACCTACGGCGGCGTGGACATGGGCTATGTGGCGCACATGGTCGCCATGGAAGAAATCAGCCGCGCATCAGGCTCAGTGGCGCTAAGCTATGGCGCGCACTCCAACTTATGTATCAACCAAATCAAACGCAACGGCACAGACGCCCAAAAACAAAAATACTTGCCAAAGCTCATCAGCGGTGAATTCATTGGTGCCTTAGCCATGAGTGAACCCGGTGCCGGCTCAGACGTGACCAGCATGAAACTACGTGCCGAAGATAAAGGTGGCGTATATGTATTAAACGGCTCAAAAATGTGGATTACCAATGGACCGGATGCGGACGTGATGGTGGTGTATGCCAAAACCAACCCAGAGCTTGGGGCAAAAGGCATCACCGCGTTTTTGGTAGAAAAAGGCATGAAAGGCTTTTATACCGCGCAAAAACTCGACAAACTCGGTATGCGCGGCAGCCACACAGGCGAGATGGTGTTTGACAATGTCGAAGTGCCAAGCGACAATATTTTGGGTGGGCTAAATAACGGCGTCAAAGTATTAATGAGTGGCTTAGACTACGAGCGCGCGGTACTTGCCGCAGGTCCCATTGGGCTAATGCAAGCAGTGATGGACAACGTCATTCCCTACATCCACGACCGCAAACAATTTGGTCAAGCCATCGGTGAATTCCAGTTGATTCAAGGCAAAGTGGCGGATATGTACACCACCTTACAGGCAGGGCGCAGCTTTCTCTACACCGTGGGCAAAAACTTGGATATGCTAGGCTCAGACCATGTGCGCCAAGTACGCAAAGACTGCGCCAGCGTAATTTTGTGGACAGCGGAAAAAGCCACTTGGATGGCAGGAGAAGGCATCCAAATCTTTGGCGGCAATGGCTATACCAATGAGTACCCACTGGGGCGTATTTGGCGTGATGCCAAGCTATATGAGATTGGCGCAGGTACCAGTGAAGTACGGCGTATGCTGATTGGTCGTGAGCTGTTTAACGAAACCGCCTAATTGATTAGCTTTGTCAGCACTAGCCCTAGCTAAAACTAGGGCTTTTTTATTAGATTGTCAAAATAGGTTGTCAAAATCTGCCTTATTAGCCATGTGCTATGTTAAGGTTGATTGTAAAATCGCTTGGTATTGCGCCGGTTTGAGACGTGGTCCGAATTGCTGAATGATTTGGCTTGCGACGCTACTGGCTAATTTACCACAATCCGCGAACGCATGACCGTGCGATAGCGCATATAAAAAACTGCCCGCAAAATTATCCCCTGCGCCATTGGTATCTAACACTTGGTCAACGGGTAGCGATGCCACGTCAATCAATTTTGTTTCACGT
>ERZ650302.347-NODE-347-length-24956-cov-5.699410_pt1 | contig 24956 bp, 22 predicted proteins | sample MGYA00376238_ERZ650302 | MGnify/ENA primary metagenome ERZ650302 (study PRJEB26733, sample SAMN07839298) | wastewater metagenome | biome: urban; feature: wastewater treatment plant; material: waste water | place: USA: North Carolina | collected 2016-04-28 ... | reverse complement strand
TTCCTGTTTCAGTTAAACTGATAGCAAGCGACATTCCGAAGTTTCCTAAACCAAACACGATAATTTTCATTTGGACAAGATTAGTTAATTAATATATTTTCTTTTGGATATTCGTAGAATTGATGGTTCATTCTTCGTAATAATCCCACCATTAAGTTGAGCATTCCTATTCGACCTATAAACATACAAGCAATTAAAACATATTTACTAGGCTCTGTTAAAATAGGTGTAAAATTTAGCGTCAATCCCACAGTACTATAAGCTGAAAAACATTCAAAGGCAACCGTTAATAAGGGCGTCCCTTTTGGTTCAAAAATTAATATTGCGACAATGGATATTCCAATGGTTATTAATGAAATACATAAAATAGCAAAAGCGCGAGAGGTAGATTCTGATGAAATTCTTCTTCCAAACAATTGAATTCTGCTCTTTCCGCTTGCCACGGCAAAAATATTTAGTGTTGCTAATGCAAAGGTACTTGTTTTTATACCACCGGCAGTAGATGCAGGCGAACCTCCAATCCACATTAAAAAAATGATAAACAAAAGAGAAGGAACATTCATTTGCGTGAAGTCAACCGCATTAAATCCAGCAGTTCTTGGAGTAACCGAATTGAATGATGCGGCGGTTATTTTTCCAAAAATAGTATTGTGTTCTAATAATGTGTTGTTGTATTCTGAAATAAATAAGAAAACAAAACCACTGATTAACAAAATCAGCGTAGTGTAGATTACAATTTGCGTATTTAATGTTATGATTCTAACTTTTTTATGAACTATAGTTTTGTCGAAAAATTCAAGAACATGCGTTTTGATTTTCTGATAAAAATTAAATACGATATTGTGTCCTAAACCACCTAATACAATCAAAGTCATGATAATCCATTGTAAAAAATAATCAAAGCGAATGGCTTCATCGTATAAATTTCCTTGTAATAAAGAAAATCCAGCATTACAAAAAGCGGATATAGAGTGGAAAATAGAGAAGTAAAATTTATTTTCAATAGTATTAACTTCTAGAATAGAAGAATAAATAAAAATAGCACCAACTGCTTCAACTGCTAAAGTAAAAATTACTACATTTAATGCTGCTCTAAAAACATCTTTTAATCCTTCGTGTGCAATAAAATCTTTAGTATTTAATCCTTCTTTAAAAGAAGAACTTCCTCTAAAAAAGAAAGCAAAGAAAGAAGTAAAAGTTAAGATTCCAATTCCACCTAATTGAATTAAAACTAAAATAATAGTTTGACCAATAGTTGTGAAAGCCAGCGAAGTATCTACAACTGTTAAACCAGTAACACAAACCGCACTTGTAGAAGTAAAGAGCGCATTAGTAAAAGTTATTCCGTTTGTTGTAGCACTTGGCAGCATTAATAAAAAGGCACCTGTTAAGGCTAATATCATAAAACTCCCAACAAATACAATGGCTGGATTAAAGTAAATATCATAAATATGACGTACTAAAACTAACAATCGCAATAAGAAATAAAATATGAGACCCCCTTCTAAAATAGGTTTTACTTTTTGAAGTATGTAATCTGTTGAAAAGTTTAAATTTAGTAATGAAATTATAACACAAGTCAACATAATACCTGCTAATAATATCATGTTAGCAAGTGCTACTTTTTTATTACTCTTGTATTTATAGGTAAAAAATTTAAACGAATTAAACGCTAATAGTCCTATTGAAAGAAATATTAATCCTATAACGTGTGGCGAATTATAGTTTTCTTCGAAGTCATATCCAAAGTCAAAAACTATAAAAAGTAGTACGATGATATCAAAAAAACGATATAAATAATTGAGTAACGATTCTTTCTCCATTTTGGAATAAAATTACTTTTTTAAATCCTGGCGAATGCTTTCCATTAAAACATTTCCACCGTCGTTTAAAATTGCTTCGGCACATTTTTTTCCGAAGTTTTTATAAGAATCAAAAGTACAACTTTTTTTGATTGTGTGTTTTTCTTTTCCGTCTAAAGAAAATAAAACGCCCTCAAAATCAATTTTATCTGAAGTAAATGTGGCTAAAGCTCCAATTGGTGCCGTACAACCACCTTCAAGTGTTTTTAAGAATTCACGTTCAATGTGTGTGCAAATTTCGGTTTCAGTATGGTTTAATTTCGCTAAAGCTTCTTTACAAAAATCATCGTTTTCCATAGCAACAACAACCATTGCACCTTGTGCTGGTGCTGGAATCATCCAACTTAAATCGATATAATTTTCTGGTTTTAAATTGATACGCTCTAGACCTGCTGCTGCAAAAATAGCTCCGTTCCAATCGCTATTATGAAGTTTTTGCATACGCGTATTTACATTTCCGCGTAAATCTACTACGTTATGATTTGGATATTTATTTAACCATTGCGCTTGTCTACGCAAACTTCCAGTTGCGATTGTTCCTTCTGAATTTAAAAAATCTAAGTTCCCTTTGTGAACTAAAATATCTACTGTATTAGCACGTTCCAAAACTGCTGCTTGTACAATTCCGATAGGTAAAGCAGTTGGTACATCTTTCATAGAATGAACCGCAATATCTACCTGACCGTTTATCATGGCGATGTCTAAGGTTTTGGTGAAAATACCGGTAATTCCTAATTCGTAAAGTGGTTTATCAAGAATAATGTCTCCTTGCGATTTTACAGCTACAATTTCTGTTTTGTAACCTAAATCATTTAATTTCTTTTGTACTGTGTGTGCTTGCCAAAGGGCTAATTCGCTGTCACGAGTTCCTATTCGGATTATTTTGCTCATTATTTTGAAACCGTTTCTAATTGGAAAATTTTCTCAATCCATTCAATACTTTCGTCCACCATAGTTTCATCATCTTTTAAATGATTAGCAAAATGATTTGTGATTTTCTGAATGATTCTTGCCGTAATCAACTCGGCTTGTTCTTCGTCAAAATTAGCTAATTTTTTACGTTGAAAATTTAATTCTCCTTCTTTAATTGTATTCAGTTTTGCTTTTAAAGCATGTATGGTTGGTGCAAATTTACGTTGTTTGGTCCAAGCCATAAATTCGTCTTTAATTTCTTCAATGATGGCTTCGGCAGCTGGAATGTGTTTTTTTCTGTTTTCCAGAGTTTCATCTGTAATTTGCGAAAGTTCATCCATGTGAACTAAAGTAACACCTTCAATATCTTTTACATTTTCGTTTACATTTTTCGGAATCGATAAATCTAAAATCAATAAAGGTTTTTTCAAATTTAAGATGGCTTTGTCAACTGTTGGGTTTTGAGCTCCAGTTGCTACTACAACTACATCCGCTTTTTGAAGTTCTATTTGTAAATCGGTGTAATCTTTTACGATAACGTCAAGTTTTTTTGCTAATTTCTCAGCCTTTTCTTTAGTTCTATTGATTAATGTGATTTGTTCGTGTTTGGTGTGTTTTACTAAGTTTTCACAAGTATTTCTTCCAATTTTTCCTGTGCCAAAAAGTAAAATATTTTTAGAAGCAATGTCTTCTACATTTTTAAAAATGTATTGTACCGAAGCAAATGACACAGAAGTTGCACCAGATGAAATTTCGGTTTCGTTCTTAATTTTTTTACTTGCTTGAATTACGGCATTTACCAATCTTTCTAAGAATGCATTGGCTAATTCTAGTTCTTTACTTTTTACGAAAGCATTTTTTAGTTGACTTATAATCTCAAAATCACCTAAGATTTGACTGTCTAAACCTGTTCCAACTCGAAACATGTGATTAATAGCTTCACTATTTTTGTATACAAAAGCTACTTTTTGAAAATCTTCTACTGTTCCTTGGCTGTTTTCACACAATAGTTTGATTAATTGGAAAGGGTGTTGTGCAAAACCATAGATTTCAGTTCTGTTACAGGTAGAGGTTACAATTAAACTATCAATACCTTCTGCTTTGGCTTGATGTAATAAATTAGTCTTGGATTGTTCGTCTAAACTAAATTTCCCTCTCATTTCAGCATCCGCTTTCTTGTAACTCAAACCCACGGCATAGAATGTTGGATGCTTTGCAAATGTATTGTTTTCCATATGATCTACTCTTTCCTAAAAGTTTAACAAAATTATATTTTCCAATTTTATAAAAACAACGCTTGAAGTACTTTTTATGTCGCTCAAAGATATTTCAAAGACAATTCTATCTTTTTTGCATTATTTCATTAAATTTGTACTATATTCAAGTGTTAACAAGTGTTTTATGTAGAATAATTCTAAATAACAAACGCTATATTAACTTGATTCATATACGAAAAAATATCGCTATGGGTTCTCAAGAAGAAATTAAAATAGAAAATGACTTTATTTTATTGCGTTTTCAAAATGATAGTAATGAAATAATTAAAATAGAACGACCTGTAAACCAAGGACTTATTCAGTTTCATTTTGGTTTAAAGGGGAAAGGAAAATTTATTTTCAATCAAGGGAATTATGCTTTGGATTTGAAAGAAGAGAAATCTCTTTTGTTTTACAATCCGCAAAAAGAATTGCCTATACATTTAGAATTAGCTCCAAATACTTGGATAATTTCGGTTATTGTATCTATAAAAAAATTCCATGGATTATTTTCAGCAGAAGCGGAAAATATTCCTTTTTTAAGTGAAGAAAATAAAGACAAGAAATATTATAAAGAAAATGACATAAGTCCTTCTATGTCAATTGTGTTGAGTCAAATATTCCATTATAATTTAAATTCGTTTATTAAAAACTTATATTATAAAGGAAAAGGATATGAACTATTAAGTTTGTATTTCAATCGTTCCGAGGATCCAAATGCGGAACAATGTCCGTTTTTAATTGACGAAGAGAACGTTTTAAAGATTAAAAAGGCAAAAGAAATTATCATTGCTAATATGGCTGAGCCTCCTACATTAGAAGTTTTATCGGAACAAGTAGGACTAAGTCTTAAAAAATTAAAAATGGGTTTCAAACAAATTTATGGAGATACGGTTTACGGATTTCTATTTGACTACAAAATGGATTATGCGCGTCAATTGTTAGATAGTGGTTCGTACAATGTAAATGAAGTGGGATTGAAAATTGGTTATAGTACAGGTAGCCATTTTATTGCTGCCTTCAAGAAAAAATTTGGTACGACACCTAAAAAATATTTAATGAATTTGAATGCTAATATTGAATAGTTCAATTATATTGATTTTGTAAATCGTATCATAGATAAAAAACGTATATAAAACTTTCCTTAAAAATAAGATTGATTACTTTTATAAAAAAAAGAAAATGAAAAAAGGAGTACTGTTAATTAATTTAGGTTCACCAGATAGCCCTGAGCCAAAAGATGTTAGAAAATATTTAGATGAATTTTTAATGGACGAACGCGTTATCGATGTCCCTTATTTACTTAGAGCCTTACTAGTAAAAGGAATTATTTTAAATACTCGTCCAAAAAAATCAGCTAAAGCATACAAAAAAATTTGGTGGGAAGAAGGTTCACCATTAATTGTGTTATCAAAACGATTACAAAATAAAGTTCAAGAACAAGTAAGTATTCCGGTTTCTTTAGCCATGCGTTATGGAAATCCAAGTATCGAATTTGGTTTAAAAAAATTACACAATCAAGGGGTTGATGAGGTTTTGTTAATTCCATTGTATCCTCAGTTTGCTATGGCAACAACTGAAACTATTTTAGTATTAGCAGAAGAAATCCGCAAAAAACAATTTCCAAATATGGAATTTACGGTTCTTCCAGCCTTCTACAATCAACCTGATTATATTCGAGATTTGTCTAATTCGATTAAATCAGCTTTAGATAATTTTAAATCGGATTATTTATTGTTTTCGTATCATGGTGTTCCAGAGCGACACATTAAAAAATCAGATGTAACAAAATCGCATTGTAAAATAGATGGAAGTTGTTGTAATACACCTTCAAAAGCACATGAATTCTGCTACCGTCATCAATGTTATGAAACTACTAAACAAGTGGCCGAATTTTTAGGTTTGGAAGAAGGAAAATACAGTACCTCTTTTCAATCACGTTTGGGTCGCGATCCTTGGTTACAACCTTATACCGATGCTACCATTGATGGATTAGCTCAAAAAGGCATTAAAAATTTAGCTGTTGTTACTCCAGCTTTTGTATCGGATTGTTTAGAAACTTTAGAAGAAATTGGAATGGAAGCAGCACATAGTTTTAAAGAAAACGGAGGTGAAAATTTCTTATCCATTCCATGTTTAAACGATAGTGAAGATTGGGTAAAAACCATGAGCCGTTGGATTGATCAATGGGCTTTTCAAAATTAATATAAATGGAATTATACAATTACATAAAATCGTTGCATTTAATCTTTGTGGTTACTTGGTTTGCTGGGTTGTTTTACATTGTTAGGTTATTTGTTTATCACGCAGAGGCTAAACAAAAACCACAACCTGAACAAGATATATTGATTAAACAATATCAATTAATGCAATACCGTTTGTGGTACATTATAACTTGGCCAAGTGCTGTTTTAGCAAGTGTTTTTGCTTTTTGGATGTTGTTTTTTACTGAAGTAGGTAAGGTTTGGTTAACCCAACCATGGATGCATGTAAAATTAGCATTTGTGTTTTTATTGTATTTGTATCATTTAAAATGCCATCAAATATTTAAACAATTACAAAACAATGAAGTGAAACACACATCAAGTTTTTTTAGAATTTGGAACGAAGGTGCTACTATTATTCTTTTTGCTGTAGTTTTTTTAGTAATTTTAAAGAATGCAATTAATTGGATTTTTGGAGTTGTTGGTATTCTTACTTTTTCAATTCTATTAATGTTAGGATTTAAATTATACAAGAAAATCCGAGCAAAAAATAACAGCTAATTTTAGCACAATTAATGGATAGAATTTTAAATTTTAAGAACCTTTCTTTGCGTGTAAGAATATTTTTATCCATGATATTCTTAACGTTAATTGCCTCTATTCTTATAGCTGCCGTTTCGATTTATCAATTTAGAAAAGAGGCTAGAGAATACCATCAAGATCGATTAGAACGGAAAGAAACGGCTATTGCTGAACACATAAATTATGTTTTGTTTACGGATAACGCAAAGAATTATTATTATCCACTTACGCCCGAGAATATTCCACTTATTTTTAAAGATAAAATCTATGAAATTTCTGATGTACATAGCATGGAAATTAATTTCTTTGATTTAAAAGGGAATTTATTAATTTCATCAAAAGCTATATTTAAATTGGATGCAGATAAGCCAAAAATAAATCCGTCTACTTTAAAAATTATTCAATCTTCTTTGGAGAAACGTTACGTGGAATTTTCTAATCTTGACGGGAAAACATATCGATCTTCTTATTCCTATTTAAAAGATAATAAGTTTAAACCTTTAGCTATTTTGAATTTACCCTATGAGGATGACACTGAATTTTATGACAATGAAGTTCAAAATTTTTTAATTCGATTTGGACAAGTTTATACCTTCATGTTTTTTATGGCTATCGTTCTCTCCTATTTTTTATCGAGCTATATCACAAAATCTTTAAAAATTATAAGTGATAAAATGCAAGAAACTCAACTGAACCAACTAAATGAGAAAATTGTAATTGAAGATGGGAGTAAGGAGATTAATTTACTGATTCGCTCTTACAATAATATGGTGGATAAACTAGAAGAAAGCGCCACTATTTTGGCTCAAAGTGAAAGAGAACAAGCTTGGCGTGAAATGGCAAAACAAGTAGCACATGAAATTAAAAACCCATTAACACCAATGCGTTTAACCGTGCAAAGTTTTCAGCGAAAGTTTAATCCTAATGATCCCGAAATTTCAAAAAAACTAGACGATTACACCAAAACTATCTTACAGCAAATCGATACAATGACTGCTGTTGCAGGAGCATTTTCAAATTTTGCAACCATGCCAGCACAGCAGAATGAAACCTTAAATGTTGTTCGAATTGTAAAAATGGCGCTAGAAATTTTTAATGAAGATTACATTCAGTTTTCAGCATTGGAAGACGAAATTATTGCCAAATTAGATAGAACACAATTAATACGTGTGATTACGAATTTGGTAAAAAATGCCATTCAAGCGATACCTGAAGAGCAAGAAAATAAGCAGGTTTTTGTAACGGTGTTTAGACAAGGAGATGATGTGAAAATTGCGGTTAAAGACAATGGAAAAGGAATTTCAATTGAAAATCAAGAACGTGTTTTTGAACCTAAGTTTACCACTAAGTCCAGTGGAATGGGATTAGGTTTAGCTATTATAAAAAATATTATTGAAAATTATGATGGAACGATTACCTTTGAAACAGAGCTTAATGTTGGAACTGAATTCTTGGTTTCTTTCCCAATAAATAAATAATCAAAACAAACAAAAATGGAAAATATTCTTATTGAAAAACAAGATGCTATTGCAATTGTAACGATTAACAGACCAACGAAATTAAATGCTTTAAACAAGGCAACTATTCAAGAATTACACGGTGGATTTAAATCGTTAAACGAAGATAAATCAGTAAAAGCAATTATAGTAACGGGTAGTGGAGAAAAAGCTTTTGTAGCTGGAGCAGATATTTCAGAATTTGCCAATTTTTCAGTAGAAGAAGGCGGAAAATTAGCTGCTGAAGGACAAAGATTGTTGTTTGATTTTGTGCAAAATTTAAGCACTCCAGTAATTGCAGCTGTAAACGGTTTTGCTTTAGGAGGCGGATTAGAATTAGCGATGTCATGTCATTTTAGAGTAGCATCAGATAATGCCAAAATGGGATTACCTGAAGTAACTTTAGGAGTTATTCCGGGTTATGGAGGAACACAACGTTTAGCGCAATTAGTAGGAAAAGGTCGTGCTATGGAAATGATTATGACAGCAGGAATGATTGATGCCGAAACCGCTAAAAACTACGGCTTAGTAAACCATGTTGTAGCTCAAGAGGAATTGTTAGATTTCACAAAAGCAATTGCAACAAAAATCACAAAAAATTCAAGTGTAGCTATCGCCAAAGCAATTGAAGCTATTAATGCCAATTTTGAAGACGGTACAAACGGTTATGAAGTAGAAATTAAAAACTTTGGTCTTTCTTTCGGAACAGAAGATTTTAAAGAAGGAACAACGGCGTTTTTAGAAAAAAGGAAAGCAGAATTTCCTGGGAGATAATCGTATTATGAGTAAAATAATCTTTTTCCTTTTTTTTTCAACTTTTTTAGTAGCTCAGGATTTAACTTTTAAAATTGAGAAAAGTGAACTTTTTACTGATGAATATAAAGACTCTAAAATTATTTTAGTTGAGAAAGCTAATGTAAACGATATTCATATTCTTCGGTCATTTAAAAGTAGTGTTTCAACAAAGCGAGGTTTTTATATTGAAAAATATGATAAATCGTTAAAAAAGATAAATGAATTTGAATTTGAAATATCGCATCCAGTTTCAGAAAAATATAGTTTAGTTTTTGGAGCTTTTTTTAAAGATTCTAAATTTTATATTTTAGAAATGTTTTATGATTTAAAGAGTAAAAGCTACGTTTGTCAGGCTAATATTATTGATGAAAATTATAAAGTTTCTAAAAAAGAACTTTTTAAATTAAATAAAGAATTAGTTAAAGGTTTTGGACTTGAAACGCATTACTACAATGAATATTTATTAGATAAGAACATAAGTAATTTAGGTTTGTTTGAAGAGGAAAGTAGTAACCGTATTGGTTTTTTCAGTAACGTAAATTCAAAAGTTTCTGAGAATAACAGTTCTTCTGATGTTGTTTTTAAAGTAAACAATCAAAAAACAATGTTTTCAATAGCAGTGAGTTTTAAATACGGAAGTAAAGAAAACACTAAACTATTTCTTTTTGATTCAAGCTTGAATCAAAAAATAGAAAAAGATTTTTCATTTGAAAAAAACACTGTAATTAATAAAAACATTGAATTGCACGAAAACTTAGAAGTTATTTATTTAACTCAAAAGATTTATTCTACGGAATTAAAAAACAAGGAATCAGGTGGAGAATATTTTTATGAAATTAAACAAGTAAGTGTAACTGATGTTAAAAAAAAGAAAATAAATGTCGAAAATCATTATTTACCTTCATTAAGCTTTTTCTGTTTGAAAGATAAGCTTTATGGTTTTAGTTTTTATTCTGATAACGAAGATTTTAAATATAGTGGTATTGCATTTTTTGAATTAGATTCGCATAGTTTAGAAATAAAAAATTCAAAATACTCCCCTTTTACTCATCAATTTGTTTTGGATAAATATGGTGAATTTAACTATAAAGAACTTAAAAATATAGTTATTAAAAATGTCTATTTACAAGAGGATGAATTAGTTGTTAATGCTGAAGAGCAATATGCTACGACTAATAATTCCTCAAATAGTAAATTATATAATTACGACGATATCATATCTTTAAGATTAAACAATAAGGGTGATTTAATTAACGCAAGAAACATTAATAAAAGACAATCAGTTGGTAATCCAGAAGACAACCCTTTTATTTCTTACCAATCTTGCTTATTAAATAATAAAAATTATTTTTTTATAAATGCTAAAGATAAAATGAAAGAGTTATCTAATCAAAGAATCGAATTTAGAGGAACGAATTGGATTAATAATTCTAATTTATTTGTTATATCGATGAATGAAAAAGGCGATTTTTTATACAAACAAATACTAAGTGATGAAGAAAATGATGTTCCTTTTATGGTTTCGAAAGGAGTATTCATTGATGATTCGATTGTTTTTTTAGGTCAAAAAGGCAAGAAAAAACAACTACTAAAAGTTACTTTATAAAAAAAGGAGATTGTGAAAACAATCTCCTTTTTTTATTCTTGCCCGTCCCATTCAGCATAAAATTGACTCAAAAAAGTCACCATAAAATCATGGCGTTTTTGAGCAATTTTTTTACCGGTTTCGGTGTTCATTTTGTCTTTTAAAAGTAATAGTTTTTCGTAAAAGTGATTCAAAGTTGGCGATTCACTATTCTTATATTCTTCTTTACTCATATTCAAATTAGGTTGAATATTAGGATTGTACAACGGACGATTTTTGAATCCTCCATAATTAAAAGTACGAGCAATTCCTATCGCGCCAAGCGCATCCAATCGATCGGCATCTTGAACAATTTCTAATTCTTTGGAATTGAATTTCTTTTCGAAATTCCCACCTTTAAACGAAATATTTTCAATGATAGCAATCACATGTGAAATGATAGCTTCAGAAACATTTTGGGATTCCAAAAAAGTTCTTGCTGTTTTTGGTCCAACGGATTCATCACCACCATGAAATTTAGAATCTGCAATATCATGAAGCAAAGCGGCTAATTTCACTACAGTTAAGTCACATTCTTCTTCTTCGGCAATTAATAAAGCATTTTTATAAACGCGTTCAATGTGAAACCAATCGTGACCACCCTCAGCATGAGTTAGTTGATTCTTAACAAAAAGTATAGTATTATTGATAATTTGCATGGTTCTAATTTACAAAAAAATTCCAAACTCATAATCGAATTTGGAATCTTAAATTTATTTTTTGAACGTTATTTTACTAAGGCAGGTTGTACCCATTTAAAAAGTTGTCCTTCAGCAGGAACTACCAATCGTTCCGAAATTCTTGTCATTCTTTCAGGTAATTTCATTAAATAATCTCTAGCTTTTTCAGCTTCATCGCTAAGATTAGTAATTTTATCAATCTCCCATTTTTCATTCAATTTTTTTAGAATATCTACATAATCCATCGCCGTGTAAACACCTAAACGTTGTGCTGATTCTGAGAATTTTTCAAATGCAGTTCCAATGCTTTCGCCTGATTCTCTAATCAAATGCGCTGGCATCGTAATTTTTTTCTTCATCATGTATTGAAATGACAACATCATTTCACTTGGATCTATTTCAAAAATACGTTTTACAAATTCGCTATACGCTAAGTGATGACGCATTTCGTCTCCAGCAATTAAATTACACATTTTGAATAATTTTTTATCACCAAATTTCTTCGCCATCTGTGCTACACGATTGTGTGAAACATACGTAGCTAATTCTTGAAAACTAGTGAAAACAAAGTTCTTGTATGGATCTCGATCAGTTCCAGGATCAAAACCATCGTTGATTAAATGCTGTGTTGTAACTTCAACCTCACGCATATTTACTCTTCCTGAAAGGTATAAATATTTGTTTAATACATCGCCGTGACGGTTTTCTTCACCGGTCCATTGGCGTAACCATTTTGCCCAACCGTTATCGCCTTTTTCTCCTTTTTGCGAAACACCTTCTACATCCATTAACCACGTTTCGTAGGTTGGTAAAGCCTCTTCAGTAATAGTATCACCAACTAAAACTACCCAAAAATCATAAGGTAAATCTTTTGCAATTTCGCGTAGTTCTTTTACTTCTTCTAAGAAATTTTCTTTTGACGAATCAGGTAATAAATCGGTAGGTTGCCAAATTTTTTCGACAGGAATTAAGAATTCTTCCATGAAATGATCCACTTTTTTTTCTAAAAATTGCATCACTTCTAAACGGACATTTTGAATAGACATAGGGGTTATATTTTAATATGTTTTGTAATTACAGATTCGGTTTTTTCAAAAATTTCTTCAAACGGATGTTCTGAAATTTTCATAGGCTCATGAATGGTGAATTCTAAACGAGTTCCTAATCCGAGAGGGAATGTACCAAATTTAGTCATTTTCCATGAATTATTTATAGTAATTGGCAAGAAGTAGGCATCTGGAGCAAATTTGTATAACATTTTTAATCCGTTCACTGCAAATGGTTTAGGTGTTCCGGTTTTACTTCTTGTTCCTTCTGGAAAGATGACAACAGAATAATTATTATTGTTAACCAATTCTGCTACTTTTTTAATTTCTGGTAAAGCTTGTTTTGGATCTTTTCTGTCAATTAATGCTGATCCTCCGTGTTTTAAATTATAGGAAACGCTCGGAATTCCTTTTCCTAATTCGATTTTACTGATAAATTTTGGATGTACTTTTCGTAAAAACCAAATGATTGTAGTAATATCATGTAAACTTTGATGATTCGCAACAATAACTAAAGGTTTGTTTTCAGGAACATTTTCCATTCCTTTAATATGATAGGTAGTTCCAACAACGTGTGCGGTTCTAATCAAAAACCAGTTCAAATAAGCCACACTTAAACGATGCGCATTGTACCCAAAAACATTGAAGCAAATCCATTGTATTGGGTGGAAAATCAATAACCAAAGTAAGAATAGAATGTAATAAACTATTGATAGTGGATAAGAAAGAATTTTTTCCATGTATAAACCTATTTGGGCAAAAGTAAGCTATAAAATAAAAAACCACCAATGTTTTGGTGGTTTTTATTGTATGCTAGCATAGTATCTTAACAAAATTCGTTGTAAGCGTCTTTTAAATTTTCAGCAATTAATTCTGCCGGACGACCTTCAATGTGATGACGTTCTAACATGTGAACTAATTCACCATCTTTAAACAAAGCCATACTTGGAGACGATGGTGGAAAAGGGAACATTTCAGTTCTTGCAGCATCAACCGCTTCTTTATCAACTCCAGCAAAAACCGTGATTAAGTTAGCAGGTTTTTTACCGCCTTCTAAACTCATTTTTGCTCCCGGACGTGCATTTCTAGCAGCACAACCACAAACCGAATTGATTACAACTAAAGTTGTGCCTTCAGCTTTGATAGCGTTTTTTACGTCATCTGCTGTATATAAATTTTTGAAACCTGCGTCTGTTAATTCAGCACGCATTGGGTTTACCATTTCTTCTGGATACATAATGTATATTGTTATAAGTTAACGAGTGGCAAAGTTACAAAGTTTTTTGCTTGTTACAGAATTGGAATTCATAAAGATTTGTTATGATTTGATAGTTTGCTCTTATTTGAAAATTCTACCAATAAGCGCCTGTACAAAAATCATTTTTGGACATCTCCAAATGACTTGTAAATCTTCTGAAATGGAAGTTTCTTCATCTAAAAATTTGAAAATCACAGTTGAATTTCCACTTTTAAACATCGAAGAAAATATTTTAGAACCCAATTCATTTTTCGAACTTAAAATATCCAACAACAATAAATCATAGAACCAAAATTTATCTTTCTTATGAAATCTTCTAAAATCTGTCATATCGAGCGAAGTCGAGATACTTTTTTCTAAAAACTGAACTAATGCTTTTGATTTTTTGGATGCATTTTTAAAAGTATAACCTGTACTTGCTTTCGTCCAACCGCCAGCCGAACCTATATTTACAATATTCTTAGTATTGTGTTTCCAAAACGGATAACACGTCATTGGAATATTACCTTGTTCTTTTTCTGTGATTTCGTATTCTGTTATACCTAAATTTTCAATGTATTTCTGAATTTCAGATTCGTATTCTTCTTTTGAAAGTAGGTTTTTTGAAAACAAGGTATATTCTAATAAAGCTTCATTTTCTGATGTTGGTAAAACATACATAAATCGTGTATTGCCTTTTTGTTCCACCGAAAAATCCATGAAAGTAGCACAATTTGGAGTAAAAACCGCTTCTTTACTTTTGATAAACCAACCGATAAAATGTTGTTGAATTAACGGAAATTTGGTTTGCGATTTTACAACTTCTGGATTGTAAATTGAATTGAAAATTTTGTTACAAGTGAAGGTTTCGTTTTCTGTTTTTACAACGCAATGATTTCCTAATTCTGTAAAATCAACTACTTTTTGATTTAGAAAATGAATGTTTTTATGTTCGGAAATCTTTTTGAAAACCAATTCGTAAAAATCTAAACCATTAATTTTCTTGTATTGATAAGGTGCTAATTCTAAAACTCGATTAAATTTCTCATTCGCAAAAATAGCTTGATTCCATTTTTTTGAAACGATTTCATCAAATAAATTATCTTCATCCCAAAAACACCAAGTTCTATCGTTTGCTTTTTTAGTATTCTCATCAATTAGCAAAATGGATTTATCCTCAAACTTTCCAGATAAAAGCATTTCGTAAACGGTCATTAAAGCCGATAATCCTGAACCTGTGAAAATGTAATGATAATGCTGCATTGTTCAAAGATAAATAATTTGTTGTAATAGTTTCAAATCGTTTTTTAGCCTTGTCTAAAAAAATATTTTGATATTTAAAAACTTTGTATATTTGTCAAAATAAAATGTTTATGACCATTTCTGAAGAAAATTATATTAAAGTTATTTATCATTTGTCGTTGGTTTCTCCAAAAGGTGTCAACACGAATGCTATTGCGGGAATGCTCGATACCAAAGCGTCATCGGTTACCGATATGATGAAAAGACTTTCAGATAAAGATTTGGTAAGTTATCAAAAATATCAAGGCGTTACGCTTACTGATAAAGGCTTGCATTCAGCAAAAATGATTGTGAGAAAACACCGTTTGTGGGAAGTTTTTTTAGTGGATAAATTAGGTTTCTCCTGGGATGAAGTGCATGAAATTGCGGAAGAATTAGAACACATCAAATCGGAACAATTGATTAATAAGTTAGATGCTTTTTTAGGTTTTCCAGTCGCTGATCCACACGGTGATCCCATTCCTGATGCAAAAGGTGTGATTAAAAAAATTGAGAAACAACTTTTATCGGAAGTAGAAATTAACGCTTCTTTTCATTGTGTCGGAGTAAAAGATTCTTCCACCGATTTTTTAAAATACTTAGACAAGCAAAAAATAGCTTTAGGTTCGGTTGTTAAAGTAATCGACAAAGAAGATTTTGATGATACGTTAACGGTTGAAATTGATGGAAAAAGATTAACGATTTCGAATAAAATTGCTAATAATTTATATGTACAATAATTATGTTTGATTCAATTATTCATTTTTTTGAGAGTATTGATCCCATTTTGGCGGCATTTTTAGCCACTACATTTACTTGGGGTTTAACGGCATTTGGTGCTTCATTTGTGTTCTTTTTTAAGAATATGAATCGTGTAGTGTTAGATGGAATGCTAGGTTTTACTGGAGGTGTTATGGTGGCAGCTAGTTTTTGGAGTTTGTTAGCACCTGCTATCGAAATGAGTCATGGAGAAGGTTTTGTAAAAGTAATACCATCAGCTGTTGGATTTGCTTTGGGTGCTATGTTCATTTTTGGATTGGATAAAGTGTTACCTCATATGCATATTAACTTTAAGGAAACGGAAGGAATTAAATCGCCATGGCAACGCACAACGCTATTGGTTTTAGCCATAACTTTACACAATATTCCAGAAGGTTTAGCAGTTGGTGTTTTGTTTGGTGGAGTGGCAGCGGGAATTCCTGAGGCATCTATTGCTGGAGCGGTTACTTTAGCAATTGGAATTGGAATTCAAAATTTCCCCGAAGGAATTGCGGTTTCCATGCCGTTACGAAGAATGGGAATGAGCAGAAGAAAAAGTTTCATGTACGGACAATCGTCGGCTTTAGTTGAACCTATTTTTGGAGTTTTAGGAGCAGTTGCGGTTACTTTTTTCACGCCAATATTACCTTATGCTTTAGCTTTTGCAGCCGGAGCCATGATTTTTGTGGTAGTTGAAGAAGTTATTCCCGAAACACAGCAAGATAAAAATACCGATATCGCTACTTTAGGTTTTATAGGCGGATTTATAGTGATGATGACTTTAGATGTCGCTTTAGGTTAATGACACGCACAATCGTCGCCACAAGGTTTTGATTTCTTAGTGCGTTTTTTCCAAAAGAATTTTTTTACTAAAAAGCCTACTGCAACCGCTAATGAAGCATAGACTAAAATTTGTTGTATATCCATATTTTAAAAAAATATTCCAGTTCCTAAAGTTACAAAATTATAATTTGGTGAAGCAATTTTTAGATGCTCATATCCTAACGAGAAGAAATAATTCTTTTTATGATATTTTCCTCTAAGTTCAAACGAATTTACAGGCAAACCATTTATTTTACTCCACATCATCGCACTATTAAAACTGATGTTTTTTATAGCAAAAATATCGGTGTGTAAACCATAAGAGAAACCTGCTTTTTGTACATCATTTCCAACGTAAGTAGCGCCAAGTGTCCATCCTAAATTGAATTTCTTAAATCGAATCCTATCATAAGCCACGTTAAATTGAAACAATGATAGGTTTGAAAAACGATTTGTAAATACGTTCTTTTCTAATAGTTCACGGTAATCGGTTTGTATATAAAAATATTGAAAAGGTCTAAATTTTGCTTTTAGATGGTTTCCAAATATATTATTGTTGCTGTACAAAAAATGGTTTTCAACATCAAATCGCATTATATTTCCATATTGAATACTGTCGTTTTCTTTATGAAAATTTCCTGATTCGCCATCGAAATAAGGATATTTAGAAAGTGAATTATACAAGTGATTTTCGCTTCTATAATCGCCAATAGTGGAATAAAAACTCACGTATAAAAATCCTTCAACAAGTAATCCTGCTAATCCAAAGTCATTTGAAGATGAACTTCTGGAAGAACCAGAACTCGAGGAACTGCTACTTGAACTTGAAGAATGAGAAGAATTTCCCGATTTTAATTCACTTTTAGACTTGTCGATTTTCTGAGAAAACGAACTATTTAAAGTTAAAATAGTAATCAGAACAAATAATGTTTTTTTCATCAATTTTGTTTTTTGAAGACAATCAAAAATTATGCCTTTTATTTCAAGAATTGATAAGCAATCAGAGAAGTTATGTAAGCAAATCCACTCATGAAAACCAACTGAATTATCGGCCATTTCCACGAATTGGTTTCTTTTTTCACAATCGCTAAAGTAGAAATACACTGCATGGCGAAAGCATAAAATAACAACAATGAAATTCCAGTAGCAAAATTGAATACTTTATTTCCGGTTTCTGGATGTACTTCGGCAGCCATTCGATTTTTAATGGTTGTTTCTTCTTCGCTATGACTTCCTACGCTGTAAATGGTGGCTAAAGTTCCCACGAAAACTTCACGAGCAGCAAACGAACTTACCACAGCAACGCCAATTTTCCAATCGTAACCTAAAGGACGAATGGCTGGTTCGATAGCTTTTCCCATATAACCGATGTATGAGTTTTCTAATTTGAAAGAGTTTACTTGGTCTTCCAATTCTTCGGTTGAGATAGTTTTGTTTTGATTTTGTTGGGTAATGATTTTTTCTGCGTTATTAAAATCATCACTTAAACCATGTGAACCCAAATACCATAAAATTACGGATAAGGCCAAAATAATTTTTCCAGCACCAGTTACAAATGCTTTTGTTTTTTCTAACACATTGATTCCAACATTTTTAAACATCGGAATTTTATAGCTTGGCATTTCCACAACAAAATAGGATTTGCAACTTAATTTCAAATACTTATTAAGTAAGAAAGCCGAAAAAACAGCCATTCCAAAACCTAGCAAATACAACGCCATTAAGGTTAAACCTTGTAAACTTAAAAATCCGAAGATTCTTTTTTCGGGAATAATTAAGGAAATTAATATCGCATAAACTGGTAATCTTGCTGAACAAGTGGTGAATGGTGTGACTAAAATGGTGATTAATCGTTCTTTCCAATTTTCGATATTTCTTGCACTCATTATCGCCGGAATGGCACAAGCTGTTCCTGAAATTAAAGGCACAATACTTTTTCCAGACAACCCAAATTTTCGCATGATTTTATCCATTAAAAATACTACGCGACTCATATAACCGCTTTCTTCTAAGACGGAAATAAACAAGAACAAAAAGGCAATTTGCGGAATGAAAATTACAATTCCACCAATTCCTGGTATCAAACCTTCACTGATTAAATTGGTAAATTCTCCTGCTGGAAGATGTTGTTTGGCAAGCGAACTTAAATTAGCAAACGTTTCATCAATGAAATCCATCGGAATGCTGCTCCAATCAAATAAAAATTGGAAAATCAACATTAAAATCCCGAAGAAAATAACGTAACCAAAAATTTTGTGTGTCAGAACTCGGTCAATTTTTGCACGAATATCAGTTGCTTTAGATACGTCAATTTTTTGACCTAATTTTAGCGTATCGTTGATAAATTGATAACGCTTTATAGTTTCTTTTTGTTGTAATTTTTTTAAATCGGAATGCGATTTGGTAAATGAACTTTTGATTTCGTTTCGATCTAAATTTAAGAAATTCACATCTTGCGTAATCACCAACCAAAGTTTGTACAGTAATTGATTTGGAAATGCTCTTCTTAAATTATTAAAATAGTCTGGATCAATTGAAGACGCATTCAAGCATGGTTCAGTAGAAAGAGCATTATAATTCAGAATTAAATCTTTCAAATAATCAATTCCAATTTTTTTACGCGAACTAATTAAAGCAATCTTAGTTTTTAGTTCTTTTTCTAAAACCGGAATATCCAATTCAATTCCTTTCAATTTCATTCTATCCGCCATATTAATGACTAAAATGGTCGGAATTTCTAAATCTTTGATTTGGGTAAAAAGGAGTAAATTTCGTTTTAAGTTTTCCACTTCGGTCACCACAACGGCAACATCTGGAAAATCTTCGTCGTTTTTGTTGAGTAATAATTCAATCACCACATTTTCATCAATCGAACTGGCATTTAAGCTGTAAGTTCCGGGTAAATCGATGATTTTAGCTTTTATGGTTTCGTTTAATTTACAAACGCCTTGTTTTTTTTCAACGGTGATTCCTGGGTAATTTCCCACTTGTTGATTCAATCCTGTTAATTCATTAAAAACCGATGTTTTGCCCACATTTGGGTTTCCAATTAAAGCAACTTTGATAGGATTTTTACTCATGAGAATTACATTTTGGTAACCGTGATTTCTTTAGCCGTTTCTAATCGAATGGCTACATGCGAATCATTTACGTTAAAATACAAAGGATCGCCTAAAGGCGCAATTTGAATTAAAGTAATGGAATTTCCAGGCAAACATCCCATTTCTAAGAGCTTTAGTGGGATTTCATCTAGATTGATGGAGGTTATTTCGGCAACTTCTCCAATTTTAAGTTCAGAAGAACAAATTTCCATTTCCTTATTTAGATTGAATTAAAATACAAAAGTAAAAATTATAATCGGACTAAAACTGATAATTGTCAACTTTAGTAAATTATTTGTAAAAATAAATTTATTGGTTTTCACAAAGCCACAAAATATCTTCTAAAAGTTGTTTCATGTTCTTTGTTTTTGGGTCATTTGTAGGTTGATCTAAATTAGTACCATCATAAAAACCACGAATGCGTTTATTCTTATCTACCAAAATAAAATTTTCGGTATGCACCATGTCGTATAATTCTTCTGGCTTACCTGTTTTTACAGCTAAATAGGATTTTCGGGCTAAATAATAGATGTCTTTTTTATTTCCACTAACTAAATTCCAACGCGAATCATCAACACCTTTTTCTTGAGCATATTTTTTTAAAACATCAGGCGTATCAATATCAGGAGTAACAGAGAATGACAATAGTTTAACTTCTGGATTACTCTTCAATTGATTTTGTAACCAAACCATATTGTCGGTCATTTTTGGACAAATTGTGGGGCAAGTTGTAAAAAAGAAATCGGCTACATAAATGGTATTTTCATAGTCTTTTTGTGTAATTACCTCTCCATTTTGATTGGTAAAAGCAAAATCAGCAATTTTATGATCGTTGCCGATGTGTTGCACTGTAGAATCTACTAATTCTGGATTAATATCTCTTGGCGAATAAATGGGAAGTGTTTTTTTTGGAGATAATAAGTTGTAAATCCCAAAATATATAATGATAGAAAGTATTCCAAAAATGATAAAAAACTTTTTGTAAGGAGCTAGAAAATCAAGCATATATTTTTTTTGCAAAATTAATCATAAATCAAATGAGTTTTGTTAAAACACTAGTAGACATTTGTTAAAATTATATTATGTTGATTTTCTTGGTTATATTTGTTGAATTATACCATAAAACGACTAAACAATGATTAAAAATTACCTGATTGTTAGTTTATTGTGTTCTTTTTTAGGATTTTCACAATACAATTCTTCTGCTCCATGGATGGCTGACATCAACACAACTAAAAAAGGAGAAGCAACTATTGATGAAATAGTTGAGGCTTTTAACACTTATTGGTCTACCAGAGATAAAAAAGTTAAAGGCTCAGGTTATAAACCTTTTATGCGTTGGGAATATTATTGGAGAAATTTAACCAATGAAGAAGGTTATATTATTCCATCTGAGCAATTTTGGAATGCATGGAGACAAAAAAATCAAGTTAAGGCTAGCAGAAATAGCACGAGCAGAGCATTGCCTCCAAGTAATTGGCAACCTGTTGGACCATTTACACATACAAATACAGGTTCGTGGTCATCTGGACAAGGACGTGTAAATATTGTTCATGTTGATCCATCCAATCCCAATACAATTTATTTAGGTTCGCCTGCAGGTGGAATTTGGAAATCTACTAACAACGGAACTACTTGGACGCCTTTAACAGATGAATTACCTCAAATTGGGGTTTCTGGTATTGCAGTAGATTATTCAAATTCTAATACAATTTATATAGCAACTGGAGATAAAGATGCTGGAGATACGTATTCAGTAGGAGTTTATAAATCAACAGATGGTGGGCTAACTTGGAATGCTACTGGAACTATGGGAGGTTCAAACCCATCAAGAGCTGGAGATCTTATAATCCATCCAACAAATAATCAAATACTTTGGTGTGCTACCAATAATGGAATATACAAAACTATAAATGCAGGAACTTCTTGGACTCGAGTTCAAACGGGTAGTTTTTCTCAAGGAAATATTCGTTTGAAACCAGGAGACCCTTCTACTGTGTATGCGGTAACTTCAAATGCCTTTTATCGTTCTACAGATACTGGAACCACTTTTACTCAAGTTTCAACTGGATTACCAGCTACTTCAGGAAGATTTGTAATGGATGTTACTCCAGCAAATCCAGAATATATCTACATATTGAGTTCTAAATTAAGTTCAGATAATTACAATTTTCAAGGAATCTATAGATCAACTGATGGAGGGACGACATTTACTGCTAGAAATACAACAACAAATATTTTTGAAAATACAACATCACCATCACAAGCTTGGTATGATTTAGCATTAGGGGTTTCTTCCACCGACGCAGAAGAAATTTATACGGGTTGTTTGAATGTTTGGAAATCAACCAATGGAGGAACAAACTTAACCAAAATTAATAGTTGGAGTAATCCTACAGGTCCTTCTTATACGCATGCAGATATTCATTATTTAGGTTTTCATGGAACAAAATTATTTGCGGGAACAGATGGTGGAATATATGTTTCAAGCAACAATGGAACTAATTTTACAGATTTAACTGCTGGTGCCCAAATTAGCCAATTTTATAAGATTTCGGTTGCTAAACAATCATCTGCAAACATGGTTGGAGGTTTACAAGATAATGGAGGTCATGCCTACAGTGGAAGCCAATGGAAAAACTATTATGGTGCTGATGGTATGGATACAGCAATTAACCCAACAAATCAGAATCAGTATTATGGATTTATTCAGTATGGTAATAGTCTTTATATAAGTAATAATGCAGGAAATTCTAATTCAGGATCAGTCTCTTCTCCAGGAGGAGTAAATGGTAACTGGGTAACTCCTTTAATAGCGAATAATTCAGGCGAATTGTTTTCAGGGTTTGCAGGTTTATACAAATTGTCAGGTAGTGCTTGGGTACAACAAAATGCAACATCTTTAGGAACGGGTAATTTAGAAGAAATTGCTGTAGATCCATCAAATGATGACATCATGTATGTGGCAAATGGTGTTGCACTTTATAAGAGTACGAATAGAGGAGTGAATTTTACAAATGTGTTCAATTCAGTAAATGGAAATATAACTTTTATCGAAGTTCATTCTACAGATAGCAACATCGTTTATTTAGTTACAGAAGGGGCTTCAGGAAAAGTTTTAAAATCAACAAATGGAGGAGTTAATTTTACTGATTTTTCAACAGGACTTCCTTCAATTGGTAAAGAATGTATTGTTCATCAAGGAAGAAATACAGATAATCCATTATATGTAGGAACTAGTTTAGGCGTTTATTATCGTGATGATTCTATGTCTTCATGGTCTCCTTTTGATACCAATTTGCCTAATGTATCAGTAAGAGATTTGGAAATTAATTTAGAAGATGCAAAATTAATTGCCGCAACATACGGAAGAGGAATATGGCAAACTGATATTCCAGTTCAAGTACCTCCAATTGATTTGAAATTTGTTAGTATTCAAAATCCAGGAATCAATATCAATTGTGGTGGTAGTGTTGCCCCACAAGTTGAAGTAAAAAATAATGGAACAACTCCTATTTCTTCTGTAACAGTTAATTACACAATCGATGGAACGCCTTACAACTATGTTTGGAATAATACTTTAGCTTCTGCAGCTTCTGCAGTTATTAATTTACCTTCAGCTACATTAACAAGAGGTACACATGTTTTAAATGTTAATACAACCACAGCTAGCGATGCTTATTCTGATAACAATTCAGGGAGCACAACGTTTTATGTTAATGATGGAGGAGTTGTTGGGGTAGTAAACCCATTTACCAATACTTCAGATGCCTTAATTTCTTATAATGAAGGAGGAACAGGTTCTTTATGGGTTAGAGGAACTAGAACAGGAACAATGACTACATCAGGTAATACCGTTTACACAACAAATTTAACAGGTAACTATCCAAATGCTACTAAATCCTATTTAATTTCTCAATGTTACAACTTATCCAATGTAATTAATCCGCAAATTAGTTTTGCAATGAAGTTTGATTTAGAGCAAAATTGGGATGTAGTTTATGTTCAATACTCAACTGATTTTGGAGCAAGTTGGACAGTTTTAGGAACTATGGGTGCAGGATGGTATAATAGCAATAGAACGCAAGCTACAACAGGAAGTGACTGTTACAACTGTCCGGGAGCACAATGGACGGGAACAAACACTACGTTAACAACGTATACTTATCCATTAAACGCTCTTAATTCTGAAACAAATGTAATTTTTAGAATTGTATTCCATTCTGATGAATCGGCAAATCAATTAGGAGTTAACATTGATGATTTTGTGATTAATGGAACACTTTCTAATCAAAACTTTGAATTACAAAATATTGTGTTATATCCAAACCCTTCAAAAGGAATATTCAACATTGCATTAGGTACTATTGAACCATCAGCAATTGATGTTTACGATGTAACAGGAAAAATCGTTTGGTCTAAAAAAGATTTTGCAATTTCAAATGCGGAAGTTTCATTAGATTTATCAGCCGTTGCACAAGGAATTTATTTTGTGAAAATTTCAGCAGACAATCAATCAACAGTTAAAAGAATTATTAAAGAATAACTATGAATAAACACATTCTAAAAGGAGGTTTAGGTTTCCTTTTTTTATCAGTCGCTTTGTCTTCTTGTAAATCATCACAAGAGGTAGCATCTAAAAAAGAGTCTATTGGAATCAACGTTGGCTACATGGATAAATCCGTAAATCCAGCAGATGATTTTAATCGTTATGTAAACGGAACTTGGTTAGATAAAACCGAAATTCCAGCCGACAGAACGCGTTGGGGAAGTTTTGACGAACTTCGCAAAAATACCGATGACGATGTAATGGCCATTTTGAAAGAAGCCATTAAAGACAAAACTATCGATCCAAATTCTGATCAAGCAAAAGCAATTAGCTTATACAAAACGGTTTTAGATACAGTAAGTAGAAATAAAGCAGGAATCGACCCGTTAAAACCTTATTTAGCTAAAATTAATAGTGTTCAGAATGCAGATCAATTAGTTGCTTTATTAGCCGAATTGGAACCAGAAATGGGATTAGGTTTTTTCGGAAGTTACATAGGTGCTGATGCTAAAAACAGCAACAAAAACGTAATTTATGTAGGAACAGGAAGTCTTGGTTTACCTGATAGAGATTACTACGTTTCCGATGCGCCAGACAATAAAGAAAAACGTGAAAAATACGTAGCTCACGTAACCAGAATGTTGCAATATTTAGGAGAATCTGAAGCTACAGCTAATGCAAATGCGAAGAAAATTTTAGCCTTAGAAACTAAAATGTCAACTGCTACTTTAGACCGTGTTCAAAGAAGAG
>ERZ650302.346-NODE-346-length-25000-cov-34.316336_pt1 | contig 25000 bp, 20 predicted proteins | sample MGYA00376238_ERZ650302 | MGnify/ENA primary metagenome ERZ650302 (study PRJEB26733, sample SAMN07839298) | wastewater metagenome | biome: urban; feature: wastewater treatment plant; material: waste water | place: USA: North Carolina | collected 2016-04-28 ... | reverse complement strand
AACAACAAGTAGATGCAAGGATCGCTGCCAATCCGCCAGCGAAAAGAGCACCGCGTCCATTTGGTGATTTAGACATAAGTTTCTCGTTTCAAATCTTGAGTGGATAGCGTAAGATTACCTCCGTAGTTATGTACGGAGTCAAGTGGTATGCGAGATATTTTGGAGAACTTAACCATAGGCTCTTTTGCCAAGGTAGCTAAGGTCAATGTGGAGACCATTCGGTTTTACCAACGCAAAGGCTTATTGCCTGAGCCAGATAAGCCTTACGGCAGTATTCGTCGATATGGTGAGGCTGATGTGGCGCGAGTGAGGTTTGTAAAATCAGCCCAACGATTAGGCTTTAGTCTGGATGAAATTGCTGAATTACTCAGATTGGACGATGGTACCCACTGCGACGAAGCCAGTCATTTGGCCGAGCATAAGCTTCAGGACGTGCGTAAAAAGATGGTTGATCTAGCGCGCATGGAAACAGTGCTGTCCGAGCTTGTGTGTGGCTGCCATGCACGGAATGGAAAGGTTTCATGCCCGCTAATTTCGGCGCTCCAAGGGAATAAAGAAATCTCCAATGCTGGAGCAAAGTAGTCGAGAAATAAGCCAGTATTAGCGTGCTTTGTTTACCTTTGCATGAGAGTGAGGCAAACCGGCATCTCATCGGATTATCTGGTTGGCACTCCAACCTACTGCTGATGCATGCTTCCCTCGCTAATTCCAGCAAGAACCCCACACGCCTTAACTTCCCGGTCATCGTTGCAACGCGCTCTTAGTGAAACGAGTTGTTTCTCAAGCGCCTGTAGAGCGGTTATCTGCGAGCGCACATGAGAGATGTGATCATCGAGCAAGGCATTGACAGCGGTACAGGACTGATGAGGGTCGTCCTGATAGCGCTTTAGTTCGTGAATTTCTGCCAGTGACAGATCCAGGATGCGGCAGCGACGAATAAAGGCCAGCCGCTCAACGTGTTTCTCGGTATAGACACGGTAACCGTTCTCCTGCCGACCAGGCGGCGGCAACAAGCCCTGCCGTTCGTAGAAGCGGATCGTCTGTGTATCTACCCCTACTGACTGTGCCAACTGACCAATACGCATCGGGTTCCTCCGCAACGGATTATCTACGCTATTGACCTTATAGCGACTATATAGTTTTAAATGAAAACCCGATCACATTCAAGTGGAGTCATATCATGAGTAAAAACTGCGGAGGCCCCTGTGGCGACCATGCAAGGCCTGCGGCGGATACCGATATACAGGCCTCCTCCGAAGCGCCGGGGAGATGGGTCAGCGTTTATGCCGTGCCGAAGATGGACTGTCCGTCAGAAGAGCGAATGATTCGCCTGGCCCTGAGCGGCTTTGAGGAGATTCGAGCGCTGTCCTTCGACTTGTCGAACCGCCGGCTGAAGGTCGTGCATGACGGCGAGGTCGAGCCCGTCACCTCGAAACTGAAGACCTTGGGGCTAGGCGCCTCGCTTCAGGAAACCGTCGCTGCAAATCCGGAGACCATCAAGGCCGCCGAGTTTTCGGCAGCTTCTGCTAAGCAAGAATCCGGGACCCTGCGCTGGTTGCTCGGCATCAATGCACTTCTGTTCGTGGTGGAAATGACTGCCGGTCTGATCGCCCGGTCCACCGGCCTGATTGGAGAATCCCTGGACAATTTTGCCGATGCGGCGGTGTACGGGCTTGCCCTTTATGCGGTTGGACATAGCGTGAAAATGCAGGTACGTGCCGCGCATCTTGCTGGTGTACTGCAACTGATCTTGGCTGTGGGCGTGCTCGTAGAGGTGGTGAGACGCTTTGTATTCGGTAGTGAGCCTGAATCGCTGGTGATGATGGCTATCGCATTCGTCGCATTGATTGCCAATACCAGTTGTCTGCTGCTCATATCCAAACATCGGGAGGGCGGGGCGCACATGAAGGCAAGCTGGATATTCTCGGCCAACGACGTGGTGATCAACCTGGGGGTCATCACCGCCGGCGCTCTGGTCGCGTGGACCGGGTCCAATTATCCGGATCTGATTATCGGCACCATCGCGGGGGTAATTGTACTTAACGGTGCTAGACGCATTCTGGCGCTCAAGGATTAAGCAATGTCCATTTTTGGCAAACATCTGTCACCGTACGCTCTGTTGTCCATCTCCGGCCTGCTGGCAGCGTCTGATCAGGCCGTAAAATGGCTGGTGCAACAATCAATGGCATATGGCGAGTCTATTTCAGTGACCTCATTCTTTAACTGGGTACACGTATGGAATACCGGTGCCGCATTCAGTCTTTTTGCGAATGGTGGAGGCTGGCAGCGCTACTTTTTTATCGGAATCGCGGTAGTGGTCTCGATTTTTCTGATCAAGCTGATCCTTGAAAATCGTCATAAAGGAGAAGCCATCGCTTACAGTCTTATCCTCGGTGGCGCCATGGGCAACCTGATTGACCGGGTCTTTCGCGGCTATGTTGTGGATTCCTTTGATTTCTATTGGCGAGACTGGCATTGGCCGGCCTTCAACCTGGCTGATATTGCAATTGTCCTCGGTGCCTTACTTTTCGTTTCCAGCAGCTTGTTGGGTAAAAAAGCAAACACCAATGCCGAGCCGGATGGATCTGACTGACACCTACGCCTATACAACACCATGACCGAACTTCCCGACAACATCCTTCACCTGCCGCAATACCAAGTACTGGGCTGCAAATCAACCGACGACGAAATGCACTTCCAGGTGGACGTGCCCGATCCCATCGCCTGCGAGGAATGCGGCGTGCAGGGTGAGTTCGTACGGTTCGGCAAGCGTGACGTTCCCTATCGTGATCTGCCCATCCACGGCAAGCGGGTCACTCTCTGGGTGGTCCGCCGCCGATACACCTGCCGGGCCTGCAAGACAACATTCAGGCCCCAGCTACCGGAGATGGTGGACGGATTCCGTATGACACTGCGGCTGCATGAGTACGTGGAGAAGGAATCCTTCAACCACCCCTACACCTTTGTGGCGGCACAGACCGGCCTGGACGAGAAGACGGTGCGCGACATCTTCAACGCCCGCGCCGAGTTCCTGGGGCGCTGGCACCGCTTCGAGATGCCCCGCATCCTGGGCATTGACGAGCTATACCTGAACAAGCGCTACCGCTGCATTCTGACCAACATTGAGGAGCGAACCCTGCTCGACCTGCTGGCCACCCGCCGCCAGGACGTGGTGACCAACTACCTGATGAAGCTGAAAGACCGGCAGAAGGTCGAGATCGTCAGCATGGACATGTGGAACCCCTACCGGGCAGCGGTCAAGGCTGTGCTGCCCCAGGCCCGTATCGTGGTCGATAAGTTCCATGTGGTGCGCATGGCCAACGATGCCCTAGAGAGAGTGCGCAAGGGCCTCAGAAAGGAGCTGAAACCGTCCCAGAGCCGGACTCTCAAGGGAGACCGGAAAATCCTGCTGAAACGCGCTCACGAAGTCTCAGACCGGGAGCGCCTCATCATGGAGACCTGGACAGGCGCGTTCCCGCAACTGCTGGCCGCCTACGAGCACAAGGAGCGCTTCTACGGCATCTGGGACGCCACCACACGGCTCCAGGCAGAAGCCGCCCTGGACGAGTGGATAGCCACCATCCCGAAGGGCCAAAAGGAAGTCTGGAGCGATCTGGTCAGGGCAGTGGGAAACTGGCGCGAAGAGACCATGACCTACTTCGAGACGGACATGCCCGTCACCAACGCTTACACGGAGTCCATCAACCGACTGGCCAAGGACAAGAACCGTGAAGGGCGCGGTTACTCCTTCGAGGTGATGCGGGCACGAATGCTCTACACCACGAAGCACAAGAAGAAGGCACCGACTGCGAAGGTCTCTCCTTTCTACAAGAAAACCATCGGTTACGGACTGCCGGACTTCGCAGAGGAACTCAACTACGGAGTCGATCTATCAACCATCTGAGGGTGGTATCAGATTGATGGGGTGAAGGTGCCCCATCAACCATTAAATCCGTATACCCAAAAATTCATTCGAATCATTCTCTGCCACCACGAAAGATCTCTTTGTTTTGTAAAGTAAAAAATGATACTCGGCGTCAAAGACCTATTCGAAATACTGTCAGTGCTAATAAGTTTTTGAATAACAGAGTACAGTAAATCAGCTCTATATTGATTCCCAGAAAAATAATAAGGACAGCATTGAGGATCTGACTATGAGCGACTGGAAACCTTCGGCTTGTATATTGTGTGAGATGATGTGCGGCGTAGAAATATTGCCAAGCGAAGACAACACCATCGCCAAAGTGAAAGGTAATAAGAATCATCCAGGCTCTAAGGGCTACGTATGTAATAAGGCTGGTCGCTTAGCTCATTACCAAAATGGCAAAGATCGTATTCTCGAACCATTGCGCCGGAAGGCTGATGGCAGCTTCGAAACAGTGAGCTGGGATACCGCGATTGCAGAAATCTCCGAGAAACTACTCTCAATAAAAGAGATCTATGGTGGCGACAAGATACTCTATCTTACTGGCGGCCAGGGCAATCATATTTCCGGTGTTTATGGATCTGGTTTTCGCGCGGCATTAGGTTCCATTTATCGATCCAGTCCAATTGCGCAAGAGAAGACGGGCGAAATTTGGGTCAATAACCAGATGTTTCGCTCCACCTCTGCAGGCGCAGTGCGCAGCGACTGCGAAAACGCCGAAGTGGCAATCTATCTTGGCAAAAACCCCTGGCACACCCACGGTTTCCACCAATGTCGCAAGAAGCTTCAGAAGCTGTCGAAAGACGACAACCACAAAATGGTGGTGATAGACCCACGGCGCAGCGAATCGGCGGACATTGCCGATATGCATTTGGCCGTCAAGAATGGTACCGACGCGTGGATGCTTGCCGCTTTAATTGCCATTCTCGTGCAGGAGGACTGGGTAGATCACCCGTGGATGGCGAAGCACACCGTTGGCTATGATCACATCAAGCCCCTATTTTCCAATATCCCTATCGCTGAATACTGCGAACAATGCGGCATTGAAGAATCTCAGCTTCGCCTGTTAGCCCAATGGATACACCAAGCCGAGAGCGTTGGCGTCTGGGAAGATCTGGGTGTTCAGATGAACATCAATTCCACCTTAGTGAGTTATCTGCACCGGCTGCTTCTCACCATTACGGGCAACTTTGGGAAAAAGGGTGCGCAGTTTATTTCGCTACCTCTAGTTAATGTTACCAATCCCGTATTCCGAGGCCTGCAAAGGGCTGTACCAAAATTTTCGGGCGAGAACTTTAGCTTACCGGACTATCGCACCCCAGTAACCGGGGCAAGGGTAATTGGAAGCTTAATTCCCTGCAATGTGGTGAGTGAAGAGATCCTTACCGACCATCCGGATCGTACTCGGGCGGTCTGGATCAATGGGACCAATGTGGTCCATTCTTACGCCGGCTCACGCAACATGGAGCAGGCTCTTCGATCTGCCGAGCTTACCGTATTAGTAGACGTGGCGATGACCGAAACTGCAATGCAAGCAGATTACGTACTCCCCGCACCAACGCAGTATGAAAAAGCGGAAATGTCGATGCTGCAGTTCGAATTCCCACACAATATAGCCTATCTGCGCCACCCGGTATTTGATGCCCCTGAAACGGTTATGGAAGAGTCCGAAATCTACGTTCGACTCTGCGAAGCCATGGGGGTTATGCCAGATGATGTAATCAGAGCTTTCGACCTCGCATTGCAAAGCAACGAGCAGGACTTCCTGGAGTTACTTGAAAAGACACTGGACCAACAACCTCAGCTAGCCAAGATCATGCCATTGATCCTATATCGGACCTTGGGGAAAACTCTGCCTAAGGGGATGGCTGCAGCAGCTGGTTACTTGCCCTTCTGCCTTAACCTGGCGCTCAGCTACCCAGACGCGGTAAAAGGTGCCGGACATCAAGGTGAAGGTATGGAACTGGGGTGGAATCTCTTTAAGGCACTGTCGAATTCTCCTGATGGCACAGTCATTACTGACGAACCCTGGGAAGCCAGTTTCGGACGCCTAGGTGATGCAGAACAGAAGATTCACCTTAAAGTGCCAGATCTATTTCCAGAGATCGAAGCGCTGGACCAAGGCTTTGAGCCACTGACCAACTCTCAATTCCCCTTTGTGCTTTCATCAGGTGAACGTCGGGACTATACCGCAAATGGTGTGTACAGAGATCCTACTTGGCGCAAAAAAGATTTCGACTGTGCGTTGAGAATGAGTCCTGCCGATGCAGAAGAAATGGGTTTGGAAAGCGGACAACTGGTGCGCATTACAACACGCCAAGGCGAGGCTGAAACCGTGCTGGAAGTAAACGACCGCATGCGCAACGGTCACATTTCAATCCCGAACGGCGGGGGCCTTATAAATAACCTAAATACCGACCAGCCTCTTGAAATGATTGGGCCTTCAACCAATGATCTCACACCTGTGGATCATCGCGATGAAATAGCAGGAACACCATGGCACAAGTATGTTCCAGCAAGAGTAGAACTCGCCTAATTTATTATTCTGATGACAGACAAAATCGAGCCGCCATGTCACTAGGCTCGATTTCGTTTATCTCCAACAACTATACAAGAAAAGAATCAATGTGAAGTGCTATTTCAACTTTCCCGAGACCTAATCCCTAAATTGCAAATCGTTTGCTAGCAAGAAGATCTGGTATGGGATGGAAATGCTTATGATGGCAGAAGCACACTCATGTAACCTTACTCCTTCTACTTCCGCCATCTAGTTATCTAGAGAACCCCGTTTCAGCCAAAACCTTATAAACATCAGACTCCAACTCTACACCTACACTGTTCAAAATACAGGCTAGGCTATTGTAGGTTGTAATGACAAACAGCAGTTCAAGTATCAGTTTTTCTTCAAAGTACTCGGACAACCTACTCCACGTAATCTCTGATAGAGTTTTATCGTGAAGAAGCTCATCCACTGTCTGAATAATCACTTGTTCACTCTTATCCCAGCCCTGAGCGTCTGCCCCCTGTGTTATACGTACAATTTCTTCCGGCGTAATACCAACACGCATCCCGATCTCAACATGTTGCCCCCATTCATAGAACGATCGGATTTTCCATGCAACCCTTAATATTGCCAGCTCGGTATGACGGCGACTTAACTCTCCCTTGGGCATAACCGTGGCATTAAATCTGGCAAACGGGAAATACACGCGTAAGTTGCGAAACATAGTGCGAAATATGTTCGGGCAACGCGCTTTTCCAACTTTAAGCATCAGAAATAATAGAAAGCGCTGATATAAAGTGAGCTCTTCATTTTTAAGTGGCGTTAATCTGGGCTTATGAAGATCTATCCATCCCCCTTCAGGCAATAGATCCAATAGAACATCCTGCTTTACCATCTGACTTCCCTAGTTTTTTCAATTAGAAACTCACCTGTGAATATTTCATGAACTGACTGACAGTTAGCGAGGATTACCAGCAGTTTCTTCGTTGACGTTGAACTCCCGTTACGAGGTTAACGCGTGAATACGTCATAGCTTTATTGTTCTAGGTTCATGCTTGTCTGTCCATGAACACTATTTTCGACGTTCAGATCAATCATGATTCTGACAGTCTTTCTAGTTTTATCGGGTAGGCTCCTTGTGCATTCCACTGGCATACATAGATATTGCCCGCCGCATCCAGGCATACATCATGACAGTGCTTAAACAAAGAACCATGTTGCCGAATGCTCTTCAATTTTCCGTTCTCATAGAAAGGTTCGCTACCCCCAGGATTCGAAACCACTCGGTCAGACTTATCTAGAATGGTGACAAATCCACTATTTGGCCTAAACAATTTTCCCGACCAACAGACACCTGCGTAAATATTTTCCTCATGGACAACCGGACGGCACACATAGGCACCATGTAGTTCAATACTAGACAAATACTCGCCAGTCAGACTATAACGCTTGAAGCAGGTATTCTCCCGTGAGCTCACCAACACTGTCTCGACACCGGATCGGCCATCAATGGCAATACCGTGGGCCTGATTTATATGTTCCGGTTTCTTTCCTCGCCCACCAAAGTGACGAATGTAGTCACCATGACGATCGAACTGAATCACAAACGACGCTCCATACCCGTCGGCCACATAGATATCCCCATTACTGGCAATGGCAGTACCGGTAGGCAAGTACTTGTACGGCTCCTCGTATATACCCAGCTCACCCGCAGTCGGTAGTCGCATCAATATGTTGCCATTCATATCCGTTTTTACAACGGATTGAGAGCGATAGTCACAGATAAACAGAACATCCCGCCCCTGCTCATGAATCAAGCTCAGGCCATGGGCCGATCTAAATCCCAATGTCCAGCTATCAACGATCTGACCGTCGGCGTTGTAGATCAGAATGTTATTCTTTTGATGGTTAGTCAAAAGTACAATTCTTCCCAAAGAATCTACCACCATTTCATGGCAGTCTTTCACCGGGTAACGCGACGGTTCATCAGGAATACCCCAATCTGAATGTACTCGATAACGAAAACCGTTGTGCCCCACAACCGGGGCAGATTTCAACGTTCTCTTTTTATCACTGCGAAAACGACTTTCAACACGAGAAGACAAAGACGCTAACGATTCCACAGCATCATAGGCTGCCAGAAGCATGGTTCTTTTCACAACATCACCTAAATTACAATCAATTAAAAAACTAAACCCGGCAAGGAGTTATGCCGGGCTTATGAGCAGTTTAAATAGAGACAGCACAAATAGCGGCTGCAGTGAAACCTGTTTGCGGTTATCGGTGACAATGCACCGAGATACCACGAGACTCAAATACTTCCGTACAACGATCCAGTTCCGCATCGCTCATAAACTTGGCGGTTTGCTCACCAATATCGAGACGTTTGGTGCCACCGAAACGAGGTAATTTATCCAACCAAATGGGATTATATGGAAGAATCTGCATTTTTTTGACGCCGTTTTCTTTCATCAGGTCGGCAATGCCGCTGAGATTTTCGTCGGTATCGGTAACTCCAGGAATCAACGGCACTCGAGGCAATACTTCAAGATCAGTGGTCAAGGCCAATGCCTGAACCTTTTTAAAGTTCTCAATGATGGGTTCGTTTTTAACACCGCAATAGGTCAAATGATCATCACTGTTGATGAGCTTGAGATCGAAATAAATGGTATTAGTGTGAGGCAATACCAGACTTTCAAAACGGCTAAAGTTGAACAACCCTGCGGTTTGAATCAGGGTATGAATATCTCTCTTCCTTTTCACCAACTGAAATAATTCGCCGACACTGTCCATTTGCATCAGGGCTTCACCACCGGAAACCGTGAGGCCACCACCGGACATCTCAAAGAAATCAGCATCTTCAAGCACTTCTTCAGCCAGCGCTTCAAGATCATTAGTGGGGCGACCTATCTGCTCCAGCGCACCGGACGGGCACACATCGACACATTTAAAGCATTGGGTGCACTTGTCACGCAAGATATGTCCCGGTACCGTCAGATCAATTGCCTGTTCCGGACAAGCACTCACACAGTCACCGCATTCGATGCACTTTTCAGCATCGAATGACAGCTCGTAACCGGTATTGATACTTTCCGGATTCTGGCACCAGGTACACGACAGTGGGCAGCCTTTAAAAAAGACTACGCTGCGAATACCCGGCCCGTCATCGAGCGTATTGCGCTTAACATCGAAATATAACGAAGCCTTGCGGGGCTCCGTTACATTAATCGAGTTAATGAGGCTCGCATCAGGCCGCATTTGAGCTCCTGGAGATGACTTCATCCTGCATCTTCGGAGACAGGTCATTAAAGTACGCGGAATAACCGGATACGCGGATCAACAAGTTCGGATGCAGCTCAGGGTTATCACGAGCTTCAATCAGAATCTTAGGATCCAGCATATTGGCCTGAACCTGCATACCTTCACGCTTGAAGAACACCTTGTACAAGCTGCCCAAGGCACTCTTGCCGTCATCACACTCATAGCTGGAAGCGTCTAACTTGATATTGAAGTTGATGCCGTTGGCAAAGTTCTTGTAGTTAATCTTGTTCATGGAATTCAATAGTGCGGTGGTACCACGCTTGTCTGCGCCATTTTCAGGAGCAAAGCCAGACGCAAAAGTTTCACCGGCACGACGACCGTTAGGCAGCGCGTTCACAAGACCACCGAAGTGCGTGTGTGACGTATTGGAATAAACACCGGCATTGTGGTTGCCGCCACGGGTATTTTTACCCAGTGCCTTAATGTTATCAGCGTAGTGCTCACCAACCCAGATCATCCACTTATCGGCTTCCGGAATATCGTTACCGAATTTATCAATGGCATTTAGTTTAGTGAACACCTTCTCATCGCTGATATTGTCTTTCAGCTGATCGACCAGCCCTTCCAGGGAAATCCAACCATCTTCAAATACTGCTTTTTCAATGCAGCGCAATGAATCCGCAGTGGCCGCCATACCACAGCCCTGAATACCAGAGAAATTATAGACAGCGCCACCTTTGGTAGAGCAAACACCTGTTTCCACACATCCCTCCAGCAGCGCACTGCTGAGCGGGGTGGGATGATGCTTGGCATGGAATTTTTCTACCGCTTCCAGGTCTCTGCGCAGTTTACCCAGCTGATGCTTCACTTGGGTATCGTAAGCCGCAACCACATCGTCCATGGTTTTCATTTCGGACACTGGAGGGGTTTTAGCACCAATTTGCTTTTTAGAACCAAACTGACGACCTTCATTAAGGAGCAATTCAATCGCCAACGGCATGTTGTACATAGCGGCATCAGTGGAAGCCAGAGTTTTGCCTGGCGCGGTAGGCTCTACACAGCCAATAGCCACGTAGTTGCGTGCGTCTTCCAGAGAATAACCGATATCGGTCATGGACTCGATAATGGTCTCATCGTTGTACATGGCAGGAGCAGAACCAGGGCCGAAGTTAATGCGAATCACCTCGTCGTAGAACGCTTTGGGGGTATTTTTATGAATACGCACATGAAAGTTAGGCTGACGCATACGCAGCTCATCGGCTAATTCCAGCAATACAAAGCTCAGCTCGTTGGTGGCGTCGTTGCCGTCTTTATCCTGACCGCCGATAGTCACAACTTCCCAACTGGTCAAACCGCCCAGAGTGCTGGTACCGACTTCACCGTGCATTGGAATGGTTTCACACAGTTTGACGCAGAACGCGCCGAGGATTTCTTTAGCTCTCTCACGAGAAATATTGCCAGCGGCCACATCTTTCTCATAGAACGGATTTAGGAACTGATCGATACGACCTGGGCATGTAGTTTCACCAAGGGTTTCCATAAAGATACAGATGTGTGCCAGCGTCATGGACTGAACCGCTTCGTAGAAGCTGGTGGCACCAAAGCGAGGTACACGGGCACAAATGGAAGCAATCTCCAACAGCTCTTGCTTTCTTACCGGATCGGTTTCAACAGAGGCCATTTTGCTGGCTTCAGCGGCGTAGCGATCACCGAATTCCGCCATACCCTTCATAGAAATTTTGACGGCCTTGTAGAAATCCAATTTTTCAGAATCATCGGTTTCGCTCTCAAGTGCTTCTACTTCTTCAATAATTCCTTGAGCACCAACGTTGACTATTTTCTCGTAGTTAGGAGCGATATGAGAGATACCACCAGCTTCATAGATTTGGTACTGTAAGGCTTCCGACTGTTCTTTGGCGAAACGCATTCCTTCTTTCATGCCGTCGAACGCCAGAGTCGATGTATTTTTGTTTAGCCAGAAGGGAATCTGTGAAAATAGCTTAAAGCGGTCTTTCAAACTGATTTCGAGGGGATTTACCTTTCGAGAAGGCATATTGAATACTTGGGACATGGGTTCCAAGCCACTCAACTCTGGATAGCAGAAGCCAGCGACGCGTTTGGAGGTGAAGTTGCCAACAATCAACTCATCATCGTAAATACGCACAGTCTTGTTATTGAGCACATAGCGCACAGCTTCGGCTATTTTCACGTTGGTCGTCTTATCGCTGTTGGCCTTGTTACGATGGTATTTGGTCCAAAGCATAGGACGCTCAATGCATGCACCATTGGTTTCGGCTTGCACTGCTTTTTTCAGGCGCTCAACACGGTTCGATACTTCCATAGAAGTCTCGACCGCCATTTCTCTATCAGCTAATTTCACAAGAGCATTCATCTTATTCTCCTAGTATTCACCCCAGTTACAGAACCGACAATCACACCGGATCCGTTCTCGACGCTATCACTTTCTACTTAGCTGACGACAAAATACATGCAAATCAGCTTATAGTTGATGTGCCTTTTTAAGGGAAATCCCGGATCAAGGCCTTTAACAGTCTTAGTAGTAACAATTCTAAGGCTATCGAACAGCTATTATTCACTTCTCAAAATAGCGCGGTACTGACTTGGAGATTGTCCTGTTTTTAACTTGAAAGCCTTACTAAAATTTGAAGCATCTCTGTAGCCATTAGCCACAGAAACTTGAGAAATACTCATTGCCGAATTTGCCAGCCCTTTCTTAGCCTGCCGCAGCCTTACGTCGTTTACAATTTGACGATAGGTAGTACCCGCCAAAGAGAGTCTACACCCAAGTGTCCTAGGAGTTGTGAATAAATACTCCGATATGGCCCTCACAGTAGGGATCTTCGGCAATTCATTTACAAGGATACTCTCCACAAACTCCACCAATCGTTCCGAACTCAGATTTCTTAATCGATAGCTCCTAGCCGTTTTACGAATATCACTTAGTTTTGGCGGCGTTTTGTCCATTAGTAACCAAGCGTCCTCTTGGCAATCTGCATGATTTTGACTCACAACCACTCCCCCCTTTAAACGCATCAAAAGATAGAACTCACAGCGAACTGCAGAAATCCTCACAAAACAAATGGTTAAAAGAAATGTGAATCGGCTTAAAATACGCAAATCCTGCTCCCAGAAATCACCGATTACCCACGGGAACTAGTGCGAAACTCGCTCATTTGAGCCTGCAAATTAGCTCAGTCAAATATCTGAAAGTGAATTGCACTTACTCGCTCCAACTGTGCAAGTGTTTAATTTCCTGAAAAAGGTCAATGCCTTGCAGTAAATCGTCACGCCGCGTTCTCAATAATTCGATACTTTTGTGCTAGTAACGCGAAATTCGTAGCTAAAAAACCATAAACTGATCAAAAACCACTCAATTATACTCTGGATATATAATTTATATAGCGGGTGTATAAAAGAGTATAATCATCCATCTCCCGCGAACAGGTTTCTAAAATCTCGAATTTGAACCCATATACCCTTTGAACGATACAGTTTTGAGTGTATCCATCTTTCTCGACAGAAGGCGCCACGCCCCCACCCTTTGAAAGACGAGAATAAGCATTATGAAAAAGTTTGATTACTCCGAAGTTCGCCGCAAAGCTGATATGCTCCGTATTGCAACAGGCAAGGCCAGTGCGCCCGAGGCAAAATCGAAGTTGGCCGAAAAGTGCATGGTTTCATAGTCTACGGTCGCCATTCTAATCACTTAAGCTCATGAATTGGCATCGTAATTCCAATGATCCCTCATGAATCAGGCTGCACTGTACCCTTGTAAGATTTCTACCGTATGGAATTTAGTATCTATGCCGTTAGTTGAAGAATATTCGAATAGCTCACAAAAGCTTCTCTATGCGCTTCAGTTCGCTGCTAATGCCCACAAAGCACAGCGGCGTAAGTACGATGGCTCACCCTATATAAATCATCTGATAGAGGTTGCTAACCTGTTGGCTAGCAAAGAAAATATCGCAGACTCAGATGTCCTAATAGCATCTCTTCTGCATGACATTTTGGAGGATACTCCGGTATCACACGAGGAACTCACCGAGTTGTTTGGTCGCAAGGTCGCAGATCTTGTATCTGAACTAACTGATGACAAAACTCTTACCCTTCAAGAGCGCCGAGATAAGCAGATCAGGGAGCTGCCAGCCAAATCCATCGAATATAAAGCGATTAAGCTTGCAGATCACTGCAGTAATATCTCAGCAATACCTGAATCTTGGGAGCCGGAGAGAGTAAAAGCCTATAGGGAATGGTCTTGGTCCATCGCCGAACTTTGCGTTGATGCATGCACCCATTTAGAAAAAGAGTACAAGAAAAGATATGGAGAGACCTCCAGAATACAAGTTCGGCCATCTTTGTGACAGCCATCCTTACGCTGCTTGAACGTTGTCTCTTCAAAATGGCAAGAACGCTCAACGGTTTGAATGCGAATATCGCTTGTCGATATTTCAGTAATCCAAACGTAAGACACCTGGTTAGAGTCTGGACACTTACAAACAACTGAGACATAAAAGTGAAAACACAGAGCGTTCTATCAGAAGGGCATTGGCTGAACAACCAATATCCTTAGAGTCTCTGGCGCGTCCAACTCCAAAGCCTCGCAGTATTGCACATACTGGTATATATCAAGCTTTTTCTGGCCATCCTCAAGTTTTTGAACAAAACTGTGGGGTTGATCAATACGCTCGCCTAAATCACGCATACTCAAACCCAGTTCAAGCCTGCGCTTTTTGAGGTATGAAGTTAAATTTATGTAGTTTTGGGATGTGATTGCCTTTTGCATTGTACCACGATAAGGTACACAGCCTAATGTACCCTTAGATGGTACAATCGTTCAACTACTAGGGGTCCTAGGGATTTTGCCTCCATATATCGCAAAACCCTCTGAAGCTCCCGTCTGCCGTGGCCTGTAGAGGGCTATTAATTTCTAATTCACCAAAAATTTGTTATCTTCTTTGACCTTTAGGTCAAAGAATGAGCAGAGACAAACGGCTATCAATTCTCACTGCCGCGGAAATCGAGGATTTATACAGCGTTCCTTCCTTCAACGAGTCTTATCAGCGGTTTTACTTCGCGCTAAATGATAAAGAACTTGCGGAGCTATCCAGAATACGGCAACGCAAGTACCGTTGTGTTGCCGTTGCATTGTTGGGCTACTTCAAATGCAAACCGATCCTGCTCAACCCGAGTTATAAATCCATGCAGGATGACTTGGCATTTATTGCGCGATTTCACTTTAAAGACCTCAAGTTTCGGCGCTTTAGTTTGAAAGCGGACCAAAAATCCCGCATCTATGAGCGTGTTTTATCAATTGCTGGAGTCAACAGCTGGAAAGATAAGCAACATCAACCCCGGCTTGTTGAACATTTGCTGGTCTGCGCTGAAAGCTGGGTGGCACCCCGCGCACTCTTTGACGCAGCAATCGAGTACCTGGCCCACCAGAAGATCGCCATTCCTGCCTATAGTACCCTGCAGAAGATCGTCAGTCAGGTGATTAATCAACATCAGCAACGATTGTATGATCAGATCAATGCCGCTTGCAGCCAAAGCTTAAAGAATATGCTGCAGACACTGGTTTCCGATGAAGACCACTTTACATTGAAGCAGCTGCGCGGGAGCGCTCGCAACTTCACCGGTACCGAGCTGCAGAAAGAGCTGGCGGTGTATAACCATATTCAACCGCTAATGGAGGATGTGACGACTGTACTCGACTCGCTTTCTCTGTCCCAGAAAAACCAGCATCACTATGCCGAACGGGTTGATTATTACGGTGCTAAACTTAAGCGTCAGTCGCCTGCTAACCAATGCTTGTACCTGCTGTGCTATCTGCAGTCTCGGTACCAGCAGGGCTTGGAGCGCATTGCGGAAGGGTTCATCCATCACACTCGACAGGTGAAGCAACGAGCGCATCAGATGGCGCAGGAACGGGTTTATCAAGACTGGCAAAAGGCAGCCCGCAACGTGAGTAAAGCCGCTGAGATCCTGCACCTGTTCGTGGATGACCGCATCGACCCTAATACTTCCTTCCACGCGGTACAGCAACAGGCTTTCCAGTTTCTCAGTGCCAACGACCTGAACTCGGTCTGCCGATACCTGAGCAATCAGAAACAGTCAGCGGAGGAAGCGTTCTGGCAACACCTGGACACGGAATCCACATTGCGAACCGGCCTGTTACGGTCGCTCTTTTGCTGTCTGCGCATGGAAGGCACCGACAAAACGCAACGGTTAGCCCGGATCTTAGACCAAGCTCGGTTGGATCTGGTCGCCGGCAATATGCTCGGCGATGCCTGCATTGATCAGCGTCTACCGCCGAAAGCCACACGACCACTATTGCTAAAACCCGATGGCAGTATAGATAAAGCCAGGTATGAATGGTTCCTGTACCTGCAGATTCCCAACCGGTTAAACGGCCAGCTAATGCTGCCGGAAGTCATTCGATATCGGGCGTTAGAGGATGATCTGGTGAAGCCACAGACCTGGAAAAACCAGAAGCAGGTCTTGGTCGAGGGTACGCAGCAACCGAAAATCTCCAAGGATCCGACGCGACTGATCCCGCGTATGGCGGATGAGCTGACCCTTCGGTTACACGAGGTCAGCGAATACTTGGAACGTTCGGACAATCGGGACGTGATACTGCGCCCGAAAGGCGGCAAACACCTTTGGCGGTTGCCTACAGCCAGTAAGAAACACCTGGTGAATAATCCGTTCTTCCAACAAATGAGAGCGATCAGCGTTGCCGATGTCTTGCGCGTGGTGGATCAGGATACCGGATTCATTGACGACTTCGAGCATGTGCTGGGCATGAACTCGAAAAGCCGTCAATACGAAGTGGACCTGTTGGCGATCTTGATCGCCAATGCCACTAATCAGGGCATCTATGGCATCGCTCAGATCTCCGATCGGACCTATGATCAGCTCAGCACTATCCAGGCGAACTACCTTCGGCTGGAAACCCTGAATGCGGCCAATGACCGTATCAACAACGCTACCACACGACTGAGCATCTTCAAGCACTACAACATCCAGGATGACAGTCTGCATGCCAGTGCCGATGGTCAGAAGTTCGAAGCCAAGCGCGAGACGTTCCGTACACGGTATTCCTCAAAATACTTCGGTACCAGCAAAGGCGTCTCGGCGGTCAGTCTGAATGCCAATCATATGGCCATCAATGCCCGGGTTATCGGCGCCAACGAACATGAATCCCATTACATCTTTGACCTGTTGATGAACAACAGTACTGAGATTATCCCGGACATGCTCTCAACTGACACTCATGGGGTAAATCATGTGAACTTTGCCTTGCTCGATCTGTTCGGTTATCGGTTCGCCCCCCGATATGCCCGGGTTGGCAAGGTCATCAATGAGCTGTTCAACATCACCGAAGACGAAAATCAGCGCGTGAAACTATCGTTGCGCAAGCCGATCAACACGAAACGCATCATAGACCACTGGGACACCATCCAGCGGATCGCAGTCTCTCTAGCCCAGCGGAAAACCAGCCAAGCTACGTTGGTGCGTAAACTCTCCGGCTACAAGCACAACCACCCGTTACTGGAGGCTCTGACTGAATACAACCGGTTACTGAAGGCCCAGTATCTGCTGAACTACATCGATGACGCCAGCCTTAGAAACCATGTGCAGCGAGCGCTGAACCGGGGTGAAGCTTATCACCAGTTGCGTCGGGCGATCAGCAACGTCAACGGCGACCGGTTCCGAGGCAATAGCGATGAGGAGATCCAAATCTGGAACGAAAGTGCCCGACTGGTGGCTAATGCCATCATCTACTTCAACTCGAAAGTACTCAGTAACCTGCTGGACAGCTTCGAGGAACAGCGCAATGACAGATACCAGGAAACAGTCAAGCGGGCCTCACCGGTAGCTTGGGAGAACATCAACTTCCGGGGTACATACACGTTCGCGCCGACGGGCGAACTGCCAAAACTGGAGGACTTAATGGCACCGATTGAGGGCTATCGACCTAGAAATGAAAGTTGATACCCCTCTACAAGCCACGGCAGACGGGGGCTTCAGAGGTTTTTGCAATATATGGAGGCAAAATCCCTAGGACCCCAACACCACCCTATCAATTATCCCAATTGAAGCATCGATCCCATGAAAGGCATAGGGAGATTGATAGACTCCCATCACCTCTTCAGGAATCAGGTATTCAATTACTTCCGTATCAGCACAAACCGGAAAAATAGCTAGATAAAAGACTAGGGCACGCAACAACATGTTTTGGCTCTCTATGTATCATCTCTGAACAATCATTATAGCGAAGCTTCTACAGACCACGGGGGGCATATATTCTGCCCCCTATGAGGTACACCTACTACCCACTAGGTAATAAACGCCGTTATTGGTACCAAATATCGCGTCCGAATGACCAGTTTTCACTCAAAAGTGAATTATCCACAACTTCTGAAAGGTTATTTTCTTTGGATAATCATAGTCCTCAACAACGAGGAGTGTGATTATGAATAACAACGAAACACCAAGAGAGACCTTATCAAAACGCAAACCTCTGCGATTCTGGGGCTGGGGTTATGACCACGAAGAACTGACCACTGACGAAACCCAGCTAATCGACGCCATGGTCAAGACCTTCTTCCCGGTGGACCTGACAGAAGTCAGCGAACCCCAACTAGACGAGTTCGACCTTCGCCCGCCCCGTTTTGATATCCCCGCTAACCTGTCCCACCTGCTTTCCTCTTCCACCTACGACCGACTGGTTCATAGCTACGGTAAGTCTTTTGCCGATACCGCTCGTATGTTTATGCGCGAAGTGCCTAATCCCCCCGATGCCGTTGCATTCCCCGAATCCGAGGAAGACATCTCGGCCATTATGGAATTTGCGCAGACGAACAATATTGCGGTCATTCCCTTTGGCGGAGGCACCAGCGTCTGCGGTGGCGTCGAGGCGGATGTTGGTGATCAGTATCAAGGCACCATCACCGTAGACATGGAGCGCTTTAACAAAATTATCGAAGTGGATGAGGTCAGCCGCACCGCTCGAATTCAAGGAGGTATGCTGGGGCCAGATATCGACGCAGCCCTCAAACCCTATGGTCTCACCCTGCGCCATTTCTTACAAAGTTATCAGTTCTCGACCTTGGGTGGTTGGATCGCAACTCGCGCCGGCGGCCACTTTGCCACCCTCTACACCCACATTGACGACATGGTGGAATCCACCCGCATGGTGACGCCACAAGGTGTGATGCAGACCCGCCGTTTGCCCGGATCCGGCGCCGGCCCCTCTCCCGATCGCATGGTGATTGGCTCTGAGGGCATTTTGGGCATTATTACTGAAGCATCTGTGCGCTTGCACAGCCGCCCAAAGTACAAGGCTACGGCCTCGATAACGTTTGACGATTTTATGGATGGCGTTGAAACGGTTCGCAAGATATCTCAAGCGGGTCTCTACCCCACCAACTGTCGACTCTTGGATCCCGAAGAATCCATTTCTGTAGACCCTATGAACCCCATCACTACACTGGTCGTTGGATTTGAGTCAGGCGACCATCCGGTAGACACCCGAATGTCTCGCGCTCTGGAAATTGCTAAAGAATGCAAAGGCAAATTCGATGAAAAAGCCGTAGTTAACCAGTCAGAAAACTCCGCGAAAGCAGAGCAAGAAGAAACCGCAGCCGATCTATGGAAGAACGCCTTTATTCGATTGCCCTATTACAAGAATCATCTGATCCGATACGGCATTATCGGAGATACCTTTGAAACCTCTATCCCCTGGGAAAAATTCGGAGATTTCTATCGCGGTATCAAATCCGATATCTCCAGCATCATCAAAGAAGCTACCGGCTACGATGGGTTGGTATCCTGTCGCTTTACCCACGTATATCCAGACGGGCCTGCGGTCTATATCTCTTTCCTGGCGTTGGGAGACAAAGACGGCAATATGAAGAATGCTCTGGATAACTGGTGCAAAATCAAACAGGTAGCCAATACCCAAGTCGTTGCACGAGGCGGCACCGTTACCCATCACCACGCTGTTGGACGAGACCATCGTGGTGGTTACGAAAAGCAAATGCCACCACTCTTCTTAACCGCGTTGGGCGCTGCCAAAGAATCTATGGACCCTCAAGGTGTCTTGAATCCTGGAGTATTGATTGATCCAGTGGGCAAATCCGTGGGTATTACCGGAGCCATGCAGGACTATCCGGTAAAAGAGTAACTCTCAATAATCTCAACCAAAAAACCTAAAACAAGATCCAGAGCCCGGCTCTCGCTGTGGCTCTGGTAACGGAGTTAACACAACCATGAAATACAAACTGGGGGACTGCATCCCACAATGTCATCAAGATACGTTTGTCGCACCTAATGCCTCAATCATCGGTAATGTAACCATCGGCAAAGGTTCCAGCGTTTGGTTTAACGCCGTTGTCCGCGCCGACAATGACAGCGTCACCATCGGAGACAACACCAACCTTCAAGAAGGTGCCGTACTGCATTGCGATCCAGGGTTTCCCTTAACTATTGGCCAGGGGGTCACCGTAGGCCATCAAGCGACCGTTCATGGTTGTACTGTGGGAGATTTCAGCCTCATTGGCATTAATGCCGTCGTACTTAACGGCGCGAAGATCGGTAAACACTGTTTGATTGGAGCCAATGCGTTGATTCCTGAAAATACGGAAATTCCAGACGGGTCTCTCGTTGTTGGTTCTCCAGCAAAGGTTTTAAAACCTCTAAACGATACTCAAAAGCTGGCCCTGGAGAAATCCGCTCAAGATTATGCATTGAAAGGCCAGCTATTTAGCCAGCAACTAGCGAAGATCGACTCATAATCGACAGATGCGAAGCGCATCAGAACAATCCGTGAACTAGTGGTATCCAGCAAAATAATCAATTCTAAGAACGCGACCAGTGGGGCTACATGATGGAAAAGAAATTTATTGATTCGCTACAAGAGATCGAAGAGATCGAAAAGAGCACCCCCGTGGAAGAATTTATCCCTTTTAAGAGCACTTACGAAGCGATATACGATTCTGCAATGTCCCATTCAGACAAAACCGCCATCTCCTTCTTTTTAAGTGGCGACGACTACAAAAACAGCATAGAAGTCACTTACAAAGATCTCATCAGCAATATAACACGCACAGCTAATTTCTTTCACAGCCTCGGTCTTAGAGAGGATGATACCGTTGCCTTTGTACTCCCAAATCTTCCAGAAACCCACTACGTTCTCTGGGGGGCAGAAGCGGCCTGCCGCGTGTTTGCTGTAAACTCACTGCTTGATGCTGAGAAAATCCGAGAACTGGTGAACGCAACCGAAGCCAAAGCAGTTGTCACCATGGCCCCTATTATTGGCAGCGACCTCTGGGAAAAAGTTTCATCCATAGCTACAGAACTGTACCACACGCGCTTTCTGATTGGAGTGGATATCACTCACTATGTCCCCAGTTTTCCAGAAACTATGAAAGCAGAAATTAACGAGAAAATTCGCGTTAACATGGAGCTTTTGGAGAATATCGAGTATTTCGATCTCGTTCATGAAATTCGCGAAATTGATGGGGAGCAGTTGAAATTTGATAGAACTTATCAAGAAGACACCGTATCTTCTATGTTCTGTACCGGAGGCACTACCGGCCTGCCCAAGATCGCTCAAAGAACACATCGCAACGAAATATTCGATGCCAGCGCAGTCAAAACCTTCTCCCAAGAAGTATTTAATTCCGAGGCCGTTATTTTGGCCGGAGTGCCTCTATTTCATGTCACAGGTGCCTTAGCTACCGGGCTAGTCTCATTTATGTCGGGGGGAAGTCTGGTAATGACCACGCCCTCTGGCTACCGCGGCCAAAACGTATTTTCTCAAATCTGGAACATTGTCGAACACTACAGAGTAACAGCGATGATCGGTGTTCCCACCGTCTATGCTCACTTACTGAACATCCCCCTAACGGGCCAAGACATCAGTTCCCTAGAGTATTGTATGTGTGGATCGGCGCCCTTTCCTACCGCACTCTATAGAGAGTTTGCCAACTATATCGACGCCGAAGTTATTGAGGCCTACGGTCTCACCGAAGGCACCTGCATTAGCAGCGGCACGCCGCCGGGAATAAAGGAGAAAATAGGCTCTATAGGCTTGAGACTGCCGCACCAAAAAATGGCCTGTGCGCATATCGAAGAAAATCGTGTCATTGGAATTTGTGATACCAATGAAGTCGGTGCGCTCTTAATACGTGGCCCCAATGTGTTTATGGGGTATTTGCAACCAATACACAATCAAGACATATGGGTTACCGATTCCAATGGCGACACCTGGTTTAATACCGGCGATCTGGCACGTCAGGATAAGGACGGTTACTTCTGGCTGACGGGTCGCAAGAAAGAGATTATCGTCCGCGGCGGGCATAATATCGAACCAAAAATGATCGAAGAAGTCCTGTGCCAACATCCCCAAGTCAGCCTGGCAGCGGCTGTTGGGCAGCCTGATGCCTACGCGGGAGAAATTCCCACTTGTTATGTACAACTGCTCGAGGGGGCCAATATTGAAGAGGAAGAACTTTTAAAGTTTGCCCAAGAGAACATTTTCGAGCGAGCAGCTATACCCAAGCGCATTCACATATTGGATTCGATACCGATCACCCCAGTAGGAAAGGTGTTTAAACCGGCATTGGAATCTATGGAAATCAGGCGCTGTATAGTTCGGGAAGCGGAGAATATACACCAAGATACATCCTTTGAAGTAAAGATCGTTGAAAGCTCACCCCATGGAAAAAGTGCGCATGTAATCTTGACATCATGGAAGGACAACGACATCGAAAGTCTTAAAAAGTCTCTGGCGCATTATAGCTTCAATGTCACGCTAGAGATGTAGCCAAATTGACGAATGTTCTTCCTGAAGGCAGAGTTTCTCTGCCTTCAGGAAGAACATTCTACTATAATAAACACAGACACAGCGAACCAAGTGGCTAACCTTTCTTCTCACTCCGAAATTGATTGAAGGTAGTCCCCATTTCTCCTTTGAATAAACGAGCAAAGCTATTGGCATCCTGAAAACCCAGCTCGTCTGACAGCTGAGCCATGCTTAGATCCGTATTTTGCGCGGCCCAGCACGCCTCATCGAGGCGATAGTATTTGAGTTCATCGCTGAATGTTGTATAGGCAAGTTTAAGAAAGCGCTTTAGTGTAGGCAAAGTTGTTAACATTTGCTTTGCGCACTCGTCCTGCTTGTAGCAGCCTAAGTCAAACAGCGACCTCAGTTCATTGAGACCACCTTTAGAAGCCTTTAACTGAGCGAGCTGAGATTGGAGGATTTTACGAGTTGCACTAGCGGTAATAGGGTTAGCATTGGGGACCTTTACATCAAGTATCGATTTAGCAATGCGAATCTGGTTCGCATAATTGCCCCAGCTGATATTGTCATGAAAGAATTCTCTAAGAAGTTCTGCATAACTTGGCTCTTCTTCCTTCACAAATATTTTTACGATCTCAGATTGCTGAACCATTTCTACGGCTCCCAAATCTCGGAGCCCCTGATAAAACATTGTAAAGAATGCTTCCATTGAGCGCCTCAACACTGGATGTCGTGTAAACTCAGGATTTACATTAAGAAAGACATACTCTTGTGTTTCTTTTCTGCTTACATAGAAGATAGGCGAGAGTAATACGGGATAATCTTCCAGCAATTGCAGCAATTGCCCCCAGTTTTCACAGTTCATCATTAGTAGACTGATCAAACCGTGACTGGTAACGTTCAGTTTTTTTCCAAACTGGAAACCCCAATCCGCGGGACCGTGCCGACCAACATTAATAGCCAAGTCCCGATACTGCTCCCAATTAATGTACAGATCGACGTCATCAATATCTTCAATAGTGAGTCCAGTGCCTTCGAGCAAGCTCTCACTTTTAATACCAATTTCCAATCCATACTGGTATAGATAGTTGGGCTGGATAACCCACGAAAATAATGGATCCTGAGACGCAATGAGTTTTTTCATATTTATAATTATAAACGTTTATCAGTCGACGATATCTTAAGTAATATCATGAGTTCCATCAATCTTGGCAACCGCTTGAAAAATTCGGGTAAGCGGATTAAATGGTTGATCTTACCTTTGCATGAGAGTGAGACAGACCGGCATCTCATCGGATTATCTGGTTGATGCTTCACCTACTGCTGGTGCATGTTTCCTTCGCTAATTCCAGCAAGAACCCCACACGCCTCAACTTCCCGGTCATCGTTGCAACTCGCTCTCAGTGAAACGAGTTGTTTCTCAAGCGCTTGCAGAGCGGTTATCTGCGACCGCACATGAGAGGTGTGATCATCGAGCAAGGCGTTGACGGCGGTACAAGGCTGATGAGGGTCGTCCTGATAGCTCTGTAGTTCGTGAATCTCAGCCAGTGACAGGCCCAGGATTCTGCAGCGACGGATGAAGGCCAGCCCCTCACCATGCTTCTCGGTATAGACACGGTAACCGTTGTCCTGCCGATCAGGCGGCGGCAACAAGCCCTGCTGTTCATAGAAGCGGATCGTCTGTGTTTCGACCCCTACCAACTGCGCCAACTGACCAATGCGCATCAGCCTCCTCCCCAACGGATTCTTTACTCTATTGACCTTATAGTAGCTTTATAGTTTTAAATGGTACCACAACATTGTTCAAGTGGAGTCGTATCATGAGCAAATCCTGTGGTGGCGCCTGTGGCGGTGATGCAACGTCCGCAGCGGATACCGATATACAGGCCTCCTCCGAGGCGCCAGGGAGATGGGTCAGTGTTTATGCCGTGCCGAAGATGGACTGTCCATCAGAAGAACGAATGATTCGCCTAGGGAAGGTGCGAATAAGCAGGTCATTTCTTCCCAGGCTGACTCGCTGATTAAAATTTCGCGGATCTGGGCCGATTTTTTCCCGCAAACACATCGAATCAGCCTATTTAGGCTATTTTTTCCGCCATTTCTGGCGTTATTTCCGGTTTTTACTGAGATCTCTCCCACTGACGTATCATTTGGTCCACCCGAAACAGGTTGGCCAGGGTGAATAACATCGCCAGTTGGTTATCGTTTTTCAGCAGCCCCTTGTATCTGGCTTTCACGAAGCCGAACTGCCGCTTGATGATGCGAAACGGGTGCTCCACCCTGGCACGGATGCTGGCTTTCATGTATTCGATGTTGATGGCCGTTTTGTTCTTGCGCGGATGCTGCTTCAAGGTTTTTACCTTGCCGGGACGCTCGGCGATCAGCCAGTCCACATCCACCTCGGCCAGCTCCTCGCGCTGTGGCGCCCCTTGGTAGCCGGCATCGGCTGAGACAAATTGCTCCTCTCCATGCAGCAGAT
>ERZ650302.344-NODE-344-length-25038-cov-5.630709_pt1 | contig 25038 bp, 21 predicted proteins | sample MGYA00376238_ERZ650302 | MGnify/ENA primary metagenome ERZ650302 (study PRJEB26733, sample SAMN07839298) | wastewater metagenome | biome: urban; feature: wastewater treatment plant; material: waste water | place: USA: North Carolina | collected 2016-04-28 ... | reverse complement strand
AGGCACAGCTTTTAAATTGTCATGGCGAATCATCGGCATGTTCAAGTCATACTGCACACCTTCATCATGCGCAGGACGAATCCGTTGTCCAGGAATCATCTCAATAAAATGAGCGAGTTCCTGCTGCCCGACCTGTACGGCATCGGCAATATTGAGTGCTGTCGCCACATACTTTTGCCACATCGCTTTGGGTAAGTAACGGCTGATGGTCATCGGTTCAGCAAATTTCTGCTTCAGTGTGTCAGGCAGTTTTTGCCATACCTCATGTCCATCACATAAGGTGGTCTGCGAACCACGCGAAGCACTTTTTTCACTAAAAAAAGCAATAATATCAGGCGGCATTGGGGTTGAACCATTTTCTATATGCAGTCCCATTGCCTGCGTACCCGCATCTACTTTTTGCGATTGTCGGGTCACATTTTCACGTGCAGGGTCATAGGTCAGCTTTTGGCAAATATTGCTCATCAGCCCACTAAACGCATTCACATCATAATGTTCATTTCTAAGTAAAACCCAACCGTGCTCCACCAAACGATCTTTAATTTGTTGTGGGGAATGTTTGAATTGCTGTTGTGCAATATTCATGTGATTTCTCTCTATCTCTATTGATGACTGACAGGTTGGTGTCTATCTGTGAAACATCTCCAAGATCAGCCACTAAATACGTTGTAGGATGTGCCAAAGCTGTCTGATACTGTTGCTGAATGACTGCTCTACGCAATTTTCCGTTATCGGTTAACATCTGATTATTTAAAGAAAAAGGTTGTTCAGCACGGCACCAGTGTTTAATTTGGGCATAATCAGGCATACGGGTATTGGCACGATAAATCGCGGCTGCCAATTGCGCATCTGAACGATGTTCCTCGGCATAAATCACTGCAGATAATGACGGCTGCGCTTCACCAAACACGGCAATCTGTTGAATTTCAGGCTCACTCAAACTGTTCGATTCAACCCATTCTGGTGAAATATTGCGCCCAAAACTGCTGACAATAATTTGCTTGATACGCCCCGTGATATATAAATAGCCATCTTCATCAAAATAACCTGCATCGCCTGTGTGAATATCGGCTGATACCGCATCCTGCTCACGCCCAAGTTCATGCATATATCCCAACATGGCATTGCCCTTGACCACCACTTCTTGATTGGCAGCAATTTCGACTTGAACATGCGGCAATACGCGGCCAACACTGCCAATTCTGCGAGCTTCAGGCAGGTTTAAACTCACGACCGATGCACATTCAGACAGACCATAACCTTCATAAACAGGTAAATTGAATTGCTGACACTGCTTGAGTAAATCTGCAGACACCTTGCCACCACCCACGGCAATAAACCTCAAAGTACGCAAGCCTGCATCGCCATGTTGATGGATATATTCCACAATCGCTTTGAGCATTTGTGGCAATAAAATCACGCTTTCAATATGATATTGCTGCACGGCATCGACAAAGCGTGAAACATCAAACTCATGGTTGGACAGCAAACCAAACTGACTGACTTCAGCCACCACCACTGCACGCCCCATGTGAAAAGGCACATACACGCCTGCGATATTTTCAAGCAATGTTGCAAATGGAATTAGACACAAATGCCGCCCAAGCTGGCTGCTTTGCAATGCCTGACTTAAAGAGTACGTAATTGAATTAATGGTGGCTTCTGCCAAACACACACCTTTGGGAGTACCCGTACTGCCCGAGGTATAAGTAATTTTTGTAGGCTGCTCAGCAGAATTTGGGGATAAATGCGGTTGTGCTGTTTCAACGCTTAGACGAAACAACTGCCCTTGATATAAATCTGATGGTGGCAAAACCTGTGCCTGAACTGCATCAATCATCTCCAACAAAGCTTCTGGAATAGCAGTATTTCCAATAGCCGAGTTAACATTGGACGGAGTATCGCTTTGTGCAGTATCCGTCAAAATACACAGCAACTCGGCTTGGCTGTCTTGCAGTAAATGTTGCGCTTGTGCAGCAGTAAAAAATAAAGGCACAGGAATGACTGTCATTGCAGCTTTACGTGCGGCTAAATCGACCACAATCCAATCGGCCTGGTTCACACCCCACAACGCCAAACGCTGTACTTGATAAGTTGCCAATTCTGCACTGAGCAACTCAACCCGTTGCTGTAATGTGGCATAACTCAGTGTGGTTTGTGCCGTCACAATTGCTTCACGCTCAGGGTCTGTTTGGGCATAGTGATTCAGGTTTTCAAACAACTCATTCATCTTTCAATTTCCGCCTTTCTGCATGACCTTAGGCATAAAAACAATATTGCTGTTGCGTGACCGCCAACGCTGCTGCAACGTCAATCGCCAGTACATAAGGCTTCTGTTGGTAATAACTGCCCCATTGATGCTGTGCATCGCCCAAGGCTTCGGGGTTGGCTTTTTCTAGCACCTGAAAATGCAGTCCCATTTGCTGTAACACATAGCGCACTGCTGCTGTTCCTGTGCAAACTGCCCACGACACATTGTTCTGCGATAAATGAAACACCAAAAAAGCCACCATCAATTTGGCTTTGCTCATGTCTTGCGCTGCCAAGTTGCCAATTTCAACAATCTGCGCGCGCGTTACAGGCACTTGGCTCAATTGGGTTAAAATGGTTTCAATGGGTGCACCTAAATACTGTTCCAAAAAGGCTTGGTTTGCGCCCAATGGTTGCATGCCAATCACCACTTGCATGTCGTGGTTTACATAGCCTGCAAACAAGGTATCTGAAAAAGTATTTATGGATGCCTGATGGACTTTTTGGTATTTATCTCGAATAAAATGCTCTAATGCCAAGCGTTGTTTGCTAGCATCTTGGGTCACAGTTGTCACATTTAAATGTTGTGCTGTTGTGTGTGCTTGAATCACCGAGGCATAGCTGTGTAATACATCTAAATGTGGCTGTTCTAGGTTCAACTGTTTTGGGTTCGTTTGTGGTTTATACGGCTGCGCTACAGATGCATACCCGTTGAATTGTTTTTTATTTTTTTGCTGATGAAAATTCGCATCCAGAAAATGCGTTTGACTGGATGATTGAGCATCAAAATTAAATTTGATCATGTGCATCACATTGGATAGAAAATAACTCAATGCTCAAGATAGAAATCTAAACTTAAAGAAAACTTAAGTCGCTACAAACTGTCACAATTCATAAAGTTGTTTATGCACACAAAAAAGGAGCTGATCACTCAACTCCTGATATGTCTAAAACAATAAACTAATCAAAATAAACAGTCATCCAATTAGGCAAAACACAATTGTTCGCGCCCTACCTTAGATTTTAATAGGCATAAGACGCAATTGCCGTTGCAATTGGTTTATCTTCATCATTGACCATCGTCATGCGCATGGTGCAGCCTTTACGCCCTAAACGTAAAGTTTCCGCACGGGCAATAAAATACTTACCGCGTCCCGGTGCTAAGTAATCCACCCGCATATCTACCGTAGCCAAACGGGTGACTTTTTTTATGGTGTCGGACAAATTATCAGGTTTACTACTTTTATATAACTCACCCATCGCCACAATACCGCCCACACTATCCAAAATGGTTGCAGCAACACCACCATGTAAAATTTGAAATGCCACATTGCCTATCATATACGGTTGCATCTCAATATATGCTTCAATTTGACCATCTACCACACGCATGCTCATGCCATTGTGTTGAAAAAATGGCGATCCATTAAATGCATTAACCAATTGTCTTAGCACGACATCAATATCGACTTTCGCGCCTAAATGTATATTCCCAGTCCAATTTTTCTCTGCATTACTCATAACGTGCCCAAAAGTCTAAACAACCCAATTTACCAACAATAAAAAAAAGCCAATGTATGCCCAAATGAAATTTAAGGGGCTACAATAGTTGTCTAGTTTAATACCGATCAGTGAGATTTTTATGACCTATACGTTCAATCGCCCTGCATTTCCTGCCACTCGTATGCGTCGTATCCGTAAAAATGATCAATTACGCGCCATGGTGCGCGAAACTCACTTAAGCACAGATCACTTGATTTATCCTGTATTTGTTTTACCAGGACAAAATCAAACCCAAGATATTCCAAGCATGCCGAACATTCAGCGTTTATCGGCAGACTTATTACTCAAAAAAGCCGAGCGTTTAATGCAGCTAGGTGTATCTAAACTGGCCTTATTCCCAGTCACGCCACAAGAGGATAAAAGCTTAAACGCAGAAGCAGCATGGCGTGAAGATGGCTTGGTGCAAAACACACTACGCCTGCTGAAAAAAGAATTGCCAGAGATGGTACTGATTACCGATGGTGCACTCGATCCATACACCACGCATGGTCAAGATGGCATTATTGATGACACAGGCTATGTACTGAATGATGAAACCGTTGAATGTCTAATTAAACAGGCTTTAAGCCATGCAGAAGCGGGTGCAGATGTCGTTGCGCCAAGTGACATGATGGATGGTCGTATTGGTGCGATTCGTCAGGCGCTCGAAAGCAACGGGCATATCTATACCTCTATCATGGCCTACTCTGCCAAATACGCCTCTAGCTTTTACGGCCCTTTCCGTGATGCCGTCGGTTCTGCTAGCAACCTGAAAGGCGGCAACAAATACAATTATCAAATGGATATTGGCAACCGTGCCGAAGCCTTGCATGAAATTGCACTGGATATTCAAGAAGGTGCAGACATGGTGATTGTAAAACCAGGCATGCCTTATTTAGACATTGTACGTGAAGTGAAAGATCACTTTGGTGTGCCCACCTTTGTCTATCAAGTGAGTGGTGAATACGCCATGCTTGCAGCCGCGATTCAAAATGGCTGGTTGTCAGACAACGTGATTATTGAATCATTAATGAGTTGCCGCCGTGCAGGTGCAGATGGTATTTGGACGTATTTTGCCGAAGAAGCAGCACTCAAACTTAAAGATATGGCATAAAACAGAGGCTTTCATGCACATCGCAATTATTGGTGCAGGCATCAGCGGTTTGTTGTCTGCACTCGAACTGGTAGAGCAAGGTTGCTCTATCAGTATTTTTGATCAACAACAGGCAGCACAAGCCGCATCATGGGCAGGGAGTGGAATTCTATCTCCCATGTATCCGTGGCGTTATCCTCAAGCGGTCAATGACTTAGCTCAATTTGCCAAACCACAGTACCAAGCATGGAATGAAAAACTCAAACCCATCACAGGCATTGATTTTGAAATCCATGAAACAGGTATGCTGATTTTTGATGAAGATGATTTTGAAATTGGTTTAAATTATGCCGATCGTCATCACGAACCCATGCAGCAAGCCGAATATCTGAATCGGGAACAGCTCGAACAAATTAACCCGCATATCCATCCTAAATTTAAACAGGCTCTGTATTTTTCGCAGCTTGCCAATGTGCGCAATCCACGTTTATTACAATCGCTCACGCAATATTTAAAACAACATCCGCGCGTGCGTTTTTTTGAACACTGCCCAATTCAACAATTTCAGATCATTGAAAATCGTATTCAAGCCATTCAATCTGCCGATGGCCGCTTACATCAAGCAGATCATATCGTGCTTGCAACAGGTGCATGGTCACAGCAATGGGCGACGCAACTGGGTTTAGAGATTCCTATACAGCCTGTGCAGGGGCAAATTGTATTGTTTAAAACCCCTGCACAATGGTTACCCAGCATGTGCATGAACAAGGTGATGTACTTGATTCCACGTCAAGATGGTCATGTGCTCTGCGGTTCAAGTATGCGTCATGTTGGTTTTGATACTTGCCCTGACCCACAAATTAAGCAGGATATTTTAAGTGCCTGTTTTGAAATGGTGCCTGAACTGGCACAATTCCCCATTGTGAAACAATGGGCGGGTTTACGTCCAGGCTCGCCTACAGGTGTGCCGTATATCGGCAAAGTACCAAACTTGAATAATGTTTGGGTGAATTTCGGACACTTCCGTAATGGCTTATGTATGGGCACTGCTTCAGCGCAGTTATTAAGACAGCTCATGCTTGGGCAAGAGACAATTGTTGATCCTGCTGCTTATGATCCAAGACAGTTACAGCCAACTTCTATCAATGCATAATGTTCAGCATCATCCTCCGTTTACGTAGAGGATGATGCACCCAGACAAGCCGCTAGCGCCTGTTCAAGTTTTGGATATTGAAAGCAATAGCCCGCGTGTTCTAACGCTTGTGGTTTGACATATTGCCCATTGAGCACCAATTGTGATTGCTCGCCCAATAGCCAACGTAAAACAAAAGCAGGTAACACAAAAAATGGACGACGCTTTAAAAGCCGAGCTGCTGTTTTGGCAAAGTCCTGCTGACTGGTTTTTTCAGGTGCAACCACATTTAGAATTTTAGCGTCTACACTTTGCGTCATTAACCAGTGAATGACCTGTAAAACATCTTGTATATGCACCCATGCAACAGGCTGCCGTCCATGCCCAATCCGTCCGACGGCATTAACACGAATTGGCAATAACATTTGCGGTAAAATGCCGCCACCACATCCAAACACCACGCCCAAGCGCATAATTTTGGTATTTTGCTGACTGAAGCTTAATGCAGCCTGTTCCCATTGCTGGCACAACTGCGACATAAAAATATCTTGTGCTGCACTGTGCTCGGTACACAACCCTAGCCATTGTTCCTTTGGATCAATTCCGTAATACCCCACAGCCGAGCCTGAAATAATACACTTTGGAAAAATACGGCGCTTTTCAAGATATTGATATAATTGCAGCGTAGTTTGAACCCGACTATCGAGCAATAGTTGTTTGCGTGCTGCTGTCCATCTGCCCTCTCCAATGCTTTCTCCCGCCAAATTAATTACATAATCAATTTGGTCGGTGTCGAGTTCATCTAACTGCTGAATCCAACGTAATTGTGGATGTTTGGATACTCGATTAGGCTGTCGGGTTAGCCCCACCACCCGATAATCCTGTTGCAATAAAAACGGCAACAATTGTGAACCAATAAAACCACTTGCGCCTGTTACCAGTACCAAAGGTTTATGCATTGTCCAGTCTCAGCATGAGAAAAAATATAGTGTTAGCTATACGTGATTAAGGCTGAATATTCAAGTCTGCGAAAATCACCATCATCTGACGGATCATATATATTTAAATAAAATCAGTCACTCATAGCTATTTTTGCAAGCCAAACATTTTAACTGCCATACGCTGAGCCTGTTTGCCATAAAACCAATAGGTCAGCAAATACAATGGAATTGCGATCAATAAGAACATGATCACCACCACGCTCATAAATTGCGGCTGTTGCACATACTGTAAAAAATCTTGCCAAATGCTGGGGTTTTGGCGAGAAAATATCGCCAAACCTAATAATAAAAATGCCAAGTTATAGCCCCAAAAAATCAGGCTAAATCCTAAAGTAAATGTCTTGCGTTCATTATCATTCGGCGCGCGGCGTTGTTGTTTTAAAAACTTATACAGCACTAAAATCATGGCAACCAAATAAGGCACTGCAGTTAAAATCCCGCCCACACCCGCAGGTAATAATGCAGCCAACACGCCACAAATACAGGTCATCACAAAGCAATATAAGAAAAACCAAAGAAAATAACGGCTTAGCGATACCATGAAGAGGACTCAGACAATAGATACAGCCTAGTATAAAAAAAATTGATTTTTTTTTCATGAAATTGTCAACCGAATACAAAAGCCTGACGTTATATAGGCTACAAGGTCACAACAACCGTTAATGTGTATGGCATCCACAATATTTTCGGTGACCTACTAAAGCAATAAATCGCATACAGTCATGCTTTGAACATCAGCCCAAGCTTTACTGTATCGCAAGTTTTTTTGACCGACGATTTCATCATCACTCGAATCGTCGGTCTTTATTTTTTAAGGTCTTTTTTATATCAAATATCTAGCATCTGTATTTTACCTTCCCTAATTTTCTATACAGATCACGACATTTTTTTGCCCTTATTTTTAAAATTCATGCGACCTAAATTGTCGTTTTAAAAGCAGAAAACCATTTTTTCGCCACAGTGTTACGCTCGATTATGTTAAGTTATCCCATAATTCAACATCAAGATTGGAACACCTATGGCTGTTCATTTTTTACATACTTCTGATTGGCATTTGGGACAATTTTTCCATCACCATGAACGTGAATATGAACATACTGAATTTTTGAATTGGCTCTTAACTCAAATTAAAAGCAAACAGCCGAATGCCCTGCTCATTGCAGGCGATATTTTTGATGTAGTGAATCCTGCTTCGAGCGCTCAAAAACAACTCTACCAATTCCTCACCGATGCGCATGCGCTTGCCCCACACATGCAAACCTTAATGATTGCTGGTAATCATGACTCTGGATATCGCATTGAGCAAGTTGAACCCTTTTTGGATCGCTTCAATGCCAAAGCTGTTGGTGTAATTGGCAAAACAGCCGAGCAAAAATTAGATTTAGATAAACTCTTAGTGCCTATTTATGACGCTGCGCAAAATATTGTGGCGTGGTGTCTGACTCTACCCTATTTACGCAGTGCAGAAATTACTGGCTTAAATGAGCATAGCAGTGACAATCAATCTGCGGTCGCTTATTTGCATCAACAACTCATTGCAGAAGCCAAAGCCCGTAAACAGCCCGATCAAGCTTTGATTTTAATGTCTCATGCGCACATGCAAGGTGGCGAAACGTCCGACTCAGAACGCCCAATTGTAGTGGGGAATGAAGAAGCGTTATCGACTGCGCTGTTTGATGAGGTGATTGACTATGTCGCACTCGGACACTTGCACAAACCACAACAGGTTGGACAGCCACACATTCGCTATAGCGGTTCACCCATCCCCTTATCATTTAGCGAGCTGAATTATAAACACCAAGTTCTTGAGGTCAGAATTGACCCGTTGCAGGCAGATGCACAGCGTTTCCAATATGAAAGCTTGCTTATTCCACGCACGGTAGAGCTGCTTCGGATTCGCTGCGAACTTTCTGAATTAATTACTGAACTAAATCAATTACCAAAAGATGAAATTGCAGAAGTCTGCGCACGGCATTTTTTAGAAATTGAATATGTCAGCGATGCACCACCACCCATTGATTTACGTCAACAAATTGAACAGGCACTACCTGCCAACCGCTATCGTTTACTGCGCATTGCACGACGCTTTCAAAATAGTGAAAACTCGAACTTGCAACAATCAAAAATTGATTTAGAACCGCCAACGCCTGAAAAATTATTTTTAGATTTATGGGAAAAAATGGGCTATCAACCTGACCCAGAAGTAAGCCAAGATTTTTTACAGCTTTTGGCCGAAGCCCAACACGAACTTGATCAGAATAAAGCTTAAGGATTTGCCATGAAAATTTTACGTTTAAGTTTAAATAATTTGGCATCTTTGGCAGGCACCCATGTCATCAATTTTGAAGATGAGCCATTAGCACAGGCAGGTTTAATTGCAATTACGGGCAAAACGGGTGCAGGTAAATCGACTTTGCTCGATGCCATGTGTTTGGCACTTTATGATGAAATTCCACGTTTAAGAGGTGCTACAGGCAGCCTGACTGATACCGCAGGCAAAGAAATTTCCTTAAAAGATTCTAAACATATTTTACGTCGTGGCACGACTTCTGGCTTTGCAGAACTTGAATTTATCGCGCTCGATCAAAAACGTTATTCGGCACGTTGGCAAATACGCCGTGCGCACAACAAAGTAGATGGTAACTTAAAAGTTGAACGTGCCATTACCTGCCTAGATGAGCAACGGGTTTTAAATCAAAAAATTTCTGAAGCTACGCCAATTGTAGAGCAGTTGATTGGCCTTAGTTTTGAGCAGTTCACTCGAGCAGTCTTATTGGCACAATCGGAAGTTGGTGCATTTCTAAAAGCCAAAGACCATGAACGGGCAGATTTACTCGAATATTTAACCAATTCGCAAATTTTTACCGAAGTCAGTAAACGTGCAGCCGTTAAATTTAGTGAAATTAAACAAAAACGGACAGATCTTGAAAATGTCATGGGGCATGTGGTGCTGCTCAGTGAGGAAACACTGAAAGGCTTAGAAGTCCAAAAACATGAACTGAGTCAGCAGTTAGCTTTGCTGACCCAAACCGAAAAACTGTATGAAAATGATGTGAAATGGCACAAAGATTGCCATGAACTCTATGCCAGCACCCAAGCTAAAAAAGAAATATACGATGTTCAAGTCGATGCCGATCTTAAACTCGCCTCGCAAAAACAATTGCTCAAACATTTAGATGAATTTCAAACTATCCGTGAGCAATTTGTGTTACGTCAGCAAGCGGATACCGAGCTAAAAAACCTGAATCAACAGCTTTTGAAATTTGAACCAAACTTGCAACAAGCTGAACTCGCACAACAGCAAGCGATGAGTCAGCAACAGCAAGCGGAGAAAGAACTTCAGGCATGGCAGCAACATGTAGAGCAATTGAAGCCACAACTTGAAATTGCGGCACAGTTACAACATGAAATTTCCAGCAAACTCCAGCAATATACCGCTTTGGATGCCGCACAAAAATTATTTTTAGCGCAGCAAATTCAGCCTGTACAAAATGACTTAAACCAACTGACCGCTCAACTTGCGACTGAGCAACAACAACAGCAACACTTACAGCAACAATTCAAACAGACTGCTGCATGGGCAAATTTTGATGAAAACTTAGCCCTTACGCTGCAACGTCTACAAGATTATTTGCAGCTTGAACAGCAACTGCGTCAGCAAAACCCAGAGCTGTTCCAATCGTCATTGGATGCTTTAATTGAGCAACAACAACATACACAACAACAACTTTTGGTTTGGGAAAAACAATATCAACACCCTGAACAACTTGAGCAGCAACTCACGGCAGAGCAACAGCAATTACAACATACTTTAAAGAGTGTGCATGTTTTAGAACGCTTGCAGCAAGCACTTGAACAATGGCAACAACAGACCACTTTATTTGATCAATTACAACAGCGTCAGCAAGAAACTTTAAGCTTGCAACAGCAGACACAGGCTCAAATTCAAACCCAACAGCAGCAAGTACAAATTACTGAACAAGCCTTGCAGCAATTACAGCTGATTTTTGAACAGCAGCGTTTATTGCAGCATCAAAGTGTGCAGGATTTACGTGCCCAATTAAAACCGAATGAAGCTTGTATGGTGTGTGGCAGCCATGAACATCCATTTATTCAACATGAAAACTTACTCAGTGATGCTTTAAACCAATTGCAGGATCTGCAATTGCAGCAAGCCAAAACTGAATTTGAGCATGCGCGCAAACAGTTACAGCAATTGGAGCGTGATTGCAGTCAATACAATGCAACTTATCAGCAACAACAACAACGTAAACTTGAGCTGCAACAGCAACTTGAGCAACAGCAGACATTGGTACAACAGCTTACAGCGTCCTTATCATTAGATGTGGATGCGGCGCTGCCTGTTGCAAAGCAAATTGAAAGCGTGCAACAACATTGGGCAACCACATCTCAGTCCACTCAACACTTGCAGCAGAGCATTCAACAGGCAAACGACACCCTAAAACAATGGCGCAATGCTGCACAGCAGGCAGAACAACTCAAATATGCTATTCAACAGCGCCAAGATCTTTCGCAGCGTTTACAGCCTATTTTGTCACTTTTAGATGCAGAACAAAAACTTGCTTGGCTCAACCAACCAATTGAATACTATCAACATGCCTTGCAACAGTTAGAGCAACGTCATCACTTACAGCAGCAACAAGTTCAACTGAGCAAAACGATAGAACAACTGACTCAACAACAGCAGCAAGTGCAAGAAAAGTTGCTATTTTTACAACAGCAACATGCCGAGAAAACCCAACAACTGCAGCACATTAAAACTGCAGGAAGTGAGCTGCGTGATCAAATTAAGCAACTGACAAAAACCCATGCGGGATGTGAATATCAGACCTATCAAGAATGGCAGCAGGCTTTAGATCAGCAACAACAGCAACTCAATCTTGCACTTAACACACAACGCACCGTACTTCACCAAGCAGAACAGGTGTTAAAAGACTTACAACTACAAAAACATGGTTTGGACAGTAAAATTCAACAGCGCATGCAGCAACACACTGAATGCCAGCAACACATTGCAACGTGGCAAGCGGCACACACGCACTTTCAAGCCAGCATCATTGATAAATGTTTACAAATTTCTTATGCTGAACATCAGCAAATACGCAAGATGCTACAGCAACAGCAAAACACTCTAGAAAGTGCTAAAACAGCTTGGCAAACGTTAGAAGAGCAATATCAAAAGCACTTAAAACAACAGCCGCAACTGACTTTTGACGAGGTCACTACTCAACTTGCTGCGCTGCAAACAGACAAAGCCAAACAACAACAAGACTATAATGACATCGAGGCACAACTACGCCTGAATCGCACCAATCAGGGGATTTTTGCAGCCTACCAGACTCAAATTGAAAGTATCAAAGCTGAAGAATATCGTTGGGGACGTATTTACGATTTAATTGGGCATAAAGAAGGGACAAAATTTAAGAAAATTGCCCAAGAACATCACTTGGATATTTTGGTGGAATACGCCAATCAGCAATTACTACCACTCAGTTCGCGTTATCAATTGCATCGTATTCCTGACAGTTTGGGTTTGGCGATTATTGATTTAGACATGAACAGTGAAATTCGCCCTGTCCTGTCTTTATCTGGTGGGGAAACCTTTTTAGTTTCTTTAGCGTTAGCACTGGCAATTGCCAATATGGCATCTGGTTCAATGAAACTGGAATCGCTATTTATTGATGAAGGCTTTGGCACACTCGATCCGACTTCCTTACACATGGTGATGAATGCCTTAGACCATCTGCAAAGTCAGGGACGTAAAGTGGTGTTGATTTCGCATATTCAGGAAATGCACGAACGAATTCCTGTGCAAATTCAAGTCAAACCTGTGGGTGCAGGCGCAAGTGAAGTCAATGTAGTAGGTTAGACCCAAGACTGCCTAAAATCTGGAAATTATTTGTCGATTGAAGAATTTATGAGTTGACTGTGAGATTTCAGATTTTAGGCTTACCTGAAATTACATGGGGTTGATTTTAAAATCAGCTATACTTATGTATTTAATTTTATGGAAATAAAAACGATCATTTTATTTGCTGCATTGACCAGTTTAAGTATAAATTTCTCAGGTGTTGAGTACATTTCCCTATTTTTTGGTTTTTAAAGCAGTTTTAATTTTGAAGGCATCCTCACCGTCTGTACTTTTGTCATTGAGTTGGATACAAGAAAAATACCTAAAAAACCGGTTAGATCATCATTTTTACAGGCTTCTTTTAGTTGTGTTTTTTGTTATTTTTACTCATTGCCCGCATTCAAATCTGGATAGCGAATAAATCTTAAATATCCGCTTGTCATATTTACTAGACGGAAGTGACGCTTTCTAAAAAATAGTGAAGGTCATTAAAAAAAATCTACATAAGCCAAAATTTTGACAGCTTTACGACACAAAACTAAAAAAGCCTCGACATCCTGTCGAGGCTTTCTAGATTCAGTTTTTGGTATAACTCCTGTCGTACCAAGCACTTCCGTGTTGTTCTATTTCTTATTCTTCTTATTTAGGAAACTCCCTGTTTCCCGATAAGTTCATAATAAGAAAATCCAGCCTTCAGCACTAGCCGCAAAATTCCGCATTTCGTGTCAGCCAAAACGCACAAGGTAGCGTTTGCTAAATCTTGTCGCTTTTCTAGTGTATTTAAAGATTAAGCCTTGGAATAGTCACGTGCACCAAACAATGCTGTCCCAATCCGCACCATGGTTGAACCTGCTGCAATTGCAGCATTTAAATCGCCCGACATGCCCATACTCAAAGTATCCCAATCTTCAGGCTGTGCATGTTGTACTTTAACTGCATCAAACAATTGTTTGGCATCCTGAAACGCTTGCGGATGATTGGGCGCAGGAATCACCATCAAACCGCGCAGTTTTAAATGCGGTAATTGGCTGATCTGTTGGACTAATTCTGCAACTTCGCTCGGCTGGCAGCCATCCTTAGTATCTTGCGCATCAATATTCACTTGCAAACAAATGTTCAGTGGCGCTTGCTGAGCATCTCGCTGATTCGATAATCGTTCAGCAATAATTAAACGATCTACTCCATGCACCCATGCAAATTTTTCTGCCAAATGCTTGGTTTTATTGCGCTGCACATGTCCAATAAAGTGCCATTCGATTTCTAAATCGCTCAAGGCCTGCATTTTATCTAAGGCTTCTTGCAAATAATTTTCGCCAAAAGCACGCTGCCCTGTCGCATACATTTCACGCAAAGCTTCACTCGGATGAGTCTTAGACACCGCCAATAATTGCACCGTATTTGGCTCGCGCTGCGCCAACTGGCATGCGTGTTGAATTTGTTGCAAAACCTGAGTGCGCATAAGCTGCAGATTATTCATTGATGCATTTCTCATTTCATTCATCTTTTTTTTCCTTGTCCAGCAACTTACAGTTGGTTAAGCTGATGGAAAGCCGTATTATTCTATCAAAATAATTAAGATTTAATTGATCTCGGGGACTTTATGGATATTACAGAATTATTGGCGTTCTCCGCTAAAAATGGCGCTTCGGATTTACACTTATCTGCGGGCATGCCACCACTGATTCGTGTGGATGGTGAAGTTCGTCGTATTAACTTACCAGCATTAGAACATAAAGAAGTACACAAATTGGTGTACGACATTATGAATGATAAACAACGTCGTGATTATGAAGAAAATCTAGAAACGGACTTTTCTTTTGAAGTCCCTGGTGTGGCTCGTTTCCGTGTGAACGCTTTTAACCAAAACCGCGGTGCAGGCGCAGTATTCCGTACCATTCCTTCTAAAGTTTTGACCCTTGAAGATTTAGGCATGGGACAAATCTTTAAAGATATTTGTGAATATCCACGTGGTTTGGTATTGGTGACAGGCCCAACGGGTTCAGGTAAATCAACCACACTTGCCGCGATGATTGACTTTATTAATGACAATCGCTACGACCACATTCTGACCGTCGAAGACCCAATCGAATTTGTACACCAATCTAAAAAATGTTTGGTCAACCAACGTGAAGTACACCGTGATACGCATGGCTTTAACGAAGCATTACGTTCAGCACTGCGTGAAGACCCTGACATTATTCTAGTGGGTGAAATGCGTGACTTAGAAACCATTCGTTTGGCACTGACGGCTGCCGAAACAGGTCACTTGGTATTTGGTACGCTACACACCACCTCTGCAGCAAAAACCATTGACCGTGTGATTGACGTATTCCCTGCAGAAGAAAAAGACATGGTACGCGCCATGTTATCTGAATCTTTACAAGCCGTCATTTCGCAATCTCTGCTCAAGAAAAATGGCGGTGGCCGTGTAGCAGCGCATGAAATCATGATTGGTATTCCTGCGGTGCGTAACTTAATTCGTGAAAACAAAGTAGCTCAAATGTACTCGGCAATTCAGACAGGTGCCAACTACGGTATGACCACCCTCGACCAGAGTTTGAAAAACTTGGTATCGCGCGGTGTAATTAGCCCACAAACGGCTCGTACGGTTGCAAAACAGCCTGAATCATTCTTATAAGTTTAAAATTCGAGATACACGATGGACTTTAATGATTTACTGAATTTAATGATTCAGCAACAAGCATCAGACTTGTTTATTACAGCCAATGTTGAACCTTCCATGAAAATTCATGGACAAATTGTACCTGTCGCAAAAAGTAAGCTCACAGGTGAAATTATCGGTCAGTTACTTAACTCAATTATGAGTGAAAAACAGCGTAAGGAATTTGCCGAAACCCGTGAATGTAACTTTGCGATCACCAACCGTGAAAAAACAGCACGTTTTCGTGTCAGTGCATTCCAGCAACGTGATGAGCCAGGCATGGTATTGCGTCGGATTGAAACCAAAATTCCGGCCATGGATGACTTGAAACTGCCCCCTATTCTCAAAGATTTGGCGATGACCAAACGTGGCATCATCATTTTTGTAGGCGCAACGGGTACAGGTAAATCGACTTCTTTGGCGTCTATTATTGGTTACCGCAACCAAAATTCTAAAGGTCATATTATTACCATTGAAGACCCGATTGAATTTGTGCATGAACATGCAGGCTGTATTATTACCCAACGTGAAGTCGGGATTGATACCGATTCCTTTGAAGTAGCGTTAAAAAACACCTTACGTCAAGCGCCTGATGTGATTCTAATTGGTGAGATTCGTTCCCGCGAAACCATGGATTATGCCATTGCCTTTGCCGAAACGGGGCATTTGGTATTTGCCACCCTGCACGCCAACAACGCTAACCAAGCCATCGACCGGATTATTCACTTCTTTGAAGCAGACCGTCATAACCAATTATTCATGGATTTATCACTAAACCTGAAAGCAATTGTGGCGCAGCAGTTAATTCCAACCATTGATGGCAACTCACGACGTGCTGCGATTGAAATTTTAATTAACTCACCATTAGTTGCAGATTTAATCCGTAAAGGTGATGTGCACGAAATTAAAGACCTAATGAAGCGTTCACGTGAATTGGGTATGCAAACCTTTGACCAAGCTTTATACGACCTCTATAAAGCCAAGCAAATTAGTTATAAAGATGCACTCAAACACGCCGACTCGCCAAACGATTTGCGTCTACAAATCAAACTTGCAGAAGAAGGTGGCGAGCGCTTGTTACATGCAACCTCGAATATTACCTTCGATGGTCAATAACAACGCTTAAACACAAAAAAATAGGCTTCCATACGGAAGCCTTTTTTTATACCTTTAGCAAATTATTTTTTGCGTAACGCTTCACGACATTCTGGCGCATCGCAATAACCATATAAATTCAGCGAGTGACCTGTTAGCTCAAAACCAAATTTCTCTGCCACATCATGCTGTTCTTTTTCAATAGTATCATTAATAAATTCAACCACTTTGCTACAGTTCAAGCAGACTAGATGATCGTGGTGATCTTCCTGCATAATTTCAAACACAGAATGATTGTTCTCAAAATTATGGCGCTCAATAATGCCTGCTGCTTCAAACTGTGTTAACACACGATAAACAGTTGCTAAACCCACATCTTCACCCTGATCGAGTAAAGTTTTGTAGATATCTTCTGCACTTAAATGATGTTGTTTTGAATTTTCTAATAATTCTAAGATTTTAATTCGTGGAAGGGTAACTTTAAGTCCAGCTTTGCGTAATTCTTGATTTGAAATAGGCATGAAAAAAGGTCTCTCAACAAAATTAAAGTTGGAATATGCAACAAAGTTAAGATGCAGTATGATCTAACATTGGATCAAGATCAAATGCATCATAATTAATTTGGGATAGTGTAGCAAAATGCAAAAAATCATGTTGACGTTATTGGTCACTTCACTGCTCGCAGGCTGTTCGACCTTGGGCGTTTATAAAGTCGATATTCCACAGGGTACACCTTTAACCCAAGCTCAAGCGTCTAAAGTCCAAGTCGGTATGAGTCATCAACAAGTCCGCTTTTTGCTGGGCAGTCCAACCATCGCCGATCCGATGAATCCGCTACGTTGGGACTACATTTACAACTATATCCCAGGAACTTATGCTAAAAAAGCCAAGATCCCTGCCGCGCATGGTCAGCATTTGAAAATCTTTTTCAATCAAAATGGTATCGTAGAAAAAGTTGAAGGCTTGGAAACCATTCCAGAATCTCAACCTGGTCTACCAGGATCGAAAGAAGCGATTCTCAACGCGCCTCCACTATAGCCGCTTTAGAATAAAAAGAAACCCCTCACTGAAATTCATCTGAGGGGTTTTTAAATCATTTCAATTGTCTTAAGCGATTGCTTTTGGCATAACGTCCTACCGGGTTCTTTGCGGCACGTTTACGACGAATATCTTTCGGATTAATGGTCAAAGCACGATAAATCTCAACCCGATCACCTGCTTGTAATACATGTTGCGGCTCAACCCGTACACCAAAAATACCCAGCATCAACGGTTCAGGCAAAGTCGTTGCTATCGCAAGCCCACTCTGCTGAATTGCATCCAGTACGGTCATGCCCTGCTGAAATGCGACAGCCACATGCCATTGTTGATCAGGTGTGGCATACGCCACCCAAACCTGTGCCACTTGACTCATGCGATCCACTGTCCAATTAACGCTACCATCGCCACTACGATAGATACAGGTAACACCACACGTACCGCAATACGCCAAATGTTATAAAATGCTTCGCTGCTAAAGTTCATGGCTTTGCGCAAATGGCTGATTTTCATAATCCAGCCTGCAAAAATAGCGTAAATCAAACAAATAACTAAGCCCCAAAGTAACAGGGCAAAATTAAACACAGGACTCATGGCAGGAATTGCCCAAACCAAAGTTGCTGCAATCAATACAACCCACTGAATTGCTACCGCCATTTGACGTTGTGCCAATTGTTCACGTGCCAATTGCAATAAAACCGCTGCGGCTGCAACAGTTGCCACCACCAAAGCCAACGCTGGAATTTGTGACCGTACTGCAAAGAATGCAAAAGCAACGACTGCTAATAGCTGAGCAATCCAAATTGGCAATACCGTTGCGGTTGCTGCAGATTGTTGCTGTACTTGCGGCAAGCTGGTTTGCCAGTACAAGCCCATGCCTAAACCACTGGCCACCAAAGCTAAAACAGTTGCACTGCCCCATTCGCTAAACTCAAATGAAGTGACTTGCCATGCAGGGAGTTCTGAACCCATCACCATCGCTAAAACCAAAGCAGCCCCAACAGCAACAACGGTACACAGCAATAAAATTTGACGCGGCACTAATGACAATGCCAAGGCTAAAACAGCCAGAATCACAAATAAGACATGACTAGCCAAATCTGCCGCGGCATATTGATTTAAAATTTGTGCAGCATTAGACAGCAACCCGCCAGCTAAAAATGGAATAAACACTACAGCAAGCCAACCCACTAAACGCCATTTTTGAGAAGCATCGGCATCACGGGTTAAACTTGAAAGTGCTTGTAATGCTGTCGTTTTAGAGCGTTTGGCTAAGGCAATTTCCAAATAAGTAATCGGCAATGCCAAAATCAGCATGGTTGCTAACCACAACAACCAAAAGTCGAGCTGGCGCTCAACCTGAATACCTGTCATTGGTGCGAGTGTGGCAATAATAATGAATGATAAACCAAATGCCATCAGCGGCGATAACCATCGTGACATAGCATTGTCCTGCATGACGCTGTCCTAATAAAAATCTAGGTCTATTTTGCCTTTGTCATCAAGGAAAAGCAAAACCTCAAAAAGAAAAAAGCAAACTGTCTGAGGGGCTGCTGACACTCCATCTATTTATGATAGTGTCAGCAACTCCTCTAGTTTGCTGCGCAAATTTATAATTTTTATTCTTTCATTTTTTTTGGCTACAGACTTATGAGAAGAAACGAGCGAACCAGCCTTTACCTTTTTTCTTCTCGTTTTCTTTAATAATGCCCATCATATTCTCTTTCACAGCGCCTACATAATCGGCATCATCGCGTTGAATATGATTAATTAACCATTTTGATAGGACTTCATGCAATTCGCCTTCAATGGATTGTCCCATTTCAAAACGATCGCGATAAGTCTCAATTTTTTTAATGAATAAATCATGCACACGTTTATGTGGTACGCGGTATTGATAACCCGCTTCTTCTTGTAATGATTCTTCAAAGGTAAAATGTGACTGGGTATAGTCAATAATATTATCTAAAATCTGCTTTACACGTGCTCGATCAGTACCATCGTTAATTTCAACAATTTCATTAATATAATCGAGGATACGTTTATGCTGATCGTCAATCACATCAATGCCAGTGTTGTATTCTGGAACCCATTTCATCTTCATACGACCACCTTACAGAAATAAATGATTAATCACACTGTGGAATGGTAGCGGTATTTCCCATAAATAAAAATGAAGTGAATTGGTAGGGATTCATCAAAACCACTAAAAACAAACATAACCAATTGATTTACATTAGACCTCATGCGAAAGTATACTTTTGTCTAATTTTTGAATCGCCTAAAACTCATAAAATATAGCTTTTGGCTGCTTAAAATTGACTAACGCAAGAAGTCTATTAAAAACAATAGCAATACCCGACCAAAAGAATCGATGATTAATTAATCAATTCACACATTTTTATTCTTGATTTTATGAAAATACACCTAAATAAAATGAATATTTTTCACATATACGACTCGGACTGATTAATATTGATCTGCTTTGGTGATCCGTCTTAATTCAGGATTTAAACGTTCACGTTCCAAACGCTTAATATGTGTCATTTGGGTTTTAATTGGGCGTCCATGTTGAAATAAAATCATTTCACCTGGTTGAAATGCCGTCCATGTTTCATTTTGAGTCAAAGGTTCGGTGGTAATCACCGCCACACAATCCTCTGCTGTGGTGACTTGGCTAAAATCGACCTCAACATCTAAATCAATTAATTGTGCAGGTTGAAATGGATAAGCGCGTACCAACCAATGTAATTTGGTCACTGCATAACTAAATAATGCCTGACCATTGGACAAACAAAAATTAAAAGTGCCATGTTCTGCAATTGTAGGAGAAATTTCGACTAATAGATCAAAAACTTGTGTCAGGCTAGGTTCATCATAACCAAAACGATTTACCAATTGATCTAACAAATAACAAAATGCTCGTTCACTGTCAGTATTGCCCACAGGGGTAAAACGACCTGATAAACGTGGATGAAAGTCATGTAAATCACCATTATGGGCAAAAATCCACTGGCGTCCCCACAACTCACGACTAAACGGATGCGAATTTTCTAAATTAATTTTGCCTTGTGTCGCTTTACGAATATGGGCAATCACATTGCGCGATTTGATGGGATAGTTGCGGATCAATTCTGCAATGGGTGATTCCACTGCAGATTGGTTATCCACAAATAAACGGCAAGCTTTATCTTCAAAAAAAGCTATTCCGAAGCCATCAGAATGGTCTGAGGTGATTCCTGCACGCTGCGAAAATCCCCGAAATGAAAAGGTAATATCGGTAGGTGTCGCACAATTCATTCCAAGCAACTGACACATAAGGCCTTATCTTTATACAAATAATGAAATTATCTGATTATTGTGCATCAGCCATGTACATAATTCAAATCTGAAAAATATAAATAGATTTCTACACCACCATTTTATAAATATGCAGTACTGCAGAAATCTCTATTTCATCACGAGGTTATGATGCTTTTACTTTCTTTTGGCGAATAAAATGTTTTGCCATTTGTTTCACATCTAACAAAACAAAATAGTCCAAACAGTTAAACTCACGATCATAAAATGCTTGCTCAGACAGCTTGGCATTCATTTTCAGATAAACATCAAACAATTTAGGAATCCGTTCATCTTGGCTAAAAATGTGACTTGGGCAACTAGGCTCAAACGGCTGCTGTGACTGAATATCGCAGCGCTGATTTTCTGCCAATTGCTGAATCGCTTGATAGGTATGATAAGCCCGCGCTTCATTGCCTTCCAAACGAATACTGACACAGCCAATCAGGTGTTTGGCACGCATTTCCCATAACACTTTCGGTACTAAATTTAGCCATAAAATAGAGAGTGTTTTGCCTGAACGATAACGTGGATGTACACAAGTACGCCCCATTTCGACAATATTTGAGAGATGCCCTAACTCATCTATAATTTTAAACTCTTGAGCACTATAACTATTCGCAAGCTCATGCCCTTGCCAAAGTTTTAAACGGGTATAGGCAACAATTTCACCCGTAGATTTATCTCTGAGTACGGCGTGCTCACAGCCAAAATCGTACAAGTCCTGATCTAAACCTGACTCAAACTCAATGCCAAATTGCTTGGAAAATTGTTTTGCACGAAAACGCTGTACCTCTTGTAGTTGCTTTAAATTTTCAACCCATTCAAATGCATATTGTGTGGCTTTACTATTTTTTTTCTGAGCTTTACCCACTTTAACCATAGGAAAGCTAAACTGTTGACGATACTGATTTAATTTTTGTAGCATCATAGATACCTCATGTTTTCTCCTACACTAGGACAGCGACATGACACTATGATGACTGCGGGTTTGCTGACTAAAATTTTAAGATCTCAGGATAGCTACAAAGCTATTTCAAGCATGCTGAATCAATAAAGTTTCAATTTCGTGCTCAAAATCTTACAAAAAAAGAGCTTCAATTCAGAAGCTCTTTTAGGGATCATTTTCTAGAGTTTTATTTACGTACATGGACGCGGTTGGTAATTAAAGTTCCTACACCATGATCGGTAAAGATTTCCAATAAAGTAGCATGTGGCACACGACCATCGACAATATGTGCGCTGATCACCCCCCCCTTGACTGCATCCAATGCACAACCCACTTTTGGAATCATGCCACCGTAAATCACACCTGTATCAATTAAACGATCCACTTCCTGAGTGGTCAAACCGGTTAACAGTTTTTTATTTTCGTCTAATACACCTGTAATATTGGTCAGCAAAATTAACTTTTCCGCTCCCAATGCTTCAGCAACTTTACCTGCCACTAAATCGGCATTGATGTTATAGGTATTGCCTGCATCATCAACACCCAAAGGTGCAATCACTGGAATAAAGTCACTGCTGGTAAACATTTCCAACACATCGGTTTTGACACCTATCACTTCACCCACCAAACCAAGATCAATCTGTTGTACTTCGCCTGTTTCAGTGGTTTTTTGCATCAATAATTTCTGTGCGCGAATCAAGTTACCATCTTTACCTGTCAAACCAATCGCACGACCGCCGTGTTGGTTTATCAGATTGACGATAGATTTGTTGACGCTCCCGCCCAAAACCATTTCTACGACCTCCATGGTCGCAGGATCAGTGACACGCATACCATCAATACGGTCAGACTCACGTCCCAATTGCTTGAGCATAGAATCCACTTGTGGGCCGCCACCATGAACCACAATTGGGTTTAAGCCTACAGTTTTTAACAGCACAATATCTCGAGCAAAAGAACTTTCTAGCTCAGGATCGGTCATGGCATTGCCACCATATTTCACCACAAGGGTCTTGCCCGCAAAACGTTGAATATACGGCAAAGCTTCGGTCAAAATTTGCGCTTTGTCGATACCAGTCTGTTGATGTGGCATTCGCCTCTCCTTATTGAGCATCTAAAATGTCTTGGGCGATTTCAGGGTATCGCTCACTTAACATGGAAACAAATGTATCGCGGATATCATTCAGTCGTGTTGGATTATCAGCATCAAAACGCACCGTAAAAAATTCGCCTGTATTAGATGCTCGAATAATGCCAAAACCATCTTCAAAATCAAGTCTTATACCATCTATTTTACTTAATTCTGCCCCACTACGATGGCTATAACTTTCAACATCATTTAAAACCGTACTCGGTTCAATATTCCGTGTGCTGATATACGTATCTTCAGTGCAGCAACGCTCAGGATATTTCTGCATCAGTGCTGAAAGACTGCTGTATGTACTGTGGCTTAAATATTCAAGCACGCGTAAGGCTGCATAAATACCATCATCATAGCCAAAACCACGTCCATCATTAAATACATAATGTCCCGCGTATTCGCCACCGAACACAGCTTTGCCTTGTGACTGAGCCAAATAACGACGCAAAAAGGTGCTGCCTGTACGAATCATTACCGCTTCGCCACCCAAATCACGTACGGTATTGCGTACCATGGTGGAGCATTTTACATCAAACACCACTTGATGCTGAGGATGGGTTTTTAAGCACATTTCTGCAAATAAGGACAACAAGCGATCTGCAGAAAGTACTTTTGCGCGTTCATCCAACAAGACGACACGGTCACCATCGCCATCTAAAGCAATGCCAATGTCTGCCTGATGTTCACGAACCGCAGTTTTTAAATGTTGTAAGTGTTTTTCTTGTGATGGATCGGGTGCATGCTCGGGAAAATGACCATTGGCTTCGCAGCGTAAAGCAATCACCTCACAACCCATCTTTTGCAACACCAAAGCAGCACAATGCCCAGCCGAGCCATACATCCCATCTAGCACCACTCTATAAGGGCGTGCCAGATGGAGGTCCTGCAACATCGCATTTTGATATTGTTGACACGCATCTTCAATAAATTCATGAGAAATATTGTCAGCATGTTGTAATTCAATGAAGGTTGCCGCATCGGTATTTAAATAATGTGGTGCTGCATCGTGTGCCACTTGTTGAATCATTTCAGGGGTTGGTGGTTCGCCCTGTATTATCCATTTAATGCCGTTGTCCGATTTTGGATTATGACTGGCCGTAAGCATAATGCCGTTACCTGCAGTATGTCGTGCCATAAAATACAACATCGGGCTGGAACAACACCCCACCATCGTCACTTGAAATTGATGGGCAAGAAACGCTTGACGCACAATTTCAGCATAAGCAGGACTATTTAAACGCGCATCATAACCAATACTAATTTGAGTTTGCTGTTGTTGTTGATATTGTTGCACCAATCCTTGTGCAATCGCGTTTATCAATTTCACAGTCAGCACAGTTTCTTTGCCACGTATGTCGTAAGCGCGAAAAATATGCTGTGGAAAAAGTGTTTGTGGATTGTTCATAGGCTTACAACTACAAAGATGAGCCAACATAAAGTGAATAAATCTTGGCTCGAGATATTTTGAAAATTCTAATTAGATTTTTTAAATTGTTCATTTTGCTGAATATTTTGTTATTATACATCATTGTTTTAAGATTGACTTGTTGGAACTTTACTTTTTGAAACTGTAATTAGTTTTTGTGCTGTGGTTGTTTTGTTTTTTCCTATCAGCATATCCCACTGCCATTTCCAAAGAGATACGGCTGTCACAATTGGATTTCCTAGATGTCCATAGTCCATATAATTATCTGTTTTAGCATATTTATATACAAATTTCTGTTCAGGTTTTACATCTTTTGCAGAAAAACTGTGTCCAAGACCTAAAGCATGTAAGGATTCATGTACGACATCAATTAAAGTTCCTCCGATATACATAACGCATACCCCTTTGTTTATTTCTCCTTTTCCTCCTACTTGACCTTCTCCACCAGCAACCCACATCTTTGCCACTTGATTTACATAATATATTCGAAGATAATTA
>ERZ650302.335-NODE-335-length-25175-cov-5.625279_pt1 | contig 25175 bp, 12 predicted proteins | sample MGYA00376238_ERZ650302 | MGnify/ENA primary metagenome ERZ650302 (study PRJEB26733, sample SAMN07839298) | wastewater metagenome | biome: urban; feature: wastewater treatment plant; material: waste water | place: USA: North Carolina | collected 2016-04-28 ... | reverse complement strand
GCTGCAGGAATAAGAAGTGCAACAGATGCAACTAGCAAGAGAGAGCTTTCAATTCTAAGAAGACTGAATCAACTTTTAAATGAAGTAGCTAGATTAACTATTGCAAACAATCAAGGACTTCTAAGAGAAGAAGAAGTAATCAGAATAACAAACGATTGGGTTACAATCAGAAGAGATGACCTTGCTGGAGAATTCGACCTTATTGTTGATGTGTCTACTCCAGAGCAAGATAATGACAAAGCAGAGAAATTATTCAAGCTTATGCAAACAAATGCTGCAAGTATGGACCCAAAAATTGCAGGTAAGCATTACATTAAGTTAGCTAATTTATGGAAAATGCCAGATTTAGCTAGAGATGTTCAAGAAATAATAGAGCAAGCTCCACCTCCACCAGATCCAAGAGCTGAAGAAATTTTAAATAATCAGTTAGAAGAAAGCAGATTAAAACTTCTTAAAATACAAAAAGAGATGGAAGAAATCGATTCTAGAATTCATGAAAGAGTTTCAAGAAGTCTTGAGAATGATACTGACATCAGAGAGAAAAATGCTAGAGCAGAACTTCAAGAAGAAAAGGCAAGAGAGATTAGAGCAAAAACTGATCTCCTTGACCAACAGTTCTTAGACAAAACAACTGGTAAAGATAGAAAGCAAAAGCTTCAAGATGAAATCATCAGAGACAATGCGAAAAAAGCTGCTATGGAACATAAGGCTATAGTAGATATTCAGAAAAAGAATATAATGGATGGAAATAACTCTTTAGATCAAGAGAATTTTCAGTAAACTTATAGAACCAGGGTAGTTGGATGCTTCACTATCTACATCTCTGGCTCTAAAAATTAAATTCAAAACAAAGGAAAAAAATGAACGGATTAGGACAAATCGGAGCACCTCAACAACAAGTTGCTCAACAAACACAAGGGTTAGGAAGTTTAGCTCCTCAAAGAAATTCTAGCTTAGAAATGTTTGAGCTGGCAAATGCTGAAAGAATGAAAGCTAGGGAAATGAAGCTTGAAAACGAAGCAATGAAAGCAAAAGCAGAACAACAAATGCTACAGGCTGAAAGAGGTGCTATTGCAGACAATCAAATATTGTCAGCATTAAAAAATGGTCAGATAGATGAGAAAACTGCATGGAATATATTCCAAGATAAAAATGTTAGCCAATCTGCAAAACAAGCTGTAGCTGATGTATTCTATCCAAATCAAGCAGTGAGAGAAGTAGAAAATCCTGATTATTATAACAATGATGATGCTATGGCATACGAGCCTAGAACTATGAATGTTCCTGATGAAGCAAGACAAGCAGAAATATACGCAAGATAAGTATCAATATTAATATACTTAGTTAAAACAAACCTACATTCAGTTGCATATATACGACTTAAGTGAGTATTAAGTGTGCTGAATGTATAATTTTTCTGCAAGCCTCGATTGTGGCTTAGTATAAACAAAAGCAATGCCAAGTCTGGCAACTTTAAAAGGAAAACTATGAGCGATATTCAAGCACTAGATTCTACTAAAACAACTTTAGAAGAAATCAATCTTAAAAAAGAAGAATTGAAAGAGATAGACGAATCTATCCAACACTATCAAGATATAATTAAATTTGCAAAAGCAATCAAAGAGCTTCAAGCAGATGAAAATTATAAATTAGTTTTTGAAGACGGTTACTTTACAAAAGAAGCTGAGAGATTAACTAAAAACTTACTTGAGCCAACTATTTTAAAAAGAGATCAAATCGAAAATATAGTTGATATGGTTACAGCAATTAGAAATGTTAAAACATTTTTACATTACAAACTTCTTGATGCATCAACTGCAGAAGAAAACATTGAACAACTACAGATTATGAGATCTGAAGTAAATAGTAAGTAAAGGATAGAGTATGTCTAAAGAAATCGACTACGACAATATGTCTGATGAACAAATAGATGAAATTCTATCTCAAATAGATTCAGGAACTTTTGAAAACTCAGAGCCAGAGAATGGTAATGATTTTAATCAAAATGAAGATGGTAACAATTCAAATTCTAACTCTTTTAACGAAGAAGAAGAGGAAGAAGATGAAACTCAAAATGGAAATCTTGAGGACACAGAGAATGGTCAATCAGAAGATGGCGATGCTGACACGAATGCGAATAATGACGATTTGAAACAGGACACAGCATCTGGCTCTAATGGAGAAAATTCAGAAAACTCTCAAGTAGAAAATTCTAATACTAATGCAAATCAAAATGCCGACACAGCAAATCCAGAGGACGCAAAGGGTTCGGAAACTGGCAAAATAGATCCAGCTGAGTATGAAAAATTAAAAAAATTCTATGATGAGATAGCTAATGCTGAATTCGTAGCAAATGGAAAAAAAGTTAAAGGCTTTACAGACCCTAGCAAAATTATTAGAAGTCAGCAAATGTTGCATGACTATAGTAACAAAATGAGAGGGATAAATGAGTACAAACCTTATCTTAAAACACTTAAAGACAAAGGTATCATAGGAAATGAAGAGAAATTTAATTTTGCTATGAGTTTACTTGATGGAGACAAAGCCACAATTAAAAAGCACTTGGAGTCATTAAAAATCGATCCTGTTGATTTAGAGCTTGATGATGATGCAAATGCACAATATAGTCCAAGAAACTATATGCCTAGCAAAGAATCTCTGGTTCTTGATGAAGCTATGGATATTGCAAGGTCATCAGGCGTAGAAGACAAGCTTAGAACTGTTATTGCAAAAGAGTGGGATGAAGAAAGCTTTGGAGAGTTTCTTAGAGACCCTAGAGTTAGAAATGACCTAATTACTCATATGCAAGATGGAAGCTTTGATACTATTCAAAACAAAATGACAGAGATGGAAATGCTCGATCTAACTGGTTCGTTCAGGGGATTAAAATCAACGGACAAGTACAGAGCTGCAATAGCAGAGATAAATAGGGAAATACAATATCAATATAATAGACAATCAGTAAACCCGAGTATTCCTCAGCAACAACAATATTATAGACCTGCTCCTGTTGGACAGAATCAATATCAACCAAATGCAGAGGCAGAAAGGTTAGCTTTAGCAGCAAAAGAAGCTGAATACAAAGCTATGGCAGAGAAGAAACTTAGAGATGATGAAGCAAGAAAAAGAGCTGCAATGATAACGAAGAAAAAGTCAGTAACTGTTACACAGAAGAAATTTGACCCGTTAGCATTAGAAGGCGACGATCTTGATAATTTCGTTAATGAGTTAATCTCAGGTAAAAAATAAAGTAAGTTATGGTAAAATAACTTGCTTAAAAAAAATACAAGGAAAAAGCTATGAGTATGAAATTTAACAATGGTGGATATAATCCAGCTACGTCGAGCATTGGAGCTCAAATCAATGACAAATTTTGGTCAAAAGTTGCTGTTAAAGAAGCAAGAAAAATGAGAGTGTTTTCACAATTAGGTGACAAATTAGTTCAACCAAAAAACTATGGTGATACTTTAGTTAAGTACCATGAACTACCAATTATTCACAAATTAAACATCAATGATCAAGCAATTGATGCAAATGGTGTTAAATTAGTTAAAAACAAATGGTATGCTTATGATTCTGCTGGAGCTATGACTGGAGATTCTAATGGTTATGCTACTAAAGAGTTAGCTAAAACTGCTGCAGGTGCTACAGGTTCAATCAAATCTGGTAACGGTAACCTTTATGGTGGAGATACAGATTTTGCTGTTGTAAAAGGTTCTTTCCCTTCATTAACTGAAGAGGGTGGAAAAGTAAATGCTGTTGGTATGAAAAGATTAGTACTAGAAGCAAAAGTTAGCGAATTTGGATTCCACGTTCCATTTACTAAAAAAATGTTAGATATGGATACTGAGACTGGTTTACTTGCTAGAATTTCTAGAGAAGTAGGTGAAGCTCAAGGTGAAATCAGAGAAAAACAAATTGCTGCTGGATTACTTTCTGCATCAGAAATCAATAGAGTTTATTCTGGTGATGCTTCTACTATCGCTGAAATGGGAGCAGGTGACATCGTTAGCTTTACTGACATCAGAGGTATGGAACAATCTTTAAAACTTGCAAGATCTCCAAAACAAACTAAGATGATTGATGGTTCTACAAAAGTTGGAACTGTAGTTGTTGGTGCTGGATATGCTGCATATGTAGGTCAAGAATTACTTCCAGTATTAGAAGATATGACACATGCAGGTGTTAATGTTTGGAAACCAGTTGAGTCTTATGCTGCTGCTGGAACAATCATGGAATCTGAAATTGGAAAAATCTCTTCAACTAGATTTATCGAAGTAGAAGATATGATTAAATATGCAGGAGCAGGTGCTGATTCTACTGATGGTACTGATGACGTTGGTGCTGCAAATATGTACATTAGTGGTACAAAATATGACGTATTCCCTATCTTATATGTTGGTTCAGATTCATTCGGAACTATAGGATTTGAAGGTGACGTTGCTAGAGTTAACACTGTGTTACCAGTTGCTGATGCACATAACGATGTATTCGGTAAAAAAGGTGTTGTAGCAATTAGTTGGTTCCACGGAATCCTAATCTACAGAAACGAAAGAATTAGACAAATTCTAACGACGGCGAAACTCGCTTGATTTGTCTAAATCAGTTTATTCTGGTTCTGAAAAGTGAATGGTAGGACTTCTCCTGCCATCATTTTTTTGGTGATATTAAATATCTAACAATGATTAGAGGCAATAGATAAAATCTAACCCAAATAAGGAAAAAAATATGAGTAATGTAAATTATAATGAAATGACAAACAAAGAGCTACAAGCACTAATTGATGATTTTGAATTAACAGTTCAAGCAAAAACTCCAAACAAACCTACTAAAGCTGAATTAATTGCAACACTAGATGCATTTAAAAAAGAACAAAATAGAATCAATGGTATTGAAGATGAAGAAGAAAATGATACTGAAAATGATGAATTAGTGGGTGAAGAAAACTCTGGTTCTACAAAGCCTAAAAAAATTGATGATGTTGCAAAACCTGCAAGAGCTTATTCTAAAGCAGAAAGAAAGAAATTACAAATTGCTGATTTACTTAGAAAAGAGAGAGTATTGATATATGATGTACAAGACAATCAAACTAAGACTCCAGCTATTACAGTTACATGGGGTAACTCATTAATTGGATTCTATACAGATGTTATAAATCTTGAAAGTGGAAAACCTCAATATGTTAGAAGAGGTGCTCTTGCAAATTTAAGAAATGCAACATTTACTAGGTCAATCCAAGAAGAAGAATTTGGTCCTGTAAAAAATGTTGTTGAAGAAAGATTCAACATCAAAGAGCTTGATGGTCTTACAGAAGAAGATATAGAAATATTAGCTTCAAAACAAAAAATGTTTAATGCAAAAGCTGGATTCTAATTATTTAGAGCCAGAGAAGTTAAGAAGGCATTATCGTGTTTAAAAGGAGTGTAGTTTTTCTACATTCCTTTTTTTAATTTATAAATAGATACAATGTTTTAACTTGGTATATCAAAAATATAACAAGTTCACAAAACCTTAAATATATAGGAGAATAGAATGACTAAGATAGTAGATATAAATGATTTTTCAAACGGTTCTATTGATAATTCAAATCCGCAAGATCCTAAGTGGGAAGGAACTGGAGTTTTTGACATCATTATGAAGGCTGCAAATGAGAATATTAAAATTCAGAACCAGGCGAGTAGAATTACTGGTGCAGAATATGCAGAAGTATATTTAGGAACCATGCAAACTGCAATATCAGAAGCGATGAGATTCATACTTAATAGAGACCAGTCAACTAAAGATTTAGAAGTTAAACAAGCTAATATAGATTTACTCAATAGACAAAGAGAAGGATTTGATGATAATAAGTATCAAAAATTATTTGAAGCACAAATGAATGCTTGGGCTTTAATGTTCTCGTCTGGTTTGCTTACAACTCAACCTTCAATTATTAGTAATGACTCTGCTAGTTCATTATATAACACATTAAAGCCTAAATGATGATTAGTGAATTAAAAGAAATAGAGCTAGAAGATATAGCTATTATATGTAACTATATAAATGATGAAGCTAGAAATAATGGAGTAGTAACTGACCCATTTGCAGTTAGTTCTAATATAGAATTTCTAATTAGAGATAGATATAATGGAGCATATAAAATAGAAGACGATGGAGTTATCATAGCTTTTATAATATACGAAAGACAATACCATGAAAACACATTAGCTCACTTTTATGTAGAACCAAAGTATAGAACTTATAGAAGTGTTATGGTTCCTCTTACTAGTAAACTTGTAGAAGAATTTAAAGGTAAAAGATTAAACTATAAAAAACTACATAGTAAAGTGGATGCTATAACACATTATGCTAATAATGGTGAAATAGATTTAATAGCATTAGAAGAATTTGTAAATAGAATAAAAAGGTAAACTATGGGTGGAGGTTCTGAAACTATAAGAAGCGCTCAAGTTATAGGACTATCTAAAAAATTTGGTGCTTTAAAAAAGAAGATACTTTTAGAGAATGGTAAGTTTATTTCTAGTGGTATGAATGTAGTTGTAAAAGCTAGAGGTAAAAGTATAGTAGATATTAAGAGTATGTACAATAAGAAATACTTAGAAGCTATGGGTTATGCTCCTAATGATAGTATACTTATTGAGAAGATAAGTGATGGTAAAGTACTAGAATATACTAAAAATAATATAAATAGTATGGCTACTTATGTGTCTAATCCTATAGTTAATACTTTAGGCACTTTAGATCAAGCCATACTAGAACTACAAGATAAACCTAATTTTAAAAGATCTGAGATGTCCTTTACACATACAGATAGTAAAAAGTACTATTACTTTACTTCAGTACAGAATGGTTCTTATATAGACATTTCTTGTTATATGAATAAAGAAGATACAGTTACACCTTATTTAGAGAATAAATATCCTGATGGTTATGCGATACTTAAATTGAATACATACCCTTTAATAGATAATGGAAGTGTATACTGGAAAGCAGAAGTAGAATATATATACTATGAAGATGAAGAAGTTAATGGAGAAATAGTAACACTTCAAAAATTAGGCTTAGCTACTGAATATATATATTGTACATTTATATATTTTACTGTACTAGATTCAGAAGAAGCACAGATGTATGCAATAGCTCAACAACATTCAGGACCTTTTACTACTACAGGTACTTATATTCAAGAAGGAGATAGCGAAGGTTTTTCAGGACGTTCATATACTGAGACTGTGTATGGTACTTTTACTGTTACATATATAGGAAATGGCGAGTTTAGTTACAATATGTATGCACCGCCTCCTAGTAATCAAGATAAATATGATAATATGGCTTGGAGTAATGGAGTGTATAGTTATCAAGAACAGAAAATAGCTCAAGTAAATCAAGCAGTAATAGATAATGTTAGAAAACTTATTTGGGACTATGGTGTAGATAGGGAAGATATTGATAGTGTAAGAAGAACCTTTGCATTAGGTAATGTGTATCAAAGTTTTATAGTAAAAGAACAAGCAGATGCATATCCTATAATTCCTTTAAAGAGAAATTTTAATTTAGTAAATAGTAAAAAGATGGATATAGTACTTAAGAAGATAGGACTAGAGGGTAAAGACTTTCATGATAGTATAAGACAGAAAGAGATATGTGATGCTTATTTATTCTTTGGTATACCTTTTGGTTCTAGTAATCCTGGGCTTATACAGTACATATTTGAATACTTTGCTATAATCGTAAATGTAAGGCAAAATTACAGTAAGTATAATCAACATCAAAGCGCTGCTTCAGTAAATATGACGTATGACGGTATGGGTATACATCAAAGTTATAATGTAGAATCTTTTGTAGAAGTTGAACCAGCTACAAGACCTGTAGGAACATACTGGTATCAAACAGAAAGTAAAACAGTTATAACTGGATATGAGGAAGTTAATCATCCTGATGGAATAGGAAAGATACAAGTTCCTATTTCTGAAACACGTACTTATGGTGAATACTGCCATCAAGAATCAGAAGCTTACTATATAAGAGTAAGACCTATGTCTATTCAATACTGGTATACTCTTGGAGGACGTGAATGGGGACCTAAAGGCAGAAGATCAAGTGGAGATGGTATAGAGGAGTTGGGTGGAGTAGTTAATGGCTCTGACGATAAGATAGAATTAAGACTACCAATACTTAAACAAATAACTAATAAAATGAATTTTAATTTACTATGTGATGTTATAGAGCAATCAATGTCATTTGCTGTATATACAAAAGTAACAGTTAAAAAGAAATGGTATCAATCTGGATTCTTTCAATTTATTATGATTGGTGTAATTATAGTTGTAGCTTACTTTACTGGAGGAGCTGCATTATCTGCTATGCCTGGTGTTACAGGAATGGTTGTTGCAGGAGCAATTTACCTATCTGCAGCTATGACTATTATCTCAATGATTTCAGGAACTAGTTTTGGAGTATTTGGTACAGTAGTTGGTATAGTTGCTGCAGTAGGTGGAGGTTATGCTTCGTTAGTTAATAGCGGTATGTCTTTAACGCAAACAGTTATGTTTACAGCAAGTCAAGTATTAAACTTAGTAAGTGAAGTAAATAATTTACTATTTAGTATGAAAATGGGATCAAAACAAAAGGATTACAATAATCAATTAAATCAACAAGAACAAGAAAAAGAAAAATTAGCCGAAGAGTATGAAAAGTTACATGAGAACCAAGGAATGATAGTAGATATGTTTAATAACTTTAAATCTCTTGATGACATAGATAACTATTATAATATGGCTACATCTAATTTTGATTCATACACCTTAATGTTGGACTACGCTACAAATTATGATAAGTTTTTTGTATCTAAATAATATATATATAGCTAATATAGTGTATAATAAGAAGGCTATAGTTATTTGTTTGCCAAGTAACTATAAATAAAAATAAATAAAAAGGAGACTATACATGTCAACACGTAAAGAAGAAAATAACAGCTATGGTAGTAGCTTTGGAGATGGTCTAGGTTCTATATTTGGCAAAACAAAAGACACTATATGGGGCAAATCTGTACCTATAATGAATAAAGACGCAGGTGGTTTTTATAATACAGATTTTTGGAATCCTTCTCAATGGCAAAAGTTTGGAGAGGCAAAGGGTTATGTAGGCGATGGTGGTCAACTATATAATGCAGATGGTTCAGCTTTTGATGTAAGTAGTATTGGTGGTAATTTGAATGGACTTGGTTCAACTACTGAAGGTGGATTGGGTGGATTATTGTCTAATGAGACTTTAAGTAAGGCTGGAAATATAGCAGGAAATGTAGGTAAAGTGTTTGGAATGTATACAGCAGTAGATGATATTTTTGGTTCAGGAGCTAAAAGTAGAAAAGCAGCAGAGAGAAGATTAGAAGATGGATTTAAACAAAACTACGCTATGAACCAAATGGCAATGGATAAATTTAAAGAAGACAATGCACACTTCAAACAACAAAGAGCAGCTATAACATCTAGTTATAATGCGTAAGGAGTAAAGGATGACTACAATGAAAAGTATGAATCCAGACGCTCCTGGCTTTGTTGATGCAAGTGCAGCAGCAGCTAGGTATGCTAATTTTGTAAATGAACCAAAATATCAAGTAGCTAATGCCTACTTTAATAAGCTAGATAAAGAGAAATTAGCTAATGAATTAAAAGCTGAAGAAGTTAGAAGGTATAATCAAGAGTTTGGCTTAAAAGAGGCATCAGCCAACAGAGAGAAACTTAAGTTTGATAGGGAAATTAATACTGACAAGGCTCTTATCGACTTTCAGAACCAGATAGCTTCAGCTTCAGCTGGTGGAGTAGCTAGTATGGAACAAGGTGCTCAATTATCAAATGAATACGATAGATTGCTTAAAACAGTCGGAGAAGAAGAAGCAGCAAGAATAATCAACGAGAAAGCTCAAAAATTTGGAGCACAAGATGCAAAGAGAGCATCAGAAGACCCATATTATAGGGCAGAACTTATTAAAGGCGTATCGCTTCCTTCTGGAAATATTGACCCTAAATCTCTTATAGATTTAAGAAATTCTCAGATAATTAGAAATGAAGCACTTGGTCAAAGAAAAGATGATTTAGAAACTAGAGCCAAAGAAAGAGAAGAAGATTTATGGTTTAAGAAACAAGAACTTGCAATGAGACAATCAGAAAGAAATGAAAGAGCCAGAGAGAAGTTGGATGCTAGAAAAGCTGTTGCAGAGCTAGTTGGATTATCAATGAACGAAGATCAAAACAGGTCATCTTCTGGTGCTTATTACAATGTAAATCAAGTAAACACTGGAAACAAAATTATTAAAGATAATGTGTCAATTCCAGAAGGTGAAGGCAGTAAAGAATTATCTGAAATGGATGAAATAACAAACAAAATAAATTCACTTTATAGCAAAAATTTAAACAAAGACGGAAAGCAAATAAATTTTGCAAACAAAGATGAAGCTTTTAAAGCTTATATGGAAGAAAATCCAGAGGCAGCAAATTCTAATGCAGCAATTAAGGGAATTGATAGGTCATTAAAAGGTGCATCAAATCTTGCATCAGCTACTATCAAAAATATGTTTCTACCAAGTGAAGGTCTTGGAAAAGCATTTGACAAATCTAAGCAAATATTTATGTCAGATGTTGAAAGAGAAGAATATAATAAAAAATTAGATGAAGCTAAAGCAAAAGAAGCTCAAGAATCTTTAAAATCTAATGACAAAGACGATAAAGCAAAATCTGGAAATATTTCATTTGAAGATTATTGGAGCCTAAAGAAACAACAACAAACCTTAGACAATGCAGAACTTGGAAAACTTCAAGAAGAATTAGGAAAGAAATCACTAACATATTCTGACAATCTTGCAAATAAATATGGTGTTGATGAAATTAAATCTGTTCCAAAAGAAATGACTCCGCATGAGGCAAGAATTTATGCAACTAAAAATGCTGTTAATTCATTAGTTGGAAGAGGAGTTGATCCAGAAAATGCTCTAAAACTTGGGTTAGAAGAAGGTGAAAAGGCATTCAAATTTCAAACAAATTACATAAACAATGTAAATGAAAATGCGAAAGAAACTGCTAAAAACAGATACACAGAAGTAAAAGAAGAAAAAAAGGTTCTACAAGACCAAATAAAGACTCTTGAAAGTAGAAAATTTGACATAGGTAAAAACAAAGAGAGTAAAATTGTTTACAATGGAGAAACAGTAAAACTTTCAGAAGTTCAGGATGGTCTAGATAATGAAATATCTAGGTTGAAAAAAGAATTAGCAGAACTTAAATAAAATATATTCTTAAATAAAAGTATGATACTATCTAGTTAATATAAAAAAATTAACGGATGGTATTATGAACTACATTGATAGCCTACTTAACGAAAATAACAATTCCACTACAAATAGCAATAGTATAAGCTTGCCGGAAGCTGATCCTCTTTTGAAGCAAATGCAAGAAGATGCAGAAGACAAATACTACAGTCAACTCTCTGGCTCTACATATTCTTCAGAGCCAAAGAGGTTGTCACTTGATGAAATTGCAGCTAAAAAGGAAGCTAGATTAGCTAAAAAAAGAGATGAACTTATCGAAGATGATAGCAACTTCACTCTTAAGGCAAAATCTCTTTATAACACTGTTAATAATCTATGGGATGGAGAAGATTTAAAAGCCAACTATATGGGTAAAACTCATTCTATGAGCAATAAGATTTTTGAAGATGTTGATGCTACAATGGAAGAAAGTCAAATAAGAAGACAAGAATTAATAGACCAATACAACACTGCAGAGGACAATCCAAATGCAAAACACAAGGTTTATCAACTTAGATTGAAAGAAGGATTTGACCAAAATGGAAATCCAATCTATTCATATAAAACTGGTATAGCAGAAACAAGCGCTGCAGAAAGATACAAAAACCAATACATAAAAGATGGATATGAGATATTAAGCGAAAAAGGTTTTGCTGGTGCAGAAGATTGGGAAAACAGATGGCATGGATTAAAAGCAAATCTTGCTGACAGAACTTATGATGAAGGAATAAATTCTCAAGGTCAAAAAATAAAAGACTTAAGTAGTATTGGAGAAGGATACTCAGAAGTATACAATACTCAGGCATTTGATTTTGGAAAAACAAAACAAGAAATTGCTCAAAATATGGCTAATAGTCAAAACCTTTCAGATATTAAAGCAGAAAGATTAAAGGAAGGATATGGACGAGGTTCTGACAGTATTGTTGATTCCATTCAAGCAGGAGGATTAAAAACTTTAGCAGATACTGGAGATATGATTCTTGATTTTGTTACTCCAGGTGACAATACTTTATTGAATGATGCAAAAGACCAAACAAAGATAGACAAATATGTTGGATATAACAGAAAAACTGCAGATAGAGCCATAGGTGAAGCTACTGAGTATTTCAAGAATGGAAACTATGCTAGAGCTGCTTGGGAAATATACAAAGAGCCTCAAATCATAGCAGAGAGTATTCCAGCTATGGCAGAAATGCTTTTAGGTTTTGGAAAGTTCACAAAAGCTGGTAGATTAGCTATGGGTGTAGACGCTGCAAACAAAGCAGGTGATGTTGCTGCTGCTTCAAAATTAACAAAAGAATTGGCAGAAAATGTTAGCAATTCTCAAAAAGGAATGTACAGAGTTGCACAAAATGCTGGTCTTTTAACTTTTGCTGCTAGTCAAACAAATAATCAAATAGAAGAAAGAGTTAAAAACAATCAACAAGCTGGACTTACTGGTGGAGATAGCATTGGAGAAGTTGCTACTGTATTTGCATCAAATCTGGCTCTATATGGATTAGACAGAGGACTTTTTACTAAAATCACTGGTATTGGTGGAGGAAAAGCAGCTCTATCAGATGCGTTTGGTTTTGCTGATACTCAAACTAAAAAAAGCATAATGACAAATGTAGCAAACAAAATGCTTGGAGCTGGTGCATCAGGTACAGCAGAAGGTTTACAAGAATATGTTCAAACTTGGGGAGAAATTATCAACGAGCAACTTGGAACTGGAGCAAATGGTGGTAAAACTTTTGAAGAAATCATTAGAGATTCTAAAAATATAGATGAAGCAATTGGTGGTATGCTTGCAGGTACAGTTGGCGGGGTTCAAATGAGACAAACATCTGATACTGCATATACTATTGCAGACAAAGCTTTAGGAATTAGTGCTGGAAAAGAATATGTAGAAAAAGCAAATGAAAGAGAAAAATATACATTTACCTCTGGCTCTAACTGGTTTGATGAGCCATTAAAAAATATGAGCGATCCAACATATGACGAAGCTGTAAAATTTAACACTGACCTTGCAAGAACCAGAGGTGAGATAAAGAATACAGCTATGGACAGAGTTGCAAATGCAATTTTTGGAAAAGATCAAATTTCTGACATCAATGGAAATTCGATTATGCCAGAAGATGCTATATCTAACTCTATAGACACTTTAAGAAGTCTGCACTTTACTGAAAATGCTTACAATACAAGAATAGATAGCAAAGATTTAGAAGAAGCATCGTTGATAGAAGATGAAGCAGAAAGACTAGAAAAAATAAGTGACATAGAATACAGAAGCAAAGCAAGAAAACTAGGTGGATTAAATGAGTATTCAAATGATATGATTGACACGTTTAGCAACTTATATCAAAAAATCTCAGACCCAAAAAGAAATCAAAATCCAGAGAATGTTGCAAAAGCTCAAGAGTTAATTACTCAAAAATTCTTAAACAAAATAAATCAAGAACAAGATGAAGAAATCAAAAATGTATTGCTTTCTAAGTTTACAAATGAATTAATCTCTGATTTAGTTGAAAAAACTATAAAGGCAAACTCTTCTGACTCTGAAGTTAAAAACAAAAGTTTTGGAAGTCAGCCAGACAACTTACTTTTCAGCGAAAACGGAGATGTTTATATTCAAGGATTGAAAGATATTCAGAAGAAAGTTTTTGGAAGCCAAATGGATCCAAATGCTCCATTAAATCCTATTGCAAATGAGCTTAATAACAAAATTCAATTATTCCAAAAAGAATACGAAGAATACAAAAGAAGATTAGCAAATGCTCCAACGGAAGAAGAAAGAAGCAAAATCATTAGAGCAAAAAATGCTGCAGATGTAACGAGAGAAACTGTTGATGGCGCTGGTTTCATAATGGATATTACTAAGCCAAACAAGAAATCAATTTTTGGACATATGAATGCTATAAGCAAAAACATATCAAAAATAGATTCTAGCACTAGAGACTCTTATACTCAAGCAAAAAGCAATAGCTTGACTGGGATGTTAGCTCCTATTGACCAATTGACTGAATTTGCAAGAAAAAAATCAAGAAATATGGATGTGTATAACGATATTATGGCTAAATATCAAGAAGCTGAAACTGTTGAAGAAAAGCTAGAGGTTGCTAGAGCTTTATTTGAAAAAGGAAAAGAATTAAGTGACCTTAGAGAAACAATAAATCTAAATACAACAACTAGAGCAGAAATTGAAGCTCTTGCAAAATCGGTTATTCCTTCATATAGAATGGATTTAGACAATATTGCAAGAGACAAAAATCCAAATAATCAACCATCTACTGGTAGTGCTATGATATATGAGTCTAGAAAGTTCATAGAAGCTCTAGAAAGCACAAAAGCAATGCTTCTAAATAAGATAGAAGGCAAAGAAAGATTATTGTCTTCAGGCTCTTTAAAATCAATTAAAAATGCAGAAGGATTAGTTAGAAAAGATATTGATACTATGAAGTTAAAAATAAAACTAATTGATTCTACTATAGAGCAACAAGTTCAAAAAATAGACTACATAGCAAATGCAAGAATCGTCCTGGCTGATCCAATTGTTTCTACAGAATTAGCAAGACTTAGAAACACAAAAGAAAATGCAAAAACTGAAGCTAAAGCTGAAGCTAAAACAGAAGTTAAAGCTGAAGAAACGAAAACAGAAGAAGCTGAGACTGAAGCAAAAACAGAAGAAGTTCCTGTTGTTGAAAATGAACAAGAAATCATTAGAGATACAAATATTGCTGAACAAAATGTTGAGCAAAATGTTGATCAAAATGTAGAAGAAAACACTACTGAAAATGTAGAGCCAGAGATAGTGGCAGAAGTAAATGAAATAAATCAAGGAGAATCAAATGAAGACATTAATAGAGAAAATGGAACGAGAGGACGAGGAGAGGAAAATAGAACAGAACAGACTGGAGACTCTGAGACTGAGACGAAAAATCAAGAAAGACAGATTGAAGATGAAAGAGATGGAAGCAGAAGTGAAGAGACTAGCACAACAAGAGAGAAAAATTCTAGAGAGACTAGGGAAGTAACAAAATCTGAAAAAGACAAGTACAAAAAGTACAGAAATGAAGTAATTGAAAGAGCAGAAAAAATTCTTTCAGACAATCCTGGCATGACAATTTCTAAAGCAACAGAAATTGCTATAAGCGATATTGTTGAGGCAAATTATGAAGATTCTAACTACTCTTTTGACGATGAATATGCTAGCAATGCAGATGTAGAATATAAAGAAATAAATGACGAAATAAAGTCTTTAAAAAGAGAAATATTTGAAATTGAAAATGCAGAAAAATCTATCGACTCAGCAAAAGAAAAAAAGAGCAAAATAGAAGAGTCTAAACAAAGAGCAATAGATGTAGCTAAGAGGATATTTGCTAGAAGAAAAATCATGGAAGAAAGATTAAATGACCTTCAAGAAGAAATATCTAAAGATGAAGCAAGACTAAAAGAGTTAGAACTTCAACATTTTGAGAATTTCAAAATGGGCGAAAATGAGAAAAAAATTGCATCAAAAGTGATAACAAAAGAAGATAAAAAATCTAAAGTTGAAAAAGATACAGAAAAAATTTCAAAGATAGGAAAATCTGTTGAGTTAAAAAACAAAAAAATTGCTGAAATTGACTCTAAGATTGAAATGCTTGAGAAAATAAATTCAAATGAAAATATCAAGGACAAAAGAAAATCTGAGATAAATCAAAGAATTAGAGAGCTTAACTACAGAAAAGAAAAAATGAAATACAATCTATCTGAAAATCAAGACAACGACATCACTCTGGCTCTGAAAGAATATAACCAAACTATGGATAAGCTTGACCAAGCAGAAGTTGGTAGCAGAGAGTATTCTGAGTTATCTCTTGCTTCAAAAACTTCATATAGAAGATATTTGAATGAAAAAACTATAGACAAAGAAATTAGAAAAAATATCATAGAAAGTCTTGAGTTAAGAATAGAGAAAGACAAATCTCCATTTAAAGAAGAAAACAAAGAGATAATAGAAAAAGCTATTGAAGATGTAAAAAATTACAACATATATCAAGATTTGGCTAAAAATAAATATACAATACTTGGATACACTCAAAAAGATGGAAAAAAAGAACCAATAGATAGACCTTTAGTACTAAAAGGAGATATTCCTCAGTATCTAGTTGATTACTCAAATATGGATAATTCTTCAAAAGGATATATCAAATTAAAATTGAGCAAAAAACAATTTAGCGAAAGATTAAGAGATGGAATATTAAAGTCTGACGATGCAAAAACTATTGAATCAAAAGTTCTTGAAAATTACTACAAAATGAAAGGAAACAGCTACAAGGAAAGAATCAATATGCTTTATCCTACTGATCGTGAGTTGAAATCTTTTGAAAGTGTATTACTTAGCCAATTAGCATTTGTTTTCCAGGCAAAAACTATAGATACTGATGCAACATTCATGAAGCCAGTTTCTCTTAGTCCTGAGAACTTCAAAGAAGTAAATGGAAAACCTGAGCTATCAGAAGATGCAAAAGCATTTAACTCTAAATATAAAAACGAACTAGACAATCCATCTATATCAATAGAAAACGGTCAAATTGTGGCTAAAATAAAAGATGAAAACGGAAACGATGTTGTTCTTGATAACAATATGTACGACATCAATACTCTGGCTCTTATATTTGGAACTAAAGAAAAAAATGCATTCGGAACTACTGCAAACTTTGTTACTGTTCCTGATTATGCAGAAGAAATTATGAGAACAGAACTTATAAAAGAGCTTGGAAATATGTATTCTGTTCAATATATCGATCCGGACCAAAATGATGGTGTAGACTTTAACAACATCTGGGGAGTTGATCCACTTGATGACAGAGCCGAAGATTTAAGATATTTAATCAAAGATACATTTGCTGACAAAGGATACATTCCAGCATCTGTTATAATCAAATCTCTTGGAGAAAAAATATACAAATCTCTTCCAATGTCTTTCGATAAAGCAAATATCGAGAAAGATGCAGAAGCAAAAATAGCAAACCAATTGGCTATATATGCATTGAGTGCAGTTTCTAGAAAGAATGTTTTAGGATTAAGCATATATACTTCTCAAGAAGATTTAGACAGTACTGAGCTTATTCAAGGAAAGATAAACGATACAATGACTGCAAATATTCCAGTGGCTACGACTTTTAATGAAGCTACTGGAGAAGAAAAAACAACAGTGTCTAAACTTAATCTGATTAGATTAAATCAAGACAAAGCAAAAGACTTAATAGCTCTTTCTAGCATTCTTGAATATACTGATCCATCTAGAGAAGGAACTATGCCTTCTGACAAACCTATTGAGACTACTAGCGATACAATCAAGAACAAAACTACTCCTAAGTCTGAATTGGCAAAAGAAACTATTTTAGATTATCAAAGTGTTGGATACAGAATTGAAAAAAATATCAAAGAGCTTTACGATTTATGGAAAAATGAAAAAACTAGAAATTTTGCATATCAAATTGCTGGAATTTTAAATCCAGATGCAAAATTGAATGCAAGAGAATACAGAAAGAAACTTTCTAAAAATAAAAATGAAAGAATTCAATTTGATGTTCTTATGAGATTTTTTGAAGAAAAAGGAAACGACAAAGAATTCTATATCAAATGGGATATGATAGCTTCTGGAAGATATATGGAAGATTCTAGAATTACTCCACAAAACAACAAGATAACTAGGTTCCTACTGTCTACTGTTGGTACAAGAACTGAAATAGAATTTACAAAAGACGAAGATGGAAAAATATCTTTAGAGCCAGAGGTGATAGATGGAATTAGAAAATCTTTAGCACAATCTCTAGACTACGGATTAGATAAAGATTTGGATACATTTGTTATTGAAAAAATGAGTAAAGATATAGTTATAAACGATGATGGAAGCATAGAGTTTAATGATACTGAAAAAGGTAACATATTAAAACAAGCATTCAATGCATTTTTGGCTTCAATAAAAGATGATAGTCTTATTCTAAAGCCATACAAAATATCTAGGATTAAAAAACTACATGATGCTGGAGAAGGATTTCATGCGTATCAAGCAATAAGAGAACTTGCTAAATTTAGCGCAGAAAGAGAAGCATTCATCTCTGGCTCTGAAAGCAATCACAAGTACGATGCTCACTTTGTTACTGAGGCCGATGGTATTACTTCTGGTATGATGATTATACTTTCTCAGATGATGACAAAAGATGCCCAAAAGCTATTTGAAAAAGGTGGTATTTATACAAAAGAAGCTGTTAAATTCTGGACTCATACTGCAAAAGCATTAGGTCTTGAAGAAGAATTGAAAAAGCTTGGTAAAAATACACTAAAAGACGGGAAAACTCAGCAAAAAATTACTCACGGACTTTTAAATAGAATAGGTAAAATTGTTTCTGACAAAGAAAGTGGTGGTGAAGCAAAGAATAAACTAATAAAATACTGGAATAGTGTTGGAATAAAAGATCCTAAAGATATAAATGAATTAGTTGAAAGAGCCAACTTTAAGGACTTCTATAACACTGTTGCTCATAGCGTTACTGGAAAAATTAAATCTATGAAAAATACTATCAATTTAGACATCAAAAAACTTGAAAAATTAGATGTACTTGAAGAATGGCAAGAAAAAAGATTAGAGAGATTAAAAGCTCAATATGCTCTTATAGATATTGTTGGAGATGAAATAGCTAGAAATATGGCAAAAGATCCAGTTATGGTATTTATATATGGTTCTAGCCTTGGAAGTATTAAAAATAAGATATTAAATGGATTAATTGGTGATTCTATACAAAACATATTGAACAATCCAGAGAAAATAAAAGAAGAATTAACTAGAAAAGATGGTTCAAAAAGTCTTGGAACAATTCTTCAAAACATAGGAATCAATCCAGCTGTTGAAAATGGAGAGATTGTTCTTCATTTAGACGAAAAAGTTAAGGCATTTGACATAGTTAGTACTAATGGGATTGATGACCTAGTTGAGATAAAGAAAGATAAAATTCAACTAAAAGATTCAAATAAGATTTTCGTAAGCTCTGAAATGCTTGGAACTTTATTCCAGTCATCTTTTGCAACATATGGTAAAGCATTTGAAGAATCTTTCAAAGAGAACTTTGGGTTTATTAATAGATATAGAGATACTTTAAAAGCAATAGAAATGGTTAGATTCCAAATCTTTGATAAAAAATTTGAAGAAAAAGTAAATGCATTAGTAAACAAAATGTCATATACAGATTCTAACGGAAATAGAATAGAGTACAATCCAACAAATGCAGAACTAGACAATATCCTGAAAGAGTTAGTAGATGAAGGATTTGGTCACGTAATTAGAGATATAAATGGAGGTTATCATTCGTTTGAGAAAACTGAGAGATCAAATAGCGATAGAAGACATTCTTTAAGAACTATCCATAACAATTCTGATAAGTCTAGCCTAGACTCTACTACTGCGAATTCATTAGGAATTAGACAACATGTTTCAAATGTTGGTGCAGCACCAGTTACAAGTATTCACAATCAAGATGGATGGCAAATCAGATATGCGACAATCAAGAAAAATCTTGGAGTTCAAAACATATTCGATGCCTTAATATCTGGATTAAAAAATCACGATGAAGCTGTTGAAATGTACAACAATGGGTTTGCCATAGCAAATAGTCTTCATTCTATTCTTGAAACTCAATTAGCAGATATGGAAAAGATAATTGATTCTCTAAGTGAAACAGATAGAAAAAATATGTTTGAAAATATGAGTGAAGAGCAAGCGAAAGATATAATTTTTGTTTACGACAAAATAAGAAATATTGATAATGCTATTGATGCAGTTAAGTTTACTGGCGAACACAAAAAGAATATGTCAAATACTGAGGCTAAAGGCCTTGCAAATCCAGAGATAGAATTGAACATAGCTGTAAATAGTATGATAGATAACTCTATCGATGTTATTAAAGCTGCTTCTACTCCTTTGGAAGATGTATCAATTGGTCATCTTTACGCAACAGATTCTGCTCCTCAATATGTTGGAAGTTTAGGTGGAATAAAAGACACTAAGGCTAACCCAGAAACTGTATTTAATGCTTTTTTTGAATTGATAGGAAATGCTCTAACTAAGTCTGGAAGATTTGATTCTAAAATAAATAGAAGAAAAGATATTGCAGATTTTACAAACACAAAATATTTGGTTGAAAACAAAATACTTAATGACGAAAGAGCAAAAAGTAAAATTATGAAAACATTTGATACAATGATAAATAAAAAAGTTAGCGATAATGCTTGAACAGAGATAAACAATATAATAGAAAAGCTTGTGAATTGTAAGCCATAAAAAGCTTACTTTCTCTGGCTCTACACAATAAAACAAAGGACTAAGATGGGTTGCAATGTAGAAAAAGCAAAACTAGAGATTTATGAAATTTTAGTAAAAGATCAAAAAAAATCAGATAAAAAAACTGTTGAGAATATAGAGAAATTAGCAGAAGATATAGCATCTAAGTTAGATAACGATATTAAAAGCAACTTCATAATGTCTAAAAATAAAAACACAAAAGGTGCAGAAGATGAATTAAAAAAAGAATCCAAAGTTCATTCTGGTGTATCTAAGGCTATTTCTATATTTGAAAAATTAAATGACTCAAATTCTGAAACATCTAAGGTTGTTAAACCACTTCTTAGAGAATATTTCAAGAAGCAAAAATTATCTACTAAACCATTTATTGATGCAATGTCTCTGGCTCTAAATGGCGATATTAGTCGAAAAGCAACTGCGCAAAAAGGCATTGATGCTATATTTGAAATAACTAGAAATATGGATCAAAAAGATGTTCCATTTGAAAAATTTACAAATGAAGAAATAAACTACTTGGTAGACAATCATTTTATGTCAGAGCCAGAGATTAAGATTGTTGATATAAAAGATTTGAAAACAGAAGTGAAAGAAATAAATATTGAGTCTGATAATGATGTAAAAAAATTTGGTTCACAAGTAGGCAATTCTAGCAATACTGAGCTTGCCGCTAGCTTCTCAAATAGCGTAGAAAATCTTCTTGTAGGTCTTGTTGACATGAATGACAATTCCGATTTTGGTAAAAATGTAAAAAATATTGGTAGAAGCATATCAGAAACACTTTCTAATTTTGGATTAAATAAGACTCTTAAAATTAATATGCATAGTATATTGGACGAAAACGATAGATATACAAGAGCAAGTTTTACTATGAACAATGAATCTGCTGTTGAAAGAATAGACCAGGAAACTGGAAGCATAATTGGATTTGATTTAGAAGCTGGAGAAATAAATTTATTGACTGGATATGGATATGGAACAGAAGAAGGTGATATATCTTTGAATACATCAAATCAGATATTAATACACGAGATTCTTCACTCAATGATAGAGAAAGCTGTTGAGTCTGACAAGTCTCTTTCTAAAGCTATCTTTGAGATAAAAGAATATGTTATGGATAGAATTAGTCCTAAAGACTTTTTTGCAAGCGAAGAAGAATACAAAAATGCAACAGAAGCAGAGAGAAAGCTTGCTGAGGATTTATATTCATATATGCACAAACCAACAGAGTTTTTGATATACACTATGACTACAGAAAACATATTCAATGCTGTAAATAAAATTAAAATCAATAAAGAACTTTTCAAGATATTTAAGCCTAAGCCTGGAGAAGAGCTTGGAAAGTTTAAACAATTTTTAAATAAATTTATTGAGATTATCAATAAAATATACACAACTCAAACAACTAAGTCAAATGCAATAGCTGATTTAAACTCTGCTTTAATGGAAGCTATTCATTTAAACACTCAAATAGATATTGGAATGAAAGTAAAACAGGATTCTTATTCTAAATATAATGCATTTGGGCTAGGAACTAAATTAAATAACACAAATGAATGGTTAAAAGATGGGCAAGAAGGTATAGTGAATAAAGTATCAAATTTTATGACATCAGACAAAGTTAGAGATAAGGCAGAATATGCATCTAATTTTATTGAAAATATATCAAATTGGAGACATTTTCAGTTCATAAGAGATTCTAGGATTATTTCAGATACTGTTACTGATATTGTTGAAGATACAACAAAAGAATCAACTTCTTGGTTCTACGAAGCCGTAAGAAAGATTAAAAACAATAGAGATAAAGATAAAGTTGATTTTGCAGCAGTTGTTAGAAACAAGCTTGGTGATGCGTTGAAGCACTTTGAAAAAGAAGAAAGAGAAGCTATGACTTTTATGATTCAAGGAGATTGGAAGGCTTTAAATGTTTCTATAGATGAGTATAAAGATTTACTTCAAGATAATGATTTGGTTAATGAAAAAATAAACGAATTGAAGACAAAAATAGGACTAAATGAATATAACAATCAAGCTGCTTTACTTGGTTACTATATAGTTACTGGAGAAGCAAAAGGTTCTGCGTTGATGAAAAATGCATATCAAATATATCACAGATTTCATACTGGAAAGCAAACTTCTCCTCTAAAAAACTCTATGAGTGACGATGAAAATATATCTGCAATAGACGAACTTGCTTCATTATATGCAATAAAATACACTGAAAATCACATAAAAGAAAACATAGCAAATGCTATAAATAGAGATTCAGAAAGTGTTAAGATGGCTAGCGATATTCATTATGGATATAAAGCAAAAGAAAATAGCGGTCAATTAGGAAGATTTGGTAAATTTGCAGACAAAGGATATGTTAGAAAATCTGGTAAAGTTAAAATGAAATTTGACATTATTCCAGAAAGCAAATTGATAGATAAAAGTTGGTTTAATTTCTTAAAACATAATATAGTTAGAGAAAGACCTGATATTCAAGAGTTAATGGGTAGTAGCGAAAAATATTATATGGTTATAGATAGAAACTATGACACAGCAAGAACTCAAGGAGCACTTGATGATATTTCTATTATAGACCATGGTTCTGATTTGGGAAGCTTTACTGCTGGAAAAGATTTGGATTTTGACGCAAGAAATGAACTTAGAAAGAAAAGATTTTTCAAAGATAAGACATATCTGAATTTTGCTCAAGATGATAGCATAGAAGCTATGAGAGCCAGAGAGAATAACAGTGTTGCTGAATTCAACATCTATGGAGAAATAGATTCTTACAGTGAGCCAATAAGTGAAGCTGATTTGATAAATCACGGAAGAGTTATAAATGATGTTGCAGATGTTATAGCAAACACTACATCTCACATAGAAAGTAAAGAAAAAGCATTGATAAACAATCAAAGATTTATAGATTTATTGATAGAAGATAGCGATAAAAATATAGGTGCTCCAGGATATGTATTTTTATCTCCAGATTCTAGTGAAAAAGAGCTTCAAGAGTATTGGGCTATGATTCCAAACTACAGTAGAGGTTATATAGAAATGCAGACAGAATCTAATGGTATTTGGGTTAAGCGTTCTAGAATTAACAATATAGTTGGATACAAAGATGTAAGCTTGAGCAATTTAAAAATTTTTGGATTAAATCTAGAAAATTATCCTCAATGGCAAAAAGCTATTAGAATAGTTGAAGCAATATGGCAAGAGATAGCTAGTGAATACAAAGCTATTATAGTTAAATTAATGCCAGATGTTGTTATTGGAAATGGATTAAGTAATATGATAGTTGCATTTAAGCATGGTATTGGACCAATAGAATATGCTAAAGAATTTAAAACTACATGGACTGATTTGAGTGATTATTTGGAGTTAAATGAGAAGAAGATTTGGCTTGAAATAGAAAGAGAATCTGGTAAAAAAGGTTTAGATATTAGAATAGCAGAACTTGATGAAAGATTGAAAAAAAATGGTATGCACAATCTTATATCTGATGGTCAATTTAGTATGATTTTTGAAGATTTGGACAACAATACGGAAGAAAGAGTTTCGCATTTACATGATATGCTTTACAACAAAGCTGAGAAATTATTTGGTAAAAAAAATGCAGATAAGCTTAATTCAATAAGAGAGAGTGTGTATATAACTCAAGGAACAAGAGGTCACAGAGCTATCGAAAAATTAACTATTTATAATGATATTATCAATAAAAGAATAATTGAAAAGAAATTGTTACAAGATATGGAAAAAATGACATTTAATGATAGCGAAACTAAGCAAGAATATATTCAAGATATGTATAACTATTTGGATCAATTGTTCACGAATTATGGATATTTATTGAACAAGTATCTAAAATACCCTTCTGATATGATTATACTTGAGTTTATAAAATATTTTTTAAGACAAGGAAAGGCTGTTTTAAGTACAGCAAGAAGACAACCATTAGGTTCTACAATTGCAGAAGCAGCAGATATGTTTGTATGGAATATGCCAGATCCAATAGACCAATATCAAAATCTTGGTGGAACATTGGTTAACAAAATAGGAGCTTCTCCAATAGATGTATTTGGAGAGATTATTTATCCTAGATTCTTAACTGTTCTAGGGAATTAATCCTAGAAAGTTAAGTTTTCAGAAGACCACTTCCCTGGTTCTTGTTTTTTAGAGCCAGAGTAGTTGTATGTAGTGCAGTGGATATATTGATTGTCCATTACGCAAAGAATATGTTACTGCTGTATATGATTCTATAAGTAATGGTAATGGTTGGTTTGAGTTTTAAGTACCAGCTTTTTGTGTCAATTCTCTAAAAAATCTACCTCCTGATGATTCGTTAAATTTTTCAATTGAGATAAAATTAAACAATTCCGTTGTTAATAATTTATTATCATCATCTAGTATTTGTATTGTTATACTTCCTCTATTTTCTTTCGTTGTTTTATCGAATACTTTTAGTATTTTATATTGTTTACCGTTTGATAATTTTTTACCACACTTTAATACAATACTATTCCAATAAACTTTTGTTCCAGGCTTTATATCTTCAAA
>ERZ650302.333-NODE-333-length-25256-cov-21.184993_pt1 | contig 25256 bp, 26 predicted proteins | sample MGYA00376238_ERZ650302 | MGnify/ENA primary metagenome ERZ650302 (study PRJEB26733, sample SAMN07839298) | wastewater metagenome | biome: urban; feature: wastewater treatment plant; material: waste water | place: USA: North Carolina | collected 2016-04-28 ... | reverse complement strand
ATGCCCCCAGCAGCTTCCTGGCCATCTCGGAGCTTATCTCGCGCCTGGTCGGCGGCAACACCTTCGGCAGTGCCACCATAGATTGGGACGGGCTGCTCAAGGGGCTGCCCGAGCTGGGTGTCCTGCTCCAGGTCGAACGTGAACTGCCCAGCCTGATTCGCCAGGTCTACGTGGGCAAAGGAACCGGTCTCTTTGCCCAAGAGGAAAGGGCGGATTGGCTGGCTGCAGAGGCGCGTTTGCGTAAGGCACTGACCGACTTTTCGCAAGCAGCGAAGTCAACCTATCAAGGGCGACTGTTTGCGCAGGATGCCTTGCAGGGCTTGCGGCTCATCGATCTGTGCCGAGAGGTCTTTGATGTGGTGGTGATGAACCCGCCGTTCATGAAGCAGGCCGACATCAAGCACGTCACCCACGCCCATAAGTTTCTGAAACCGGACGGGCTGCTGGCGGCCGTCATGTCCGCCAGTGTGAGGTTCCGCTCGGATGCACGCACCAAGGCATTCCAGGCGCTGGTCGCCGACCGTGGCGGCCATATCGAGCCCCTGCCCGAGAACTCATTCAAAGCCAGCGGCACCGGCGTCAACACGGTGATCGCCGTCATCCCCGCCTAACCCCCAAGCCCGCCCAGCGCGGGCTTTTTATTACCCACCCCATGCCAAATGGATACGCCACCCCGCCCGAGGTCATCGAGCAAATCAAAGAACTGGCAGAGCAAGGGCTTGGCCTGAGCGCCATCGCCAGAAAGCTGGAAAGGCCCAAGTCAACAGTACACCGCGTCATCACCGTGGTGCTGAAACGCAAGTCGTCAGCGCCTGCAAAACCGGCCAGCGTGTCGATGGTCAACCGCAAGAAAAAAGGGCTGACGCTGAAAGCAGATGCACCAGTGGACGCCAGCCAGGCCGCCGTTACACGCATTGAGCTGCCCACAGATTACGGGCGGTTTTGCAACGCAGCCCAGCGTGAGCCCTACGTGCCGCGCGAATTGAGCTACCGGGGGCGGGCATGAGGGGCCGCTTCTTGCAGCTGCACTCTGTTTGCAAGCTGCGCCTGTACTTCTGGCGCGTGAGCCCAGGCAACCAGGCCGCCCGCGCGGCGGTGAAACAGTCCTGTTACCGGGCATTCACGAAGTCCAAGCTGGGCGGGGTCACGCGCAAAGTGATGCAGGAGCTTTCGCGCATCCAGGCCACCACCAGGGCAATCAACGAGCATGCCTCTTATAAGGCCCGCCAGGACATATCAGGCACCCTGTTCATGCGCGAGCAGCAAAGCACCCTGCTCACCGGGAAGGGCACAGAGGAACACCTGAGCCTTATCCATTCGTGGCTGGGCCATCTGCTCTACGTTGCTGTGCAGCGCATCAAACGCTTGGCCAGGGGGAGCGTTGCCTACCAGGAGCTGCGCCAGAACACCCTGCGGCTGATTTGCCGGGCGCGCCGCGCTCTGGTGAACGTGTGGCGGCGCTACGTGGACACCCAGCGCATCGGGTTCAAAGGCCAGGAGCTGTGGGCCTTTCGCACCGGGTACGACGAGGCCGAGCTGTTCGCGGGGCACACGTCGCGGGCAGAAATGCGCGCAGCGTTCGACTACGCCAGCGATATGTGCAAGCGCAAGGGCTACAAGATCATTGAAGGCTCATACCAGTGCTGAGCCTGAATCACTATCAAAAACATAGCTGCTAGCGCTTGCTGAATAAGCGCTAGAGCCTGTTTTGATGCTTAACTTGGTGATTAGCGCAGCACCAGCACGGGGATGTGCGAGTGCGTCAGCACGTGCTGGGTTTCGCTGCCCAGCAGCAGGCGCTTGAGGCCCTTGCGGCCGTGCGATGCCATCACGATCAGGTCGCACTTGTGCTTTTTGGCGGCAGAAATCACGGCCTCGGCCACCAGGTCGGACTTGGCGGTCACGGCTTTCACGGTCACGCCTTGGGCTGCGCCCTGGGCCTTGACGGCATCCACCATGGCCTGGGCGGCGTCGCCCCACTGGCCTTCGATGCGTTTCACATCGCTTGCGTCCACCGGCATGCCCCCTTCAAAGTAGCTGCGGGGGTAGCGGGGCACCACTTTGAGTGCGACCACGGAGGCGCCGGTCAAGGCCGCCAGAGACAGGCCGCTTTCAACAGCCTTGTCGGACAAAGGTGAACCGTCGGTTGCAATCAGGATGCGTTTGTACATGGGGGCTCCTCAAAGTGATGTAACAAGCTTAGGATGCATCATCTTTTGCGGCTTGATCCAGGTCAATAAGGATGTCATGTTCCGCGGATAGGCTTGAACCATGTCAATGTTTCGCTCCGGTGCGCCGGAAATTCCGGTGGCGCCTGTGGTTGACGCTTCCGAGGCGGCGGTGGACCCAGCAGCCGTGTCTCTTCTGGACGACCCACAAGAGTGGCTGGGTTTTGGTCGGCCTTGCACGCCTTCAGGCTCTGCGCTGGACGCAAGTGCCGTGGCAGACCCTGCCAGCTCAACCTGGGATTCGCATGTGGTGCTGGATGGAATGCATTGCGCGGCCTGTGCCCTCACCATTGAAGATGCCTTGAAGTCTGTGCCCGGTGTGTTGCAGGCCGATGTGAGCGCCGCCACCCGTCGCGCCCGCGTGGTGTGGCAGCCGGGCAGGGTGTTGCCATCGCAGTGGATGGCAGCGGTGCGCAGCGCGGGGTATCGCGCGGTTCCGGCCATGGATGCTTTTGTGCGCGGCCAGCGGCTGGTGGAAAGTCGCCGTGCGCTGTGGCGCTGGCTGGTGGCCGGTTTTTGCATGATGCAGGTGATGATGTACGCATGGCCTGCGTACGTGGCGCAGCCCGGCGATTTGTCGCAAGAGATGGAAACGCTGCTGCGCTGGGCCTCGTGGGTGATTTCGCTGCCCGTGGTCTTTTTTGCCTGCGGCCCTTTCTTTACCAGTGCCTTGCGCGATGTACGCCAGCGGCAGGTGAGCATGGACCTGCCCGTGGCGCTTGGCATGGGCATCACCTTTGTGGTGAGCACGGCAGGCACCTTCGACCCCAATGGCATCTTTGGTCGCGAGGTGTACTTCGACTCGCTGACCATGTTCGTTTTCTTCCTGCTCACCGGGCGCTGGCTGGAGTTGCGCCTGCGTGACCGCACGGCCGGTGCGCTGGAGGCGGTGCTCAATCGCCTGCCCGAGAGCGTGGAGCGCTTGGGCGCTGACGGCGCATTCACCCGCGTGGCGGTGCGGCGCCTGGTGGTGGGCGACACGGTGCGCGTCTTGCCGGGCGAGGCGTTTCCGGCCGACGGCACGATTCTCAAAGGCAGCACCCAGGCCGACGAAGCCCTGCTGACCGGTGAATCGACCCCGGTGCACAAGCCCGAAGGCAGCGCGGTGACTGCTGGCAGCTACAACCTGCAGTCGTCGGTAGAAGTTCGCGTGGAATGTGTGGGCGCCCAAACCCGCTTTGCACAGATCGTGGCCTTAATGGAGAGCGCTGGCCTGCAAAAGCCACGCCTGGCCCAGCTGGCGGACCGCATCGCCAAACCGTTTTTGGTGGCAGTGTTGCTGGCCGCCTTTGCTGCTGCTGCCTGGTGGTGGCCCAAAGACCCAGGGCACGCGCTGATGGTGGCGGTGGCGGTGCTCATCGTCACTTGCCCCTGTGCGTTGTCGTTGGCCACCCCGGTGGCGATGTTGACGGCAGCAGGTACGCTGGCGCGGCAGGGCGTGCTGGTGCGCAACCTGCAAGGGCTGGAGGCCCTGGCGCAGATCGATACGGTGGTGTTTGACAAAACGGGCACGCTCACGCGCGATGCGATGGCATTGCACACGGTGCGGCTGGCGGGTGGCGATCTGGATCGGGCAAGTGCCTTGTCGTTGGCTGCCGCGTTGGCGCGGCAGTCCTTGCATCCGGCATCGCGTGCCCTGGTGGAAGCTGCTGGCGCGGACGATGGTCGTTGGCTGGTTTCCAATCTGGAAGAGCAGGCAGGGCTCGGTTTGAGTGCTGATGTGCAAGACCGCACGGGGCAATGCCCGCCACGCCGCGTGCGCCTGGGCTCTGCCATTCATGCCGGTGTGATGGCGCGTGAGCCTGGTGCTACCGAATTCGCAGAAGATGCGGACGGCGCTGCGCTGTGGGTCGTCTTGGCCGAAGAGCGCGGTGAGCCAGGCCACGCGCAGACGCTGGAAATGGCCCGGTTTGGATTGGTTGAAGACCTGCGCGCAGAGGCCGCCACGGTGGTGCGTGCGCTGGCCGATGCGGGTTTGAGTGTGCAGATGCTGTCTGGCGACCGCCCAGAAGCCGTGCAACGTGTGGCTGCGCAGGCGGGTATCACCGAGGCCCGCGGGGCTTGCACGCCGCAAGACAAACTGGCGGCGCTGCAAAGCCTGCAGGCCCAGGGCCACCGCGTGGCCATGGTGGGCGATGGCTTGAACGATGGCCCTGTGATGGCGGGAGCCCACGTGTCATTCGCTTTTGGCCGGGCTGTTCCCCTGGCGCGCTCTCGGGCAGATTTCGTGGTGCTGCGGGACAGTTTGACTCAGGTACCCCAGGCAGTGCTGCTGGCGCGCAAAACCTTACAGATTGTGCGGCAAAATCTATGGTGGGCCGCTGGGTACAACGCTCTGTGTGTTCCTTTGGCTGTGGTGGGCTGGATGCCCGCCTGGCTTGCGGGATTGGGCATGGCGCTCAGCTCGCTGTTGGTGGTGCTCAATGCCGCCCGCCTTTCCAAGGGATTGCCAGAGGCGCCGGGTGGCGCAAATGGCGATCCGTCGCCTTCTATTTCGCAGGCAGCAGGGGGTTCATCTGCTGCCGTGTCGTCATTTCAAACTGCGGAGCCCGCCTGATGGACATCCTTTATTTATTGATTCCTCTGTCTGTGGTTCTGGTGCTGATGATCCTGGCCGGCCTGTGGTGGGCCGTGTACCGTGGACAGTTTGAAAGTGTGGAACAAGAGGGGGAGCGCATTCTCCGAGACGGTTGACTTTCGTCAATAACCGCAATGGCAGTCTGGTTAAAACTTGTATCGCAATACAAAGAGGTGTCCGATGGATTTTCCAAAAACAAATGCTGCGCATTACAACGACACGGTCGTGCGTCAGTTCTCAATCCTGGCCGTGGTGGTAGGGGTGGTCGGCATGCTGGTGGGCGTCATCATTGCCGCCCAGTTGGCATGGCCTGAACTGAACCTAGGCATTCCATGGCTTAGTTATGGCCGTTTGCGCCCACTGCATACCAATGCGGTGATCTTTGGCTTTGGTGGCAGCGCTCTGTTTGCCACCAGCTACTACGTGGTGCAACGCACCTGCCAAGTGCGGCTTTTTGCTGGCCCCTTGGCTGCCTTCACCTTCTGGGGCTGGGTGCTGGTCATTGCGGCTGCGGTGGTCAGCCTGCCCATGGGCTACACCCAGGCTAAGGAATACGCTGAACTCGAATGGCCCATCGACATCCTGATCACGCTGGTGTGGGTGTCCTATGCCATCGTGTTCTTCGGCACCATCGGAACCCGCAAGGTCAAGCACATCTATGTGGCCAACTGGTTCTTTGGTGCGTTCATCCTGGCCGTGGCGCTGCTGCACCTGGTGAACAGCGCAGCCATCCCTGCAGGCATGATGAAGAGCTACTCGGCCTACGCCGGTGTGCAGGACGCCATGGTGCAATGGTGGTACGGCCACAATGCCGTGGGCTTCTTCCTGACCGCAGGCTTCCTGGGCATGATGTACTACTTCATCCCCAAGCAGGCTGGCCGCCCCGTGTACTCGTATCGCCTGTCGATCGTGCACTTCTGGGCGCTGATCTTCACGTACATGTGGGCGGGTCCTCACCACCTGCACTACACCGCTTTGCCTGACTGGACTCAGTCCGTGGGCATGGTGTTCTCGCTGATCCTGCTGGCTCCCAGCTGGGGCGGCATGATCAACGGCATCATGACGCTGTCGGGTGCCTGGCACAAGCTGCGCGACGATCCCATCCTGCGTTTCCTGATCGTGTCCCTGTCGTTCTACGGCATGTCCACCTTCGAAGGCCCGATGATGGCCATCAAGACCGTGAACGCGCTGAGCCACTACACCGATTGGACCGTGGGTCACGTGCACTCCGGCGCTCTGGGCTGGGTTGCCATGGTGTCGATTGGCGCCATGTACTACCTGATCCCGCGCATGTACGGCAAGACCGAGATGTATTCCACCAAGCTGATCACGGCCCACTTCTGGGTCGCGACAATCGGCGTCGTGCTTTACATCGCCTCGCTTTGGATTTCTGGTGTGATGCAGGGCCTGATGTGGCGTGCCACCAACCCGGACGGTACCCTGACCTACTCCTTCGTCGAGTCTGTCAAGGCCAGCTACCCGTTCTGGACCATCCGTGTCGTGGGCGGCGTGCTGTTCCTGACCGGCATGCTGATCATGTTCTACAACATGGTGAAGACGATCGCCGGTCAGAAGGCCTACAACGCTCCGGTGCTGGCACCTGCCGGCGCGCACGCCTGATCGGGAGGAAAAATAATCATGGCTCAATCGAATCACGACATCATCGAACGCAAGGTCGGCCTGCTCATGGTCCTCACGCTGCTCACCGTGAGCGTGGGTGGCCTGGTGGAGATCGTTCCGCTGTTCTTCCAGCACTCGACCACCACCCCGGTCGAAGGGCTCAAGCCCTATGACCCCGTCCGCCTGGTGGGGCGCGATATTTACGTTCGTGAAGGCTGCTACAACTGCCATTCGCAGATGATCCGCCCCTTCCGTGCCGAAACCGAGCGTTATGGCCACTACTCCGTCGCAGGCGAATATGTTTACGACCGGCCGTTCCAGTGGGGCTCCAAGCGTACCGGCCCGGATCTGGCTCGCGTAGGCGGTCGTTATTCCGACGAATGGCATCGTGTTCACCTGGTCAACCCGCGTGATGTGGTGCCGGAATCCAATATGCCGTCCTTCCCGTGGCTGGCCAAGAATCTGGCTGACGCTGATGGTGTGGCTGCCAAGATGACTGCCCTGCGCAAGGTGGGTGTGCCGTATACCGACCAGGAAATTGCCGAAGGCAAGGCCATGGTGGAAGGCAAGTCGGAGATGGACGCGATGATTGCCTATCTGCAAGGCCTGGGTCTGGCGCTGAAGAACGTGCGTTGATTCCCGCCCCATGGACGGCATCAATCTGATTCGAATCATCTTTACCGTACTGTCGTTTGTCTGCTTTTTGCTGATTGCCTTCTGGGCATACAGCAAGACCAGCAAAAAGCAGTTTGACGAAGCGGCTAACCTGCCCTTTGCCGACGATGAAGAGGGTTCACAGCAAGCTGACGGCACTCGCTCGCCGTCAGCTTCCGACGGAGCAAAAAGATGAGTGATTTTGTGAGTGATTTCTGGAGTATCTGGATCACCGTGATTGTGGTGGTCGGTATCCTGGGTGTGGGCGCATTGCTCTTCAGCCAGTCCAAGACCACGCTCAAGAAGGGTGAGCAGGTCCAGACCATGGGTCATGTGTGGGATGGTGACCTGGAGGAGTACAACAATCCGCTGCCGCGCTGGTGGATGGGCATGTTCTACCTGACCATCTTCTTTGGCATTGGTTACCTGGCGCTGTACCCAGGTCTGGGCAAGTGGGCCGGCCTGCGTGGCTGGACCTCGGTTGGCCAGTACAAGGAAGAGCGTTCCCAAGCCGAAGCCAAGTACCAGCCGCTGTACGACAAGTACTTGAAGCAGGATGTCAAGGCGGTGGCTGCTGACAAGGAAGCTCAGGAAATGGGCAAGCGCCTGTTCCAGACCTACTGCATCCAGTGCCACGGCTCTGATGCGCGTGGCGCCAAGGGCTTCCCGAACCTGACCGACAACGATTGGCTCTACGGCGGCAGCCCGGAGCAAATCCTGCAAACCCTGAACGGTGGTCGTCAAGGCCAGATGCCGGCATTTGGTGCGGCTTTTGGCGAAGAAAAGGTCAAGGACGTGGCCAACTACGTGATGTCGCTGTCCGGCAAGAAGCATGACGCCGAACGCGCCGGTCGCGGCAAGGAAACCTTCTCCACCGTGTGCGCAGCCTGCCACGGCCCGGATGGCAAGGGTAACCAGGCCATGGGCGCACCGAACCTGACCGACAACATCTGGCTGTATGGTGGCACTGAAAAGACCATCATCGAGACTGTGACCAACGGTCGCGCCAACCAGATGCCGGCGTGGAAAGACTTCCTGGGCGATGGCAAGGTGCACCTGCTGACCGCCTATGTGTGGGGTCTGTCCAACAACAAGGCCGCTGCTCAGTAATCGCTGAGGCTTGTTGAGATGTGCAACACTGCCCGCTTTGGCGGGCAGTGTCGTTTCTGCCTGTTGGCGCGGGCCGGATTTGACCTGTGTCAACAAGTGGAAAACTTGGGTTCACTAATTCCACGCAGTCGTTATAGATTTTGATAGAATAAATATAGCGCCAAATATCCTTTGCATCTGGCGTAAACTTTCGGCTTGTTTTGTTGTCTGGCAAGCTGGCGCTGTTGAACGCAGAGGGTTTAGCCAAGCAGTGGTCTGTTTTCTTCTGCCTGTTGCCGCGACTGTTTGGCTAAACCTTTCTCAGGAACCACGAGTATGTCGAGCGACAAAAAGTCCATCCCGATCAAGCCCGTGCCTGCCGACAATAAGGCAGACAACAAGGCTGAAGTCGTCTCTCTGTACGCCGAGCACAAGAAAATCCACCCGCGTCACGTCACCGGCCTGTTTGCCAATATGCGCGTGGCCATGGTCTGGCTGACCCAATTGGTGTATTTCGGCTTTCCCTGGATGACCTGGAACGGCCGCCAGGCGGTGCTGTTTGATCTGGTCAACCGCAAATTTTACTTTTTTGGCATCACCTTCTTCCCACAGGATTTCATCTACGTTGCCGCTCTGCTGATGATGTGTGCACTGGGTTTGTTCCTGTGGACCACCATTGCCGGCCGCTTATGGTGTGGCTACGCCTGTCCGCAGACAGTGTACACCGAAGTGTTTTTGTGGTTTGAGCACCTGATCGAAGGCGACCGCAGCAAGCGCATCAAGCTGGATGCAGCGCCGATGTCGGCGCGCAAACTGGGCCTGAAGACCGCCAAGCACACGCTGTGGATTGCCTTCTCGCTGATCACCGGCTTTACCCTGGTGGCCTACTTTACCCCGCGCACCATGCTGATCGACGAGTTGCTGGTGTGGGATCTGGGCCCGTGGGAAACCTTCTGGATCTTCTTCTACGCCTTTGCCACCTATGGCATGGCCGGCTTCATGCGCGAGCAAGTGTGCAAATACATGTGCCCGTATGCCCGCTTCCAAAGCGTGATGTTTGATGCTGACACCCTGATTATCTCCTACGATACCGAACGCGGTGAGCCGCGCGGCACGCGCAAGAAGGGCGTGGACCCGGCCAGCGTCGGCAAGGGCAGCTGTGTGGACTGCGGCATCTGCGTGCAGGTGTGCCCGACCGGCATCGACATCCGCAACGGCCTGCAATACGAGTGCATCGGCTGCGCTGCCTGTATCGACGCTTGCGACGAGGTGATGGACAAGATGAACTACCCGCGCGGCCTGATCCGTTACACCACGGAAAACGCGCTGGAAAAACACTATCCGGAAAGCCAGATCTGGACCCGCATCAAGCGTCCGCGGGTGATCATGTATTCGCTGGTGCTGTTCACCGTCGCCGGTATCGCCATCACCGGCCTGATGATGCGCCAGCCGATGAAGGTGGATATCCTGCGCGACCGCGCCTCGCTGGTGCGTGAAACCCAGGATGGCCTGCTGGAAAATACGTACAATATCCGCTTTATCAATATTTCCGAGAACCCGCAGAAGCTGAAACTGTCTGTGCAAGGTCTGCCTGGCATCAAGCTGGTGGCCGAGCGAGATGTGTTTGACGTGCCGCCCACGGGCAATGTGCTGGTGACCCTGAACGTTCAGGCACCGCCGGAGAGCGCACCCAAGGGCAGCCACAAAATCCAGTTTGTGATCAAGTCCCTGGATGACAATGCGGTCAATCTGGAAGAGCCCAGCAGCTTTATTGGAGAGTAAGCGCATCATGAACCAATCGACCACCCCGATTTCCACCGTGCCCTGGTATCGTCAACGCTGGCCTTGGTTGCTGATGCTCGGCCCGATGGTGGTGGTGGTCGCTGGCTTGACCACGGCTGCTGTGGCCGTGCGCACCCAGGATGCACTGGTGAACGACGACTATTACAAACGCGGCAAGGAAATCAATGCCGAGCTCACCCGCGACAACGAAGCTGTCCGGCTGAAAATGGGTGCACAAGTGATGTTTGGCGAAGGTGGCCGTGATGTGCGGGTGATGTTGCAAAGCCCGGTGGCCGCTGCGCCGGACAAAGTGCGGCTGCTGATGCTGCATCCCACCCTGTCGGATCGTGATCAGCAAGTCGAGCTGGTCAAGAGTGGCGAAGGCTTTTACATGGGCAAGCTGACTCTGCCTGCAGCGGCGCACTGGTTTGTCCGGCTGGAAGATATCAGCGGCCGCTGGCGCTTGCAAAGCCAATGGAAGCCCGCTGAAGACAATGTGGTTGCCTTGTCGGCCAGCGCCTCGGGCGGCCAGGCAGCGGACAACTGATCAACTGCGGTAATTCACTTGCATGCCGCGTTCGACGGCATACCCCACCCCGCTTCGGCGGGGTTTTTCATGTCTATTGAGTGCTGAGGTGGCACGATTGACCAAATGCAGCACAGCACTGCTGGCCAAGTGTGCGACCGCAGCAGATATAACGGGCGCCATGCAACAACGCCAGGAGGGGTTTCTCGGCGGTGCTTATTCAAACGACGGCAGTGCCGCGTGCTCCACCGGCAAGCCCTCCGCCAACCACTGATCAAACCCGCCCGCCACCGAACGCAGCTGGGTATAGCCCAGGCTGGCCAGTGACTGACAAGACAGCGCCGCGCGGCCGCTGGTTTTGCAGTACACCAGCACAGGCGCGTTGCCATCGGGCTGTAAATCAGCGATGCGAAACTCCAGCATGCCGCGCGGCACATTCACCGCACCGGGCACATGGCCGGCGGCAAATTCGTCCGGCTCGCGCACATCAATCAGCAAAGCGCCACAGGTGGCCTGCCAGGCTTGCGCCTGCGACGGGGTGAGTTCGGTGATGCCGGCGCGCGCGGCCAGCACCAGATCGTGTGCGGTTTTCATCAGTCAAACACTCCTAAATAAAAAAGCATGCTGGCCAGTCGCCTGGCACAGCATGTCAGCAGGGTGAAGCAAGAAACACCCGGAGAAAACCCTGAGAGACAACTCGCGCCGGGCGCAGACTCACACCAGCCCGGCGCTTTTCAGCAATAAATAGCCGGCTACTGCACACACCATCCAGGCAAAACTGCGCTGCACGGCGGCCTGCGACAAACGGCGCGACACCCGTCGGCCCACCAGCATGCCGACGAGACTGGCCAGCAAAAAGGGCGCCGCAACATCGACAGGAGGATGCTCGCCGTGCCAGGTGGCCATGCCCACGCCGCCAGCGCCCACCAGGGCAATCACCAGCAGCGAGGTGGCGGCAATGCTGTGCATCGGCAAAGGGCTGAGCCGGCGCAAGGCTGGGACAATGATAAAACCGCCTCCCACGCCCAGCAGGCCGGTCATCAGCCCGGACAGCACGCCCACACCGCTGATCAGCAACATGCTGCGCAAGGGCCAGACAAAGCGCCCGGTTTCCGGGTGCAGCGGGCATAGCGATGCTTCGTCATCGCCGGTTTGGCCCGATTTGTTGAGCAAACGCCAGGCGGTCCACAGCATCACCGCGGCAAACAGCGCCAGCAACACACGCCCCGGCAATTGCTGCGCCAACATGGCGCCCAGGCCGGACGCCGGCACGCCGGCGCTGGCCATCAGCAAGGCGGCACGCCAGCGCACCAGGCCATGCCGAAAGCCATCCCAGGCGCCCAGCGCGGCGCTGCCAGCCACGCCAATCAAGGCCACCGGCCCGGCCTGCACCACACCCCAGCCCAGCACCGCCACCAAGGCCGGCACCGCCATGATGCCGCCGCCCGCGCCAGTGACGCCTTGCAGGCCGCCAATCAGCGCGCCGGTCCACAGCAGATTAAACAGCGTCCAGCTCACAGCGCATTGACCGGCAGCTTGAGATAGCTGACACCATTGGCCTCGGCCGGCGGCAACTGGCCGGCGCGGATGTTCACCTGCACCGAGGGCAGCAACAAGGTGGGCATGTCCAGCGAGCGGTCGCGCGCCAGCCGGCGCTCGACAAACGTCGCCTCGTCCACGCCGTCATGCACATGGATATTGCCGGCGCGCTGTGCCGCCACCGTGCACATCCAGGCGGGTTCGGTGCGGCCCGCCGGCGGGTAGTCGTGGCACAGCATCAACTGGGTGGATTCCGGCAGGGCCAGCAGCCGGCGGATCGAGCGGTATAACTGATGGGCGTCGCCGCCCGGAAAATCACAGCGCGCAGTGCCGACATCCGGCATGAACAGGGTATCGCCGACAAACACATGCTCGCCAATCCGGTAGGCGACATCGGCCGGGGTGTGGCCGGGCACGGCCAGCACTTCCACGCTCAGCCCGCCCAGGGCAAAAATTTCGCCATCGGCAAACAGCCGGTCAAACGGCGCGCCATCGCGCGGGGCGGCGTCGCCCAGATTGAACAGGCCGGCAAAGGTGTGCTGCACTTCGCGGATGCGCTCGCCAATGCCCACCGAGCAGCCCAGCTGCGCTTTCAGCCAGGCGGCGGCGGATAAATGGTCAGCGTGGGCGTGGGTTTCCAGCACCCAGGCCACGTGCAAATCCAGCGCGCGCGCAGCGGCCAGCACCTGTTGCGCCGAATCACTGCGCGTGCGGCCCGAGCGAGGGTCAAAATCCAGCACCGGGTCGATAATCGCCGCCACGCCGCCAGGGTGGTCGTACACCAAGTGGGTGACGGTCCAGGTGGCAGGGTCGTAAAAACTGTCGATGATCGGGTTCATGCCGGGCTCCGGGCGAGTGGATGAATTTATTATATACAAAAGTATAATGATTGCAAAATCGTATGCAGATGCTCAGCTGATGGAGATGACCATGCAAAACGCCCGCTGGTTTCAGCGGGCGTTGGGTGCGTTCACTTGGCTAAGTGTTGCATCGCTTACCAAACTCAGTGAAGCGCGCCTGGCAAGGCGTGCGGCCGCAGACCGTGCTTATAAGACAAAGGCCGCGCAACAAGGCCAGGCGGCTGGTGTGAGCAGCGTTTAATGCAGGCCGTGCGATTGCGCCGCCGGGTCGTTGACGGTGACAAAAAACGGAATGCCATGCTCGCGGTCGGTTTGCACTTCTTTCACCAGCCGCACGTCTTCCACCTGGCATTCGCGCATCAGGCCAATGAATTCTTCGGCAATGCGCTCCACCGAATCCAGCGGCGCCAGTGGCCAGGCGTGCGCCGCCCAGTTTTTGTCGTCGCCCGGTGTGCTGATGGTAAAGCGCAGCTCGCCATTGTCGTGGGCGGCGGCGATGGCGGTGATCGGCAGCGAATATTCACGCAGCTTGCGGATGATATTGCTGGCGAACACTTGCAGATTGACTTCCTGGCGGGCGGCCTGGCCCTGGCGGTGCGCCTCGCGCAGCCAGTTGGGCACGCGCGGGATGGGGAACAGCGTCACATTGGCGGTTTTCAGCTGCTCGCCCAGCAATTGCATCAGCGGCATGCCCCAGGCGCCCATGCTGCCGCCCAGTTTCACCGGCATTTCGCCATTGGCCTCGCGCATGGCCACGCCCACCAGATAGCGCACCAGCACGCAATCGTCCTTCACCGGCGCCGGGTCGCCCGGCAGCTCCACCGGCAGGCCGCGGCCTGCGTCGGCCAGATTGCGGCTGTAGCGGTACAGCTGGCTGAAGCTCAGCCCTTCCAGCGTGTCCGGGTGCACCAGCTTGCCCGAGATAAAGCATTCCGCCTGGGCGTCGATCACGCCGTGCTGGCGCAGCAGCTGGCTGAGCGCGTCCACATCGCTCAGCCGCTCGGGCAACTCGGCGCGGCCCTTGCAGCCGGCCACCAGCACCACCGGCAAGGCAAAAATCACTGCGTGGCGCTCGTTGCCCACCTGACCCACCACGTCCAGCGCAGCTTGCCAGACGGCTTTATACACTTCTTGCGACGGCGCATGGCGCAGCGCGGCGTTCAGCACGCTGTCGTCGTCGGCGGCCAGTTGCGCGGCGATGGCGTCTTTCAGCGCTTCGGCGCGGGTCAGCGCACGGCCGGCCTCGCGCTCGGTCAGCAAGGCCATGGCCAGGCGAATCAACAGGTTATCGGGGTCAACACGGGGGTACAGGCGGGGATCAGGCAGCAACATCGACATGGGAGGGTTCCGCTACTAGGGCACAAAATCGGCGTTATTGTCGCACAGATGCCGTCTGCTGCGCCGCTCGTGCATGCGTGCTCAGGGCAGATTGCGCTATTGCCGGTGGCAGGGTCGGTGTACCGCTGATGTTCGCTAATGAACATCTTATTTGCCCTACAGCGACAATTTTTTACAAAAATGATGCCTAGCAACATGAAGAGCGTTGACAGGGTCACGGTCGGTCTGGATAATCCGTACTCGTTGAGATGCAGCAATTGCTTCTTGATAGTTTCTCCTCTATTTCTCCTTTGTAGATTGAAGCGCGGGCTTATCTCCCGCGCTTTTTTTTGCCAAAAATTCCCGCCCTTGTTTTTTCTGGATTTTTTTCTGTGTTTACCTTGCTGGGTAAGGCCTGCTTGCGCAGGTGACGCCAGCACTGAGACGCTGCCATGTAGGGGTAAACCCTGATGCCAAGGACAGAGACACAGTTGCTGGAAATTGCTGCGCTGCAGCAAAAAAAATGTTCGTCTTCGAGAATTTTCGTTGATTTGTGGACATTCCGTTTGGCCATCCAGACAAAATGCCCAGTTTGATCCAGCGCAAGGATTGTGCAGTTTTTGCCCTGTCAGGGCTGAAACAGCCAGTTTTTCACCTGTTTTTTGCCATTGATCGCCGTAGAATGCTGCCCACATCGGCAGACCTGCCCGGCCCAATCCGGCCGGAAACACACCACGCCGCCAGCCATGGCCGGCACGGTGCGCAGCATGTGCCGCTGCATTGCAGCGGCAAACGGCCCATCTCTTGTGGTGGCCCGCGTCTGCAGGATGCGCTCTCCCGGGTTTTGGGTGTTGGAGAGCCTGTCGCGCGGCATGCATGGGTAGTTGGGGGCAGGCCGCGAGATGACAAGGGATCAGGCAAATGACGGGGCAGGTGTGGGGGCATCCGCCCCGTCATGATTCCTCGGTGCGTATACCGGGGCCGAGGCTGATTCCAGCGCGTATTCGTTCCAGTATTGCCGGCGGGTTCTGACCGTCGGTCATCCTCCTTGATCAGATGTTGGCAGTATGTTGTGAGTGGCCTTGTGCCAGAGCGGCAGCATGGCGCACGCCTGTGGCCAAGCAGGCCATGGCGTTCGCAGCATGCCCGCGTTGCCTGGCTGTGCGGGGCATGGCCCCGATATTGCATAGAGATTCCAGCGCGCCAGCTGATGCGGGCTGAATACCATGCAGGGCAACAGTGTTGCAGCGCCCGCTTGTCGGGCTCGGCGCCGCACCCGGATGGCGGCAAAAAAATGAATCCGCGCCACGCCCAACCTGCGCACAAGACAGGCGGCGCGCACAATAGTCAGGGGTAGCCAGGGGATGAAGTTGAATCAACCCGTCACCGGGCGTGAAAAACCGTTCACGCACGGGACGATTGTCACCAAAACCGATTTGAAGGGGATCATCACCTACGCCAATGATGCGTTTGTGGACATGTCCGGCTTCAGTCGCGAAGAGCTGCTGGGGGTCAATCACAATATTGTGCGGCACCCCGATATGCCACCCACGCTGTTTGACGATATGTGGAAAACCCTGCGCCGTGATAAACCATGGCAAGGGCTGGTGAAAAACCGCTGCAAGAACGGCGACCATTACTGGGTATCGGCGTTTGTGGTGCCCATTCGCGAACGTGGACAGACCACAGGGTACATGTCGGTACGTTCTCCGGCGCCGCGTGACGGCATTGCTCAGGCGGAAATCCTGCATCGCCAGCTGGGCCGCGACGGCAAGCTGAAAAAATCGCGCGGCCTGCGCTTAAGCTCCACCGCCAAGGTGTTGCTGGGCCTGCTGTTCATCAACGCTGTGGCACTGACCAGCGCCACGCTGGATGCGCCATGGGCGCGCTGGGGCGGCGTGGGCGCCATGCTGCTGGGCTCGCTGCTGGCCTGGCTGGCCTATGGCCGCGCGCGCCAGCGCTATGCCCACATCAATCACACCTTTGCCCGCATCGCCGAAGGCGTGTTGACCAACCCCTTGCCCACCGAGCGCGACGACGAAATCGGCCTGATCGAATCCGGCCTGGCGTCGATGCAGGTGCAGGTAAAAGTGATTGTCGATGACTTGCTGCACGATGCTCGCTTGGTAGAAAGCCGCGCCAAAAAGCTGAACGACAGCATGGCCGAGATGATGCGCCGCTTTGACAGCCAGGCAGACAGTGCCTGCGCCATTTCTGCGGCGATTGAGCAGATGAGCGCCTCGATCACCCAGGTGGCCGACAACGCCAAGGTGGCAGCCGAGCACACCGACAGCGCGCGCGACCTGGCGGAAAGCGGTGAAACCCGCATGCGCGTCTCGCACGAAGGCACGCAGAAAACCGTCCACATCATGCAAAACGCCCAAGGCGCCATTGACCAGTTGCACAGCGCGGTAGGCAGCATTGCCACGGTGACCGAAACCATTCACGCCATTGCCGAGCAAACCAATCTCTTGGCGCTGAACGCGGCGATTGAGGCCGCCCGCGCCGGCGAGGCCGGGCGCGGTTTTGCCGTGGTGGCCGATGAGGTGCGCAAGCTGGCCGAGCGCACCAGCCAGAGTACCGGCGAGATTCACGCCCTGGTCAGCCAGGTGACGGCGGTGGCGCAATCGGTAGTCGCAGCCATGGGCCAGGTGGGCGAGCATACCCGCCACGGTGAAGGCCAGCTGGATGCCGCCATGGCGGCGCTGCAACAGATTGTCGCGGCCAGTATTCAGGTAAATGATATGGTGTGCGGCATTGCCGAAACCAACCATCAGCAGTCGATTACCTCGCATGACCTGGTCAACCGCACAGTGAATGTCAGCGAACAGCTGGAGGCTTCGGCGCAGGCGGCGCAGCAGGCGCGTAGCATGATTGATGATTTACTGCGCCAGGCCGAAAAAATGGCTCGATTAGCGCGGCATTTCGAGGCGGATTGAGCGCTGCGGCTGACGCGATTTGCCATGACAAACGGCCCGCTGTGGTGCACCACAGCGGGCCGTTGGGTATTTCGAGCGGCTAGCAAAACCCTCCTGGCGTTGTTGCGCGGTCTTGCCGTACTGGCTTGTGCTGTCTGCGGCAGCGCGCCTGACCAGCGCGCTGGGTTTTGTTAGCCGTGCTTAGTCGGCAGGCGTGGGCAGACGGCAAAATCACACCATCACGCCAAACGCCGCTTACATCATGTGCTGGCCGCCGTTGATCGCCAGGTTGGCGCCAGTGATGAAACCGGCCAGATCCGAAGCCAGATAGGTCACCAGGCCAGCGATTTCTTCCGGCTTGCCCAGCCGGCCGACCGGAATGCCGGCGATGATCTTGTTGCGCACCTCTTCCGGCACCGCCATCACCATATCGGTGCCGATATAGCCCGGCGACACGGTGTTGACGGTGACGCCCTTCTTGGCCACTTCCTGCGCCAGCGCCATGGAAAAACCATGCATGCCGGCCTTGGCGGCGGAGTAGTTGGTCTGGCCGAACTGGCCTTTCTGGCCGTTGATCGACGAGATATTGATCACCCGGCCCCAGCCGCGCTCGACCATGCCGTCCACGGTGGGTTTGCACAGATTGAACAGCGAATCCAGGTTGGTGCGCATCACCATGTCCCAGTCCACTTTGTTCATTTTCTTGAAGGTGCCGTCACGGGTGATGCCGGCGTTGTTGACCAGAATGTCCACCGGGCCCACTTCGGCGGCAATTTGCGCCACCGTGGCGGCGCAGGCGTCGGTGTCGGTCACGTCGCACAGATAGGCGTGCATGGCGTAACCTTGCTCTTTCATGTCGGCCAACCATTGCACTTCCTTGCCGGACTTGCTGTAGGTGGTGACCACGGTGCAGCCGGCATCAGCCAGCGCCTTGCAAATGGCGGTGCCGATGCCGCCCATCCCACCGGTGACCAGTGCGATTTTTTTCGTCATGGGTTCTCTCTCCGTCTGTGTCTGTGTGTTCTGCGCGCGCCGTGGCAAAACATGGCGCGCGGCGCGCCTGCGCGGCAAGGCCTGGCGCAGGCGTCAGTGCGGATGTTGGCGGCAGGGTCTGCGCCCTGTCTTCGCCATGCGCATCGCGGCGCTGACCCTATGGTTATAGCATTAAAATTTTGCTTGAGTGTGACGACTTGTCGTGCGGCGCAGCATTAACCCGTGCGTAAACCGTGTGCTGACGTGAAATTTTTCGCCAGATTTCCAGTAAAACAGCAATCATCTGCCAGAAAAATGCCAGCAAGGCCGATTCACCTGGGGGTTTTACGAAAAACTACCTAGTAGACAAGAATATGCTGCGTCGCCGCAGGCGGGGCGGGGTTTCCGCGTGCGTCAGCATCGCAAAAACCCGCCAGAGAGGGGGCGGCTCAGCCGCGTGGGGACAGCTCGTCGGTGAGCTTTTGCAAGAACGCCAGCCGTTCGGCCGACACCGCGCCGGACTGGGCGGCGGCAATCAGCGCGCAGCCAGGCTCGACGCGGTGGCTGCAATTATGAAAACGGCACTGGCCGATATAGGGGCGCAGTTCGGGAAACTCATGAATCAGGTCGGGCGCGTGCAGGTGGCGCAGGCCGAATTCCTGCAAGCCGGGCGAGTCGATCAAATGGCTGTCGGCGTCCAGGTGATACAGCTGGGCGTGGGTGGTGGTGTGGCGGCCAGAATCCAGCGCGGTGGAAATCTCGCCCACCCGTGCGCAGGCGTCTGGCAGCAAGGCGTTGGTGATGGTGGATTTGCCCATGCCGGATTGCCCGACCAGCACGCTGGTGTGGCCTTGCAGGCGCGCGCGCAGCGCGCTGACGTCTTCACGCGCGGACAGCGGCAGCAGCGGATAGCCCAGCGCCTGCCAGGCCGCCAGCCGCGCGCGCGCCGCCTCGGCCTGTGGCAGGTCGCATTTGTTCAGCACGATCAGCGGAGCAATGCCCCCCGCCTCGGCCGCCACCAGGCAGCGGTTCAGCAGCTCTTCGCTAAAGGTCGGCACCGGGGCCAGCACAATCGCCAGCTGGGTGACATTGGCGGCGATCAGCTTGCTGCGAAAAGCGTCTGAGCGGTACAGCAGGCTCTGGCGCGGCTGCGCGCGCTCGATCACCGCCTGTTCGGCGTTTTGCACCAGCAAATCCACATGGTCGCCGCAGGCGTAGTCGGTTTTTTTGCCGCGCGTGGTGCAGTCGTAGCGCACCCCTTCCGGGGTTTCCACGATGTAACGGCGGCCATAGCTGGTGATGATCTGGCCGGTGCAAGTCTGGCTCATGCGGACAATTCTTTCAGGTGGGCAATGCGCAGGCTGGCCGGCGGATGCGAATCATAAAACCGCGAATGCAGCGGGTCGGGGGTCAGCGTGGCGGCGTTGTCGCGGTACAAGGCCACCAGCGCGGCAATCAGCTCGGCAGGCGAGGCATGCCGCGCGGCAAAGGCGTCGGCCTGGTATTCGTGGCGGCGCGATAAAAGGCTGGTCAGCGGGGTGAGCGGAAAGGTAAAAGCCGGCAGCGCCAGCAAGAACAGCAATAAGCCAGTGGCCAGCGTGCCGTGGCTGACGCCCAGCGCCGGCTGAAAGCCCGCCCAGCCCAGCAGCCACTGCATGCCGGCCAGCACCGCCAGCGACAGGGCAAAGCTGGTGAACATGCGCTGCACAATATGGCGATGATGAAAATGCCCCAGCTCGTGCGCCAGCACCGCTTCGATTTGCGCTGGGCTGAGCTGCTTGATCAAGGTGTCAAAAAACACAATGCGCTTGGCGCGGCCAAAGCCGGTGAAATACGCATTGCCGTGGCTGGAGCGGCGCGAGCCGTCCATCACGAACACGCCGCTGGAGGCAAAACCGCAGCGCGCCAGCAAGCCTTCGATGCGGGTTTTCAAATCCTGGTCGGCCAGCGGCTGAAAGCGGTTGAACAAGGGGGCAATCACCGTGGGAAACAGCCACATCAGCAACAGGCTCAGCCCCACCCACACCGACCACACCGCCAGCCAGGCCTGATCGCCCAGCGCCGCCAGCAGCCACAACACCAGCGCCAGCACCGGCAGGCCAAGCAGCGCCGACAGCGCCAGCGATTTGGCCAGGTCGGCCAGGTAGAGCGCCGGCGTGCTGCGGTTAAAGCCAAAGCGCGCCTCCACGCCAAAGGTGGCGTACAGGCTCAGCGGCAGGCTGAGCGCGCCGCTGAGCAGCAAGGTGGAGGCGATCACCGCCACGCCCTGCCACAGCGGGTCGGCCAGCCAGCCGGCCCACAGCCGCGCCAGCGCGTCGATGCCGCCGCCCAGCGTCAGGCCCAGCAGGATGGCGCTGTCCCACAGCGCGTCAAGCTGCGTCAGCCGGGTTTTGGCGCAGGTGTAATCCGCCGCTTTTTGGTGGTCGGCCAGCGACACCTGGCCGGCAAAAGCCGCCGGCACGGCCTGGCGATGGGCGCGCACATGGGCATGCTGGCGCGCGGCCAGCCACAGCCGCAAGGCCAGACTCAGGGCAAGGGCAAAAACAAATAGCAGGGTTAGCGGTGAGCTCATGGGCAGGGCCGGATGGAGTGAAGACGGCAGGATGGACTGCGCGGGCGCGCCAACGTTCGCTGCCGGGCGCGACGCCAGGTCGGCGAACGCGGCAAGTTCATGCGACAATAACCGTCTTTATCAGAGTCAACAGAAACGAACGCGCATTATGGCACAGGATCAAAACAACCTCATCTGGCTGGACATGGAAATGACCGGGCTGGATCCGGACAACGACCGCATTATTGAAATGGCCGTGGTGATTACTGACAGCCAGCTCAACACCATTGCCGAATCGCCGGTGCTGGTGGTGCATCAGTCCGACGCCGTGCTGGACGGCATGGACGACTGGAACAAATCCACCCACGGCCGCTCCGGCCTGATCGACAAGGTCAAGGCCTCGACGCTGGACGAAGCCGCCGCACAAGAGCAGATGCTGGCGTTTTTGCGCGAGCACGTGCCCGGCCGCGCCTCGCCGATGTGCGGCAACTCGATTTGCCAGGATCGCCGCTTTATGGCGCGCTGGATGCCGGCGCTGGAAGCGCATTTTCACTACCGCAATCTGGACGTCTCCACGCTGAAAGAGCTGGTCAAGCGCTGGAAGCCGGAGCTGGCCAAGGGCCTGCGCAAGCATGGCAAGCACGAGGCGCTGGCGGATATTTATGAATCCATCGAAGAAATGAAGTACTACCGCGAGCACTTCATCCGGCTGTAACAGCCTGGCCTCCTTGCGCTGCGCGTGTTGTCAGCGGCGATTCGCCCGGCCTGCGCGCCTGTGGCATGGGCGGCATCTGCCTGCGCCACGGCAGTGCCGGGCCACGGCGCCTGCTCAGTTGGAAGGCGTCAGCCCGCCTCGCCGCCGCCCTTGCGCATGGCCTTGCCCTCGGCCGCGCGGCGGCGGCGCACTTCTTTGGGGTCGGCCAGCAGCGGGCGGTAGATTTCCACCCGGTCGCCTTCGCGCAAGACCGTGTCGGCGGCGCTGACTTTGCCAAACAGGCCCAGCTTGTGTTGGGCCAGATCAAGCTCCGGGTGTTGGCGCAGCAGGCCGCTCAGCGCCACCGCCTCTTGCGCGGTGGTTCCCACCGGCACATGCAGCGCCAGCAGGGTTTGCCGCTCGGGCAGCGCATACACCACCTCGACGGCGATGCGCGCCGGGCTGCTGTCAGTCGTCGCCATACAGTCGATCCGCCTCACGGATAAAACAATCCACCAGCGTGCCAGAGATATGGCTGAACACCGGGCCGATGATTTTTTCCAGAATCTTGCTGGAGAATTCGTAGTTCAGCCGGAATTCAATCTTGCAGCCAATATCGCCCAGCGGGATAAAACGCCAGCCGCCGCTGAGCTGCTCGAACGGGCCGTCCACCAGCGTCATGTCGATGGTGTAGTCGTCGTGGTTGTAATTGCGCGTGGTGAAGTGCTGACGGATTTTCAGGTAATCAATGTGCAGGCTGGCCACCAGCTCGGGCCCCTGGCGAGAAATCACCTCGCCGCGCGCGCACCAGGGCAGGAACTTCGGGTAGCGCTCCACGTCGTCCACCAGATGGAACATCTGCGCCGGGGTATGGGCCACCAGCACGTTTTTTTCTACAACAGGCATACTCAGCTCGGCCAACATGAGGGTAAAGATGACCAGCGCCAGGCGCCGGCAGCGGCATTGTACCCCGGCCGGCCGGTCAAGCCCATGAATTTGCGCCAGTTTGGCCCGGCGCGATGATCTGCTAAAATGACCGATTCACCCACGGGGGCGTCATGAGCATTATCCAGAACAAAAAAGCCTTCCATGATTTCTTCATTGAAGAGAAATTCGAAGCCGGCCTGGTGCTGGAAGGCTGGGAGGTCAAATCCATCCGCGCCGGTCGGGTGCAGCTGAAAGAATCCTATGTGATCATCAAGCAAGGCGCCATCTGGCTGATTGGCTGCCATATTTCGCCGCTGCCCACCGCCTCCACCCACGTCCACCCCGACCCCACCCGCATCCGCAAGCTCTTGCTCAAGGGCGGGCAGATCGACAAGCTGATCGGCAAGGTGGAGCGCGCCGGCTACACGCTGGCGGCGCTGGACATGCATTACCGCAATGGCTGGGTCAAGCTGGAAATCGGCCTGGCCAAGGGCAAAAAACAGCATGACAAGCGCGAAACCGAGAAAAACCGCGAGTGGGAGCGGGAAAAACAACGCCTGATGAAGCACAACGTGCGCTGAGCCCGCCATGCACCGCAACGCGACTTTTCCTGTTTTGCTGATCACCGCCGGCCTGCTGTGGTTTTTGCACAGCACCGCGCTGTTGCCCAACGCCCACAGCCTGGTGGCCATCGGCCTGGCGGTGGCGGGCGCGGCCATGCTGCTGCTGGACGGCCTGAACAAATCCACCCTGGTCAGCTGCCCGATGCTGATGTACGCCGGCCTGGTGGTGTACGGGCGCGAGCATTTTGCCCTGCCGTTCAGCGTGTGGGCCTCGTGCGGCATGGTGCTGCTGGGCCTGCTGCTGTTGGCCGCGCGCAGCAGCGCCGTGCCCGAGCGCAGCCGCCGACGCCCCGATTGAATCGTTTGACTGTATCTTGACTGTATCGCCGCTACGCCGGCCCGGAAAGACCCTCATGGACAAAATCCTCATTCTCGACTTTGGCTCGCAAGTGGCGCAGCTGATTGCCCGCCGCGTGCGCGAGGCGCATGTCTATTGCGAACTGCACCCCTACGACATGCCCATCGACGCCATCCGCGCCTTTAACCCCAAGGCGATCATCCTCTCGGGCGGCCCCAACTCGGTGTACGAATCCGACTACCAGGCCGACCCGGCGCTGTTTAGCCTGGGCGTGCCGGTGCTGGGCATCTGCTACGGCATGCAATGGATGGCGCAAACCCTGGGCGGCAAGGTGGAATCCGGCGACACCCGCGAATTCGGCTACGCCGAAATCCGCGCCCGTGGCCACTCCAAGCTGTTCAACGGCCTGCAAGACCGCAGCAACGCCGAAGGCCATGGCCTGCTGGACGTGTGGATGAGCCACGGCGACAAAGTCACCGCCCTGCCCGACGGCTTTACCCTGATTGCCGAAACCCCGTCCTGCCCGATTGCCGCCATGGCCGACGAGGCGCGTGGTTTTTACGCCGTGCAGTTCCACCCGGAAGTCACCCACACCAAGCGCGGCACGGATATTCTGCACCGCTTTGTGCTGAGCATCGCCGGCGCCGCGCCGTCGTGGACCATGCCCAACTACATCGACGAAGCGGTGAAAAAAATCCGCGAGCAAGTGGGCGACGAAGAAGTGATTCTTGGCCTGTCCGGCGGCGTGGACAGCTCGGTGGCCGCCGCGCTGATTCATCGCGCCATCGGCGAGCAACTCACCTGCGTGTTTGTCGATCACGGCCTGCTGCGCCTGAACGAAGGCCAGATGGTGATGGACATGTTCGCCCGCAACCTGGGCGTGAAAGTGGTGCACGTTGACGCCAGCGCCGAGTTCATGGGCAAGCTGGCCGGCGAAACCGACCCGGAGAAAAAGCGCAAGATCATCGGCGCCGAATTCGTCGAAGTGTTCCAGGCCGAATCGAAAAAGCTGACCAACGCCAAATGGCTGGCGCAAGGCACCATCTACCCGGACGTGATCGAATCGGCCGGCGCCAAAACCAAAAAAGCCCACACCATCAAGAGCCACCACAATGTCGGCGGCCTGCCGGAAACGCTCAACCTGAAACTGCTGGAGCCGCTGCGCGAGCTGTTCAAGGACGAAGTGCGCGAGCTGGGCGTGGCGCTGGGCCTGCCGCATGAAATGGTCTACCGCCACCCCTTCCCTGGCCCCGGCCTGGGCGTGCGCATCCTCGGCGAGGTCAAAGCCGAATACGCCAGCCTGCTGCAACGCGCCGACGCGATTTTTATCGAAGAACTGCGCAACACCATCGACGAAGCCAGCGGCAAGAGCTGGTACGACCTCACCAGCCAGGCGTTTGCCGTGTTCCTGCCGGTGAAATCGGTGGGCGTGATGGGCGACGGCCGCACCTACGAATGGGTGGTGGCGCTGCGCGCGGTGGTCACCAGCGACTTCATGACCGCCCACTGGGCCGAACTGCCCTACAGCCTCTTGGGCCGGACTTCCAACCGGATTATCAATGAAGTGCGCGGGATTAACCGCGTGGTGTACGACGTGTCGGGGAAGCCGCCGGCGACGATTGAGTGGGAGTGAGTTGGCGTCTGGCATCGACTGGCGCCGAGTAGCATGAAAACACACTTAAGCCCGCGTCACAGCGGGCTTTTTGTCCTGGTCAAGTTTTTTCGAACACCCCGATAGGGAGTCAGCCGCTCAAGCCTGCACAGACGCAGGTTTGAGCTGGCATTGTCTTTCAAACTCTGCCGGGCTCATATTGCCCAGCGCCGAGTTCAGGCGTTTCTGGTTGTAAAACGTCAGCAGGTAGTCTGCCACATCCCGGCGGGCTTCTTCCTGGTTGGCGTAGTCTCTGCGCCATACCCGCTCCATCTTCAAATTCAGGAAGAAGCGCTCCATCGGCGCGTTGTCCCAGCAGTTTCCTTTCCGGCTCATGCTGCACACCATCTTGTGCTTCTTCAGCAGCGCCTGGTATTCCTCACTGGCGTATTGGCTGCCTCTGTCTGAGTGCAGCAGCACGCCTTCAGC
>ERZ650302.330-NODE-330-length-25316-cov-16.103519_pt1 | contig 25316 bp, 18 predicted proteins | sample MGYA00376238_ERZ650302 | MGnify/ENA primary metagenome ERZ650302 (study PRJEB26733, sample SAMN07839298) | wastewater metagenome | biome: urban; feature: wastewater treatment plant; material: waste water | place: USA: North Carolina | collected 2016-04-28 ... | reverse complement strand
GGATTATTTACATTAGTAATGGGATTAACTTCATTTACTACACCAGAGCAAAAAGCTACAATTGAAAAAGGAACTACAACTGAAATAAACGGGTCTCAATCTACAGGAGGTAACAAGAAAGTTGATATAAATGGGTCTCAATCTACAGGAGGTAATAAGAAAGTTGATATAAATGGGTCACAATCTACGGGAGGTAATAAAAAAGTAGACTAAAACATCAAAAAATAATATTTTAAAAGCTAACAATTTTTGTTAGCTTTTTTTTTGTCAAATCTTTTTATATTTTTGATGAAATTCAAAAAACTTTGAAATTCAAAAACTTAATAGTTTGTTTTTTTGTTTGTTTTTTTGTCAATTGTTCAAAAAATAAAAAAATTGAATACATTGATGATAAGTTTAGTATAGATAGTCTCAAAGTTTTATTGGAATTAGCTAACAATGATACAATCCCTTTTGTTGTTAAACAAGGTTACAATAAGAAAGCCTTTGATATCCTAGCGGATTATCAAAATGATTCATTGGCAAGAATGAATTTGTTTAAAGTAGCAAACAGATTCTATAATATGGATGATTCATTCAATTACATAAAAACAGTTGAATTTGTATTAAAGAATTCTTTAGAGGCTAAAGATACATTGAGTTTAGCGAAAGCATATGCATATAAAGGGGACTATTTCGGAACAAGATTAATTTCAGATAGTGCATTTTTGAATTATTACAAATCTGAAAAATTGTATTTAATTAAAAATGATTTGTACAATGTTGCAAGAACAAGATTGAATAAAGCTAATTTGCAATATGCTGAAAGCGATTTGTTAGGAAGTGAAAAATCTGTTTTTAATGCTTTAAGAATTTTAAAATATCAAAAAGCGAATGATTTATTGTATGAGTTATACAACTTATTAGGCATTTTATATAATGACTTAGAAGAATATGATAAATCTATTGACTATCATACTAAAGCACTAGCTAATGCTACTGATGATAAAATCCCTTCAGTTTATCAATCAAGAGCTACTTCTTTAAATAACATCGGTTATGTTTATCAAAATTTAAAAAATTATCAAAAAGCTCAAGAATACTATCAAGAAGGTTTAAGACAAAAAAATCTAAAATACGATAAGCCTTCTTTGTATGCGATGCTCTTGGATAATTTAGCTTACTCACGATTTAGGCTTAGGGAAGATGATGAACTTCCAGGATTGTTTTTAAAGTCCTTAAAATTGAGAGATAGTTTGAAACTAACTTCAGGTATTGTAGCGAACAAAATCCACCTTTCAGAATACTACAGTTACAAAAATGACGATGCGAAGGCCGTTCAGTATGCAAGAGAGGCATTGACTTCTGCGAGAAATGACAAAAACTTCAGAAATGTATTGGTCGCTCTTAAACAAATGGGCGTAGTAGAACCCCAAAACGCGACACTTTATTCTAAAGAATACATTCACATCAATGATAGTCTTCAAAAAGCGGAACGAAAAATGGGTGAAAAATTCTCCCGAATTGAGTATGAAACGGATGTAATAAAAAGTGAAAACACTGATTTGGTCGTTCAAAATCGAAATTTATTCTATGTTTTTAGTATTCTTACCTTGATAGGTGTTTTTACTTTTGTTTTTGTCTCTCAACGCAATAAACATAGAGAATTAATGTTCAAAGAACAGCAACAAATTGCTAATGCTGAAATTTACAATTTGATGATATCTCAGCAAAAAACAATTGAAGAAAACAGAGCAAAAGAAAAAAAACGAGTTGCAAGAGAGTTACACGATGGTGTTTTGGGCAAAATATTTGGTGTTCGAATGAATCTGGATACGATGAACACCGCTCAAGATCAACATGCGATTAAAAGCAGATTAGAATATTTAGCAGAATTAAAGCAGATTGAACAAGACATTCGAGAAATTTCCCATGATTTGAATAGAGAAAACACCGAATTAATTAATAACTTCGTAGTGATTCTAAATAATCTTATTGAGAATCAAAGAAAAGCGTTCAAAACAAAATTAAATTTTACTCTTGATAAGAATATTGACTGGGCTAATGTTTCAAATGAAGTCAAAATTAACTTATACAGAATGCTTCAAGAAGCCTTGCAAAACTGTAATAAATATGCGAAAGCTTCTTTGATAGCTGTTGATTTCAAAAAAGAAAGCAATCCGGAACACCTAAAGTTATGTATTGCAGATGATGGAATAGGATTTAATTTGAAAAGAGCCAAGAAAGGAATTGGTCTCCAAAACATAGCATTTAGAACCAAAGAGTGTAAGGGTAAATTAGAAATAAAAACAAAACCAGGCGAAGGAACGCAACTTATTATTGAAGTCCCCATTGAAAACCCAAATAACCAAACTTAATCAATTCATACAATGCCCCAAGAATTTACAGTAATTAAAAAAAATATCCTTATTGTTGATGATCATCCTTTCATCATTCAAGGATATAAGAATGCCATAACTCGATATCGTCCTACCGAATATGAGTTTTTGATTGATCAAGCCAAAGATTGTCAATCAGGTTATGAAGTGATTGTTAATCCAGAATCACCTTCTTTTGATATCGCTTTTTTAGATATAAGTATGCCAGCTTACGAAGAAAAAGGAATTTTATCTGGTGAAGATTTAGCAATTGTACTTATGGAACGTATGCCTAAATGCAAAATTGTTTTGCTTACCATGTTTACAGAAAAATTAAAAATCAATACCATTCTAAAAAATATTAATCCAAATGGATTGATAATTAAAAATGACTTAACTTTTGATGAATTGCTTTTTGCATTTGATAGAGTGATTAAAAATGAAAAGTATTATAGTCAATCCGTTTTGGAAATGCTAAGCCAAATGCAACATGTTCCTATCGAAATTGATCAGTTTGATAAAAAGATTTTGTTCCAATTGTCAAAAGGAACTAAGGTTGCTGATATTCCGCAATACGTACCTATTTCTTCAAGCGCTATAAAAAGGAGAATGGAAGACTTGAAAGTGCTTTTAGAACTCAAAGATGGTTCTGATGAAGAATTGGTAAAAGTGGCTAAGTCCAAAGGTTTACTGCTGTAGTTTAGAAAACACCTGCATAAAAAAAGACACCTTAGGTGTCTTTTTTTGTGATATTAATCTTCTTTGTCATTCATTTTTCGTTCCAGTTCAGCTTGGTATTCTTCCATAACTGGTTTCATAGTACTTTCTGGAATATCTTCAATTCGAATATAAATCAATCCATCAATTGCATTGTTAAAAAGCGGATCAACGTTAAAGGCTACCAGTCTTGCGTTTTGTTTGATATACTTTTTGATTAATACAGGGAGACGCAATACGCCTGGTTCTAATTCATCAATGATTTTATCAAACTTATTTAAGTCGGCATCGGTTTCATTAAAAACAAAATCCTTATCAGCATCCTTTAGTTTTACTTTGTATTCTTTTTTTGGATGCACATATTGTGCAATGTAAGGATCATAATAGTGGGATTTCATGAACTCAATCATTAACGATTTTGAAAAATCAGAAAACTGATTACTAATACTCACTCCACCAAGTAGGTATTTGTGCTCTGGATAATGTAAGGTCGTATGAATAATTCCACGCCATAACAAAAACAAAGGCATCGGTTTTTGTTGGTATTCTTTGATGATAAAAGCACGCCCCATTTCTATTGATTTATGAAGCATTTCGTGCAATTCCGACTCAAAACGGAACAATCCATTCAAATAGAAACCGTCCATACCGTATTTTGGGTAAATCTCACAACCCAATCCCATACGATAAGCACCAGCAATTTTGTTTGTCTCATCATCCCACAAAAAGAGGTGACGATAATATTGGTCGTATTTATCTAAATCGATAGATTCGTTGGTTCCTTCTCCTACTTCTCTAAAAGTGATTTCTCTTAGTCGACCAATTTCATGTAGAATATTTGGAATGTCTTTAGCTTTGGCAAAAAAGACTTCATAGTTTTTACTTTGCAACAAGCGACAATCCAAAGTTCTAAGATTTTCGACCTCACGAATCATTTTTTCGCTACTAGCAGGCGTAACGATTTTCTTAGGACTTTTGTGTCCTTTAAGCGGATTGGTATTCAGGAAATTATTGTCTTTTTCGAAAGGATTCGCCAACATATAGGTTTTCTTTCTCAAAAACTCGGAGTATTCTTCAATAGACTCGTACTCATTTTGTTCGGCTACTGATATTGGTTTACCAATACGAACTTTAATGACTCTTTTCTTCTGAGTTAACAATTCCGAAGGCAATTTAGCGGTTCTTAGCGTGTCGTTTATCTTCGATAAGAAGTAAAACAATTTACTGTTTTTAGCGTGAAAATAAATGGGTACCACAGGTACTTGCGCTTTTCGAATCACTTTTAATGCGCCTTCTTCCCATGGTTTGTCTACCATTAATTTGCCATCTTTATAGGTAGAAACTTCACCTGCTGGGAACATTCCTAGTGGTTTTCCGTCTTTCAAGTGACGCAACGTTTCTTTTATTCCTACTACGCTTGACTTAGCATCTTTATGGTTTTCAAAAGGATTAACCGGCATGATGTAAGGTTTCATGGGGTCAATGCGGTGCAATAAAAAGTTGGCAATAATTTTAAAATTAGGCTCTTTTTCGAGCATTAATTTCAATAGTAAAATACCATCAATTCCACCTAGAGGATGATTTGAAATTGTAATGTATGCCCCGTCCTTTGGTAATCTTTTAAAGTCTTCTTTTGGAATTTCAAATTTAATCTGAAACTCGTCCAATATAGCATTTAAGAATTCAACATCACTCAAATGTTTATTCCTATCGTAGATTTTGTTTAACGTAGAGATTTTTAGAACTTTCATCAGCAACCAACCCGAGAAAGTACCAAAAACGCCGTACTTATCCGTATTTATTGCTTTTGCAACTTCTTTTGCGGTAACTAAACCCATTTCTTTATTGTTTTAAAGCAAGACGCAAAGATAGAAAAAAAGGCTAATTTATTTGGGTTTTGTCAAACAAACTTCCACTTTTTTACTACTTTTGAATTCCGCAAAAATCTTAGTTTTTTATTTAAAATTAGGATTAAAAATAGGCTAAAATCAGCTATTTTTTATTTTTTTATAAAGAAATTTAACACACTACGGTATGAAAATCATCTCTTACAACGTAAACGGAATTCGCGCTGCCATCACCAAAGGTTTCTTAGAATGGTTACAACAAGCCAATCCCGATGTCATTTGTCTTCAAGAAATAAAAGCCACCGAGGACCAAATACCCGTAGCCGATATCGAAAAAGCAGGCTACCCTTACCAATACTATTTCTCGGCTACAAAAAAAGGCTATTCTGGCGTAGCTATTTTGTCCAAAATCAAACCCAATGCAGTGACTTACGGAACCGGAATCGAGCACATGGACTACGAAGGACGTAACCTCAGAGTTGATTTCGATGATTGCTCAGTAATGAGTTTGTACTTGCCTTCAGGAACCAACATCGACAGATTGGACCATAAATTCAAGTACATGGATGATTTTCACGATTACATCAACGAACTGAAAAAAGACATCCCTAATCTTATTATCTGTGGAGATTACAACATTTGTCACAAGCCTATCGATATTCACGACCCCATTCGCAACAAAAACGTTTCGGGTTTCCTACCAGAGGAGCGCGCTTGGTTAGATAAATTCATCAACTCAGGTTTCATAGACAGTTTCCGTCATTTCAATCAAGAGCCCCATCAGTATTCGTGGTGGAGTTACAGAGCAGGAGCCCGCGGCAATAACAAAGGTTGGCGCATAGATTACAATTTGGTGAGCGACTCTTTACAACATAAACTCAAAAGAGCCGTTATTCTTCCAGATGCTATGCATTCGGATCATTGCCCAATTTTGGTCGAAATCGAATAATTTTTAGGAGCTAATCCTGCTGTCCACTATATCTTGCTTGGCGAACCCCGCCAAGCAAGGATGCCGTTCCCATCAGGGCTAGGGCATAGGACATCAAACAATCATCGTACATAAAATTAATATAGTTTAAATTCAACCCCATGATTAAAAAAACCTTCCTTGGACTAACACTGCTGCTCTTAGCCAGTTCCTGCGTGTCCAAAAAAATCTACAACGAGCTAGAAAATAAATTAGCCAATCTTCAAAAAGAGCACGCCGATTTAACCAACGAAAATGGCGAATTGCAAAAAGCAAAAACACAATTAGAATCCGAAAAAGAAGGATTGACCGCTGAGTTAAATAAAACCAAATCCGATTTAGAAAAGCTAAAAGCAGACTATGCCGCAGCACAAAACAAGTACAAAGTACTTCAAGATGCGTATGCTGCACTAGAGAAAAACAGTGGAGAAGCTTTGCAAACCAACTTGAAAAAAAATAATGAACTTCTTGCCGAGCTCGATGCCAAAAGTAAAGCCTTGGCTATCGAAAAAGAGCGTTTAAGCAAAAGTGCTCAACGTTTGCAAGAACTCGAGGATTTGATTGCAGCCAAAGAAGCCGCTATGAAAAAACTAAAAGATACACTCTCCAAAGCCTTGAATGGTTTTGAAGGAAAAGGCTTGACCGTTGAGCAAAAAAACGGAAAAGTTTACGTTTCTATGGAGAACAAATTATTGTTCAATTCAGGTAGTTGGGCTGTAGGTTCCGAAGGGAAAAAAGCAGTGGTAGAAGTAGCCAAAGTATTGGGCGACAATCCAGATATTGCTGTTTTAATCGAAGGACATACAGATGATGACGGTTTCAAAGGTTCAGGACCCATCGCGGATAACTGGGATTTGTCTACCAAAAGAGCCACAGCTATAGTAGCTATTTTGAGCGAAAACAAAAAAGTAAACAAGCAAAACCTAACAGCAGCTGGTCGTAGCGAATATGCTCCCTTAATGAGCAACGCCACTGCCGAGGGAAAAGCCAAAAACCGCCGAATCGAAATCATTCTGACGCCACGTTTGGACGAAATCTCAAAAATGTTAAACGAGTTTTAGGATAAAGCTAGTTTCAAAGAAAAGTGCAAAAGGCTCTCCGTTTTATTGGAGAGCCTTTTGTGTTAAAATTAACGAACGTCCAACTTTTATCGGAGAACTAATTTTTACCTTTGGCTTTTTAGATTTTATAAATTTTCAGTATCAATGAAATATACCACTTTACCTAATACTGATATTCAAGTCAGTAAAATTTGTCTGGGCACGATGACTTTTGGTCAACAAAATACAGAAGCCGAAGGACACGCTCAAATGGACTATGCTTTAGAACAAGGCGTTAACTTTTTTGATACGGCAGAGATGTACTCAGTGCCAGCGCGTCAAGAAACCTATGGTAGCACCGAACGTATTTTAGGAACTTGGTTCCAAAAAACAGGCAATAGAGACAAGGTAGTTTTAGCTTCAAAAATTGCGGGGCCAAATCCTAATTTTACCTATATGCGCGAAAAGAATGATTTTTCTCCAGCGAGTATTCAATATGCTTTAGACAAAAGTTTAGAGCGTTTACAAACGGATTATATCGATTTGTACCAGTTGCATTGGCCAGAACGTAAAACCAATTTTTTTGGACAACGCGGTTTTAAAGTACAAGACGATGCTTGGGAAGACAACATTCACGCTGTTTTAGAAACATTGAACGGTTTTATCCAACAAGGAAAAATAAAACATATCGGATTGTCGAATGAAACGCCGTGGGGAATTATGCGCTTTTTGGAAGAAAGTAAATACCATAATTTGCCAAGAATCAAAACGGTTCAAAATCCTTATTCGTTATTGAATCGTTTATACGAAAATGGTTCAGCAGAGATTGGAATCAGAGAAAACGTGGGGCTTTTGGCCTATTCGCCAATGGCGTTTGGGGTGTTGTCGGGTAAATTTTTAACGGGCGAAGCACATCCTAACGCAAGAATCAATTTGTTTCCTCAATTTTCAAGATACAATAGCGAACAATCGGCTGCGGCTACACGTTTGTACAACGAAATTGCGCAGCAAAACGGATTGACGCTAACGCAATTGGCCTTAGCTTTTATCGAGCAACAACCTTTTGTGACTAGCACGATTATTGGCGCCACAACAATGGAACAACTGAAAGAAAATATCGATACGATTAACGTGACTTTAAGCGAAGAACTACTGCAAGCGATAGATGGCGTTCAGGCAAAAATTCCAGACCCAGCGCCTTAAGAAACGAGTGGAAATTAGAATAAAAAAAGCTGTAATCGTTGTTAATGATTACAGCTTTTTTATGGTTTTAATGTTTCTTAGAAAACAAGTTTTTACTCTATAGCCCCGATTGTAGTGAAAATCCTTATGGCCCGGGGTTCGGGGCATAAGATTGTAACGGAAAGCGGGACCAATGTTTCTTGAGAAAGCCTATTTTTTCTGCTCCTAATTATTTAAAATTCAAACGGCAATTCTGTGGCCAAGGAATCAACCGTAATTTGTGTACTGTCTGGCACTCGCAGTTTGATAAACGATTTGGCTTGACCGGTAATGAAGAAAGGTTTCGATTTGTAAATGGAATCTTCTGGCGCAAGTAGGCCTCGTCTGTTCATTAAATTAGTCAGGTACAATTGCTGTTTTGCGGCATAGTCTTTCAGGTTACCTTCGTCATTGAATTGGTACATAAATTTGCGAGGACTCGGGATGATTCTCGCCAAGTACAAACATTCGTTCAAGTCTAATTCGGCAGGTGTTTTTTGGAAATAAAAACGACTTGCTTCGCCAATTCCGTATACATCTGGCCCCCATTCGATGATATTAAAATATACTTCGAGCATTCGCTCTTTGCTTACCACTCGGTTGTTTTCGAGGATGTACACCAATAAAATTTCTTCTAATTTTCTAGACAAGGTTTTTTCGCGGGTCAAGAATACATTTTTGACCAATTGCATACTGATGGTACTCGCACCACGCGCAAATTTTTTGGTTCGAATGTTTTTGATAATCGATTGTTTGAAAGCTTCGTTGATGAAACCTCTGTGGTGAAAAAAGGAAGGGTCCTCGGTAGTGAGCACACATTTTTGTAAATAGGGAGAAATTTGGTCCAAAGGGGTGTAATCTGGGTTTTCTGTTCCTACTACAATAGGGCGTTGCAATACATTTTTGATGATAGCTCGGTACACGAATTCGCCATTGAGTTTCGTTAAATTGGCTTTCCCGTATTTCGTAATTCGGAGGTTTTCTTTGTTTAATTTGCTATCAAAAACCAGTTGATACGGTTTGTTTTTATTGAATTTGAAATCCAAGTTGTATTCAAAATTTCCTTGGGCTTCCATCCCTTGAAAGTTGGTAAATAAACCATCGGGAAGCGAAACGATGAAATCTTGCGCCTTCATTTTTGGGATGCTAACTTGCAGTTTATAGATGGTATCCGATTCGGTTTCGTAAGCCATATACGGATTCAATTTTATTTTATTGAGTTGCAATGTTGAGCTTTTATCAATAGAAATAAAATCAGAACCCAGAAGGAAACGGTAGTCAAAACGCGCTTTTTTGATGACCACATCTTTGTTGGCAATTTTGGGATGATTTACGTGTAAATTGGTTATGGTAGCAAAACCATCTAAATGGAATTCGCCCATCGTTTTTTCGATGTTGTCAACATTCAAATGAATCGAATCAAAACTCGATTTGAGGTTGTAACGTTCGTCTACATAAGGCAAACGAATGGCTCCAGTATCTTTATTGAAAATGCGAATATCGGCTTTTCTGTTTCTTGGGTCGGCCAAGCCTTTCATACTCAGATGTTGCTTGAAAGTACCCGTTTCTACCGTGATTAAGGAGTTGAGCTCTTGATTGTCTAAGGTAAGTTTTTCGATATCGATATTGGCTTTTTTGCCATTATCATCAATTTTGAAGGCTAATTTTTCGATGCTCATATCCGTTGGAATCAAGTTGAGCAATCTCGAAATCATTCGGTAAGCTGTTGCGGCATAATCGGTTTTACTATCGGAGTTTTCTAGATTGAGTTCTTCATCTTTTTTCAAAAAAGCATCAAAATTTTTGACCTTTCCTTTTTTTACCAATTGAATGTATCCTTCTTGTAGTTCCAAAGATTGCAATTGAATGTTACCAATAAAAAGATTCCAAAAGCTTATGCTTGTTTTCAGTTTTTTGATATTCAAAAGGGTATCTGCATTTTTTGGAGCCAGCACTACATCGTACAAATCAATACCGTTTAATCCATCAAAAGAGGCTTTTTTTACGGTAAAGTTACTGTTGTACTGCTGCGTCATTTTGGTCGAAACTTTATCTAACGCTTGGTTTAAAAGCGAGTCTCTAAAAAAAATAAAACCGCCCACCACGAGTAGTAGTACAGCAAAAAGTATTTTGGCTGCCAAAAGCAGTTTTTGTTTGTTTGTTCTCATATCACGGGTTTCACTTCGGGTGCAAAAGTATCTTATTTTATGTTAAGATAAATTTAAAAATGGTGTGCGGGCTTACACAATAATCCAGTTGAATATCATTCTCAAAAACATCGTTTATTTGTTCTTCGGGTTCAAAGAAGGATAGTCCAATTTTTAAAGTTTCGGGAGAACATTCGGAGAGAAATTGGTCATAAAACCCTTTGCCATAGCCTACTCGGTTTCCTAATTTGTCATAGGCCAACAAAGGTACAAACACCACTTCTATTTGTTTTGAAGGAACTGCAATACCAGAAACAGGCTCTGGAATTTGATACTCGTTTTTAACGATTTTGGTATTTTCTGTCAATAAAAAATGCGTCATTTTTCGGGTCTCGAAATCGCTTTTTGACAGGATGATTTCTTTGTCTTTTCCAGCTAAAATGTGTAAAAGATATTCGGTGTTGATTTCCTTTTGGGGTTCAATAGGTAAAAAAATATGAAAATAGGTTTTGTCCCAAATCGGAAGCGATAAAGCTTGGTTGGCGATTTCCAAGCTCATCGATTCTATGTCATTTTCACTAAGTGCTTTTCTGAGTGCTTTGTATTTAAGCCGTAATTCCTTTTTCAACATGCATAGTTGCTTTTAATTGGGCTATAAAAGTAGTCAAATGTTCGACTTCTACATGGTCCATAAGCACTATTTTGTACCATTTGTTTTCGGAGTTGTGTTGTTGGGGTACCAAATCAAATCTTTCAGCTAAAGCATGATTAATGTTTTTTGCGTCAATGGTTACAATATTCATATAAGGTTCACGGAAATACGGAATGTTGAGTTGGTCCAATTCATTGCATAAAAATTGTGTACGCATTTGCAGCACGCTTACTTTTTCGAACCAACCGTGCGGACCGTAAGCAAACAAAATCATCCAAACCGCCACTGCATTAGAACCCGAGCGACTTCCGCAAAGCGTTAAATCCATTCCTTCTACATACTCGGCTTCTTTAGTCAAGACATTTTCTATCAATCCTTTTCGGCAAATAAAAATCCCTGTACCATAAGGCGATTGTAGCATTTTGTGCGCATCGATGGTGATAGAGCTAATTTTTGGATTACTAAAGTTAAGGGGCGATTGAGGATTGCTGAATGGATACACAAATCCACCGTAAGCCCCATCAATATGGAGTTTGTATTCTAAATGGTGTTTTTCGTAAAGCGCACAATACACTTCGGGATTATCTACAGAACCAAACATAGTGGTCCCCATATTCGAAACGGTGATAAAGTATTTTTTGCCCTTATTTTTGGCATCAATTAGCAATTGTTCCAAAGCATTTGCATCAATTTCTCTTTGATGAAAAGAAACGGGAACTTTAATCCAATCGAGCATTAAAACATTGGAGCCTTTGGCAATGGAGTAGTGTGTATCTTCAGAAGCAACGATGGCAATTTCGTGCAGTTGTGCTCCTTTTTGGTTCATAAAATAATTGCGATACATCCAAATGGCCTGAATATTTGCCTCAGTTCCTCCAGGCGAAATATAGCCATCGTAGGAATTGGGAATGGCTTTGAAAATATCGACAGCAATTACATCTAGGACTTCACGCTCTATTTGTTGGGTTCCTTTGAATGCTTTTTCGGAGGTGCCCAAGGTATGGCAACCAATATGATTAGGATTGGCGACATAGGTTTGCAGAGTAGGCGCTTCTTTCAAAAAAGGCGCATCGTCATAAAAAACTTTTCCGTCTAGTTTTGATGCTGGATAACCCAAAGAAATGTCTTTCGAAAAATTTACATTTTCGTCTAATGCTTTTTGAATGCGCTCTTTGCGTTCTTTTTGGTCTAATTTTTTCCAGTGCAACATACCTTTATTTTTTCTACAAAGGTAGATTGCGTTTTAGAATTAGAATATGACTTTTGTTAGGTTTTGGACGATTTACTATAGCTCCATAAACGAGGCAATTTGCGCTTCGGGTTGGCTTGTTGCTTTGTTTTTTTCAGGAACCAACGAAGTAGACAAGTGAAAAATGGCATCTCCTTCGTAAACTATAGGCGATTGATTGCTGTTGATTACGTAACCATCATTAGGCGCCTTGATTTTGCGTTCAAATTTCCCAAAGGGGTCGGTTATGGTCGCGAGAATGGTTCCTTTTTTTACAAACGTGCCTATAGTATTGTAGTCGTGAAGCATTCCGGAGCATTTGGCTCTAACCCAATTCGATTTTTCGATGTAAATGGTTTTGTTTTCAGGGATTTCGATAGTGTGTTTGGGGTCTAACATATCTAGGTAGGCTAGCACTCGTTTTACGCCATTAATCCCTTCATTGGCCACTTCGTTATTAATATCTAATGATTTTCCACCTTCGAAAAGGAGCATTTTTATATTCATTTTGGTACTCGAGTTTCGGAATGAGCCTCCAATATTTTTAGAATACAAAGTAAACGGCGCATTGAAAGTATCGGCCAATAGTTTTAATTCGGGGTCGTTTTCGGCTAAGCGAATTTGTGGAGCATTGAATCTACTAGCGCCTCCTGCGTGAAAATCGATGGCATAATGCACTTCGGGCATAACTTCGTTTAGAATGTGAAAGGCAAATCTACTCGCCAATGAACCTTTTTTACTTCCTGGAAAAGAGCGATTCAAATCACGACCATCAGGAAATTCTCGGGAACGATTCACAAATCCATACATATTAATAATAGGAATGCAAATAATGGTGCCGCGTTTGGGTTTGTTTATTTTTTTGCTAATGAGTTGTCGTACAATTTCGATGCCGTTGATTTCATCTCCGTGAATACCCGCAGAGAAAAGCACGACAGGCCCTTCTAATTTAGACCGACGAACAATAATAGGAATGTTGAGTTTTGTAGTCGTGTGGAGTCGAGCCATCTCTACGTTGATGGTTTTGTTTTCTCCTGGTAAAATGCTTTCGCCAAAAATCGTTATTGGTTTTAAACTTCTCATAGCCAACTTTAATGGGCTAAATATAAAAATTATTAAGCATTAAAAGGTTTTATTTTATGAATCGCTTTGCATCATTTTTGTCTTAGGAAAGAAAAAGCCAACGCAGAAGTTTTAGAAAAATAGAATTACTAAATTTGTTCAGAATAAAAAGCGATAGCGAATTTTCTAAAACTACAATGACGCAACCCTCGATAGCCCTTCAAATACAAACCCTTCCTGATAATCCAGGAGTGTATCAATATTATGACAAGGAAGGTAAAATTTTATATGTAGGCAAAGCCAAAAATTTAAAAAAAAGGGTATCCTCTTATTTTAATAAAATTCACGATACGGCCAAAACCAATGTGTTGGTCAAAAAAATTGTGACGATAAAACACATTGTAGTTCCCACAGAATCCGATGCGTTGTTGTTAGAAAATAATTTAATCAAAACACTCCAGCCTCGTTATAATGTTTTGCTTCGCGATGACAAAAGTTACCCTTGGTTGTGCATCAAAAAAGAACCTTTTTCACGTATTTTTTCTACTCGTAGAATGATTAAAGACGGTTCTGAATATTTTGGTCCTTACACGAGTTTCAAGACCGTAAATACGATTTTGGAATTAATCAAAGAGTTATATCCACTCCGAACTTGTAATTTTGATTTGAACCAAAATAATATCAATAGTGGGAAATTTAAAGTGTGTTTAGAATACCATATTGGCAATTGCAAAGGACCTTGTGAAGGTCACGAAAGCTTAGAGCATTATCAAAAACAAGTAGATGCCATACGTGAAATCCTTAAAGGGAATTTCAAAGAAAGTTTAAAAGACTTTAAACGAATGATGGTCGATTTGGCTAGCGAAATGAAGTTTGAAGAAGCTCAGAAAATAAAGGAAAAAATAGAGGTTTTAGAGAACTATCAATCCCGTTCAACCATTGTCAATCCGAAAATTACGAATATTGATGTGTTTTCGATTGTTTCTGATGAAAGTGCCGCTTTTGTCAATTTCTTGCAAATTTCCCACGGTTCGATTATTCGTTCGCACACGATGGAAATCAAGAAGAAGTTAGCAGAAACCGATGAAGAGTTGTTAGAATTAGCCATTGTTGAACTTAGAGAACGCTTTCATTTATTGTCCAGAGAAGTGATTGTTCCTTTCGCCATAGATTTGGGGGAAAACATTAAAATTACAGTGCCTCAATTGGGCGACAAAAAACAAATATTGGATTTGTCTATTCGCAACGCTAAGTTTTATCGCATAGAACAGCTCAAACAATTGCAGATTGTCGACCCAGACCGTCACACCAATCGCATTATGGCGCAAATGCAAAAAGACTTGCGATTGCCTGTTGAACCAAGACATATTGAATGTTTTGATAATTCAAATATTCAAGGAACGAATCCTGTATCGGCTTGTGTGGTTTTTAAAGATGGGAAACCTAGCAAGAAAGATTACCGTCATTTTAATATCAAAACCGTCGAAGGACCCGATGATTTTGCTTCGATGACGGAGGTGGTGTACCGCCGCTACAAAAGATTATTGGACGAAAAAGAACCTTTGCCACAATTGATTATTATTGATGGAGGAAAAGGACAATTATCTGCCGCTTTAAAAAGTATTGATGAACTTGGATTGAGAGGAAAAATCACCATCATTGGTATTGCCAAACGATTGGAAGAACTCTTTTTTCCAGGAGATTCAATTCCATTGTATTTGGATAAAAAATCCGAAACACTAAAAGTGATTCAGCAATTGCGAAACGAAGCCCACCGATTCGGAATCACACATCATCGTGACAAGCGAAGCAAAGCCGCCTTGAATTCATCGATTGAAAGTATCCCAGGAATAGGCGAAAAAACAATGACTACCTTAATTCAACATTTCAAAAGTGTTAAAAGATTGCAAATGGCAACTGAAAAAGAAATTTCTGATGTTATAGGAGTGTCGAAAGCCAAAAAAATTTCCGACTTTTACAAGACAAAATAACGGTATAATATTTCCGATTTATGAAGAAACTCTCGATTATCTTTATCTTATTACTTAGTAGTTTTTCATTATTCGCGCAAAGCCAATATAAAAGACCAAAAATAGGTTTAGTATTAAGTGGTGGTGGCGCCAAAGGGTTTGCGCATATTGGGGTACTCAAAGTACTCGAAGAAGCCGGAATTCAGATTGATTATATTGGCGGAACTAGTATGGGCGCAGTCATTGGAGGTCTTTATGCATCAGGTTATACCGCCACACAAATTGATTCTATTTTTCAAAAAACGAATTTTGACGAATTGATTAATGATTATATTCCTCGAGCTTCAAAGAATTTTTATGAGAAAAGGAATGACGAGCTCTATGCTTTTGTATTGCCTTTTAATAAATTTAGAGTTGGAATTCCCGAGGCGCTTTCTAAAGGAATGTATAATTTCAATTTACTGACAAGATTAACTAGGAATGTAAAAGATGTAAAAGACTTCAATCAGCTTCCTATTCCCTTTTTATGTATAGCTACCGATATTGAGAGCGGTGAACAAGTGTTACTCAATAAAGGTAATTTGGCTCAGGCAATGTTGGCCAGTTCCGCTTTTCCTTCGTTGTTTTCACCTGTTGAGATTGATGGCAAATTGCTTATCGATGGAGGTGTTGTAAATAACTATCCAGTTGATGAGGTGCTTAAACTAGGCGCAGATATTATCATTGGCGTTGATGTGCAAGATGGTTTAAAAGACCGAACACTCTTGAGAGATGCTACCAAAATATTGGTACAGATAAGCAATCTCAACATGATTGATAGAATGAGAGAAAATGTCAAAAAAACAACTTTTTACATAAAACCAGATATTAAAGAGTATGGTGTGATTTCTTTTGATAAAGGCAGGGAGATTATCACCAAAGGAGAAGAGGCTACGTTTGCTATTTATGAAAAATTAAAAAAATTAGTTCCAGAAAATAATGCTTATCATAAACCTAAACTACAAATTGTTTCTGATAGTATTTTTGTTTCTGAAGTAAAGGTAAACGAGTTGAAAAACTTCACGAAAGCATATGTAAAAGGAAAATTACGATTTAAAGAAGGAACCAAAATTACCAACGAAAAGCTGCAAAGCGGAATCAATAACATTAAAGCAACACAAAACTTTAGTGCTATTAACTATACATTAGAACCTAACGGATATGGAGAAACATTAGATATAAGTCTAAAAGAAGACCCCCTGAAAACGTTCTTAAAGTTTGGATTACACTACGACGGTTTGTACAAAAGTGCCGTTTTGGCCAATATCAGCCAGAAAAACCTTTTCTTTAAGAATGACAACGCTTCTTTGGATTTAATTATAGGAGACAATTTAAGGTACAATCTAGATTATTACGTTGATAATGGGTTTAATATTAGTTTTGGTTTTAAATCTACGTTTGCTCAGTTCAATCGAAACGTGGCAAATTCCATTCAGCCAGGCGGAATTGTTGGAGGGGATATTTCACTAATTAATATTGATTTTAAAGATTGGACAAATCAAGCGTATTTTCAGTCCGTTTTTGTTCAAAAATTCTTAATTGGTGCAGGTCTCGAATACAAGTATTTGAGAATAATTCCAATAACCATTGCTAAAAATTCTCCCGATATAGACAACAGTAATTATTTTAGTGTGTTTGGGTACTTAAAATACGATGCATTTGATAATAAATATTTTCCAACAAAAGGCTGGACTTTTACAGGAGATATTCATTCATATTTAATGTCTTCAAATCAAACCAAAACGTTTAATCCTTTTACCATATTAAAAGCTGATTTTGCTGTCGCATTCAAAGTAATCCCCAAATTAGTATTTAAATTTCAAACGGATGCGGGGGTGTCTATAGGAGAAAAAAGCGTTCCTTTCTTTGATTTTGTTCTCGGAGGATATGGTTTTGCTCCAGTAAATAACTTTAAACCTTTTTATGGGTATGACTTTTTGAGTATTGGTGGCGATAGCTATATTAAAACTGCTGGGACTTTGGATTATGAATTCTATAAAAAAAATCACTTTAACTTTTCGGCAAATTTTGCCAATATAGGAGACAAAATCTTTAGTTCTTTAGATTGGTTTTCTCTTCCTAAATATTCGGGGTATGCAGTAGGTTATGGCTTAGAAACGATCTTAGGTCCTATAGAAGTCAAGTATTCTTGGTCTCCAGAAGACTCAAAAGGATTTGCATGGTTTAGTATAGGGTATGTGTTTTAATCGTAAATTATATCAAAAAAAATTACGACATTTGCTTTCATGAAAACAAAATGGCAAGGTTTATTGAATTATCTGCAATTTCTTATTAAAAGAAATCCAGAATGATTGCACTATTTTTTAAGGAATACAATTAGGTTGAATCTAAATTTTTTAAAAAATGCCAATATATCATAAACTAGGAGATTTTCCTCAAAAACGCCACGTACAATTCGAGAAACCTGATGGGGGATTGTATTACGAGCAACTATTCGGTACCGAGGGTTTTCACGGTCATTCGTCACTATTATATCATGTACACCGACCTACTCAGGTCAAAGAAATACTAAATTCGTATTCGGTAGAACCCAAAATTGCTATCGGCAAAAACATCAAATCGTTATTACTTAAAGGATTTGAATTGTTACCCGAAAATGATTTCTTAGAAAGCCGCAAGCCTATGTTGGTCAATAAAGATTGTACCATTGGTTTAGCAGCTCCAACAGCATCCTTGCGCTCTTATTTTTATAAAAATGCCGATGCCGATGAAATGATTTTCATCCACAAAGGAAGCGGAACCCTAAGAACGATGATGGGTAACATTTCTTTTGAATATGGAGATTATCTTATCATACCTCGCGGAATGATTTATCAAATCGATTTTGATACTACCGAGAATCGCTTGTTTTATGTGGAGTCGTTTGCGCCATTTTATACGCCTAAACGATATAAAAACGAATCAGGCCAGCATTTAGAGCACGCTCCTTTTTGTGAACGCGATTTCAAATTGCCAACAGCGTTGGAAACCCACGACGAAAAAGGAGATTTCTTAATCAAAATCAAAAAAGAAGGGATGATGCACGAAGTGGTATACGCCACGCATCCTTTTGATGTTATTGGTTGGGATGGCTATAACTTTCCTTATGGCTTTAGCATCCACAACTTCGAGCCCATAACTGGTCGCGTGCACCAACCACCACCAGTACACCAAACCTTCGAGACGGCTACTTTTGTAGTGTGTTCTTTCGTGCCACGTTTGTACGATTACCATCCAAAAGCTATTCCTGCGCCTTACAATCACAGCAATATCGATAGCGATGAGGTATTGTATTATGTAGATGGCGATTTTATGAGCCGTAATAATATCGAACAAGGCCACATCACTTTGCATCCAAAAGGAATTCCTCACGGGCCAGCACCAGGAGCAATGGAACGAAGCATTGGTCAAACCATCACACAAGAATTAGCCGTTATGGTCGATACGTTTCGTCCTTTAATGGTTACCGAAGAAGCGATGGGTCTTGATGACGGACAGTACTACAAATCTTGGGTGGAAGCCCCCTAGCCCCCAAAGGGGGAATAATATCAATTATTCCAAAATAAAATTTTTAAATCAATTTAACTATAAATCCTATTTACCCCTAATAGGAATTCCCCCTTTGGGGGTTAGGGGGCTTAATTATGGCAAAAGAAGTACAATCAGTAGAATACGGATTAGAGAAAATATTTGAAGGAGCACAAGATTTCCTTCCATTAATGGGAACCGATTACGTAGAATTTTATGTGGGTAACGCTAAACAAGCCGCTCATTTTTATAAAACCGCTTTCGGATTTCAATCGCACGCGTATTGCGGTTTAGAAACAGGCTCAAGAGACAAAGTTTCTTATGTGCTAAAACAAGACAAAATCCGTTTGGTGTTGACTACCGCTCTTACTAGCGAATCCCCAATTGGAGAACACGTAAAAAAACACGGCGATGGTGTAAAAATTGTGGCACTTTGGGTAGAAGATGCTCGTAAATCTTTTGAAGAAACCACCAAACGTGGCGCAAAAGTATATATGGAGCCTACCGTAGAAAAAGACGAATTTGGTGAAGTAGTTCGCGCCGGAATTTATACTTATGGAGAAACCGTTCATATGTTTGTAGAACGTAAAAACTACACTGGTGCTTTTCTCCCAGGATTTGTAGAATGGAAATCGGATTATAATCCAACTTCTGTTGGACTAAAATACATCGACCATATGGTAGGAAATGTAGGTTGGAATCAAATGAACGTTTGGGTAAAATGGTATGAAGACGTGATGGGATTTGTGAATTTCCTTTCTTTTGATGACAAACAAATCCATACCGAGTATTCTGCTTTGATGAGTAAAGTAATGAGTAATGGTAACGGACGAATTAAATTCCCAATCAACGAACCAGCCAAAGGAAACAAGCGTTCTCAAATTGAAGAGTATTTAGATTTTTATGAAGGAGCAGGTGTGCAGCACATTGCCATTGCTACTGATGATATTATTACTACAGTAACTGAGCTTAGAGCTCGTGGTGTTGAATTTTTGTCAGCGCCACCTCATGCGTATTACCAAGCTATTCCAGAGCGTTTGGGTGAACACATGAGTATGATGAAAGAAGATTTAGCGGTTATCGAAAAGCTAGCCATTATGGTCGATGCTGATGAAGATGGGTATTTATTGCAAATCTTTACCAAACCTGTTGAAGACCGTCCTACTTTGTTTTTTGAAATTATTCAACGAATGGGTGCCAAAGGATTTGGTGCAGGAAATTTCAAAGCTTTATTCGAATCGATTGAAAGAGAGCAACAATTGCGAGGAACGTTGTAAAATTAAGTTTTTTTTGCATTATCAAAAAAAATAACCAAACCAAAAGCTAATTTTTTGCAAATGTTGTGTTAAACTCAATTTTTACGCAAAAAAATATGGATTTGTGTTTTACCTTTGTACTCACAAATGAAAGGGGTGGTTTCCTTTCATGGGTATTATAAATTTCATAATTTATAGTTTTTTGGTTAGTTAATAGCATAAAAACTCAGTCATTAATTTGACTGGGTTTTTTTGTTTTAATACATTTGGAATCATTTTTGCCAAAAGAATCTCTAAAAAGCTCAAATTTTACATAATGAGAAAATTAATACTCCTCTTTTTGTTGGCCTTTACAGTTAGCTTTGATTCTCAGGACACTTCAGCATTCGATGCTGGTGAATGGTTTAAATTCCGAATACATTATGGTTTTGTAAATGCTGGTTACGCAACTTTAGAAGTCAAAGATGCCGTGTTGAATCAAAAATCGGTTTACCATGTTATAGGTAAGGGATACACTACCGGAATGTCTCGTTTCTTTTTCAAAGTGGATGATTTATACGAAAGTTATTTCGATAAAGAAACCGGTTATCCTTATCAATTCGTTCGAAAAATAGACGAAGGTGGTTATACCAAAAATCAAGAAGGGTTTTTTAATCAAGCTACCAATAAAGTGTTAGTCAAGGATTATAAACACAAAAACGAAAAAACATATTCATTTCCCAAGGGTACACAAGACATTGTTTCTACTTTTTATTACCTTAGAAATTACCCCACAATCGACAAATTAAAAGTGGGGGAATCTGTTGCGATTGATATGTTTTTTGACAATGAAACTACAAAGTTTAAGTTAAAATTCTTAGGTCGTGAAGATATTACAACTAAATTTGGCGTGATTTCAGCAATGATATTTCGCCCCTTAGTGCAATCTGGCCGTGTTTTTAAAGAGAAAGAGAGTTTAACGGTTTGGATTTCAAATGATCAAAATAAAATTCCTTTACGAATCAAAGCAGAACTAGCAGTTGGGTCTATCAAAGCTGATTTGGATGCCTACAAAGGATTAAAGCATCCCTTTAAAGTAAAAGCAAAATAGAATGAATCTTACAGATACTACCTCTTCATTATTAGAACAACTCGATCAAAAATTTAAAGCAATAGATCAAAAAACAACCACTCATCTGGAAGGTCTTTTGTGGTCTAAACCCATTACCTATTGGGATTATATTCAAACGGATGCATTGTTGAATCTGCAAACCCAACGCACGACTTTACCTGACGAAATGGTTTTTATTATGTACCATCAGGTCAATGAATTGTTGTTCAAAATGATTCTTTGGGAAATGCAACAAATCTCTTATTGTGAACATATAGAAACCTCTTTTTTTACGGAAAGATTAATGAGAATTAGTCGTTATTTTACTATGCTGACAACTTCATTCGATATTATGGGTGATGGAATGGAAGTAGAACAATACATGAAATTTAGAAATACGTTGACACCAGCTAGTGGTTTTCAAAGTGCACAATACCGAATGATAGAGTTTGCATCAACGGATTTAATTAATTTAATAGACGCGAGATTTCGTGCTACTATTGATCGTAATACTCCTTATGAACATGCTTTCGAACATTTATATTGGCAAGCGGCTGGAAAAGATCATAAAACAGGCGAGAAATCCTATCTATTACAAGAGTTTGAGCGTAAATACAAGTCATCTTTTCTTGCTCAAATGAAAGAGTACAATACCATTAATCTTTGGCAAAAATTCAAACAATTGCCAGATGAAGCTCAGCAAGATCCTGCTTTAATCAAGGCTATGAGAGAGTATGATTATACGGTAAATGTTACTTGGGTAATGCAGCATTTAAATACTGCCAAAAAATATATTGAGTCGAGTGGATTGGGAGATGGAGAAGCTACAGGTGGAAGTGATTGGAAAAAATACATGCATCCTAAATACCAAAGACGAATCTTTTTTCCTGAACTATGGAGTGCTGAAGAATTGGCCAATTGGGGAGTTGGATTATAATTGTGTATTTAAAACGTAAAAGTTTCTTTGATTTTATAAATGTGAATCATATTACCTTAATTAAAGAATTAAAATAATAGAATAAAAAAAGTAGTATATTGAAACGTTTCGCAATCCTTTTATTATGTTCTCTAGTTTTTTTTTCATGTACGAAAAAAGATGAGGTTTGGAGTGAAGTCAAAACAAAACCTATTTCTAAAAAGAAAGAGTTTGGCTTTACTTATTCTGATTTTAATGTTGTGCAGGATACTTTAAAGAGTGGAGATACTTTTGGAAGCATTATTCAAAAACAAAATATCGGTGACAAAAAAGTATTTGAATTGGTAGAACAAATCAAAGATTCATTTGATGTAAGATCCATTCGAAACAATAAGCCTTACACACTTTTACGTTCAAAAAACAAGACGAAAGAATTGCTTGTTTTCGTCTACCAACCCGATGCTCTTCATTATTATGTAGTAGATTTAAGGGATTCAATAGCAAAAGCCTACAAAAAAACAAAACCAATTACAATCAAAAGAAGAACCATTGGTGGTGTGCTGAAAAGTTCTCTTTCTGAAACCCTTGAGAGTGCCAACGTTGAAGGTGGCTTGGCTAGCAGAATTGCGAAAATTTATGCTTGGTCTATTGATTTTTTCAAGTTAAAAAGAGGAGATCGTTTTGCAATTACCTTTACCGAACGGTATATCAACGACTCTATTTATGATGGCGTAGATAGTTTAGAAGCTTCTTTTTTTGAATATAAGGGTAAAATTATTTATGCTTTTCCGTTTGTAGCCAATCCTTCATCTAACAGAATTGAATATTATGATGAAGAAGGAAAAGGCTTGAAAAATTTCTTTTTAAAAACTCCTATTAAGTTCAGCCGACTGTCTTCGCGTTTTTCAGCTAGTCGTTTTCATCCTGTTCAACTTACTTGGAAAGCGCACAAAGGTACGGATTATGCAGCGCCACACGGTACACCCATAACGACTACAGCTTCAGGAGTTGTAGAACAAACAGGTTATACCGCTGGGAATGGTAATTTTGTAAAAGTGAAACATAACGGAACCTACTCCACACAATATTTGCACATGTCACGAATCTTAGTACGAAGAGGACAACGCGTAACTCAAGGACAGCCTATTGGTCTTGTGGGAAGTACAGGATTAGCGACGGGTCCACACGTGTGTTACCGCTTTTGGAAAAACGGTGTGCAAGTAGATCCCCTGCGTTTGAAGTTGCCTAATGGTGAGCCTTTGACCGGAGCAACCAAAGACCGTTTTTTTAAACAAATAACGCCTTTAAAATTTGAATTGGATAGTATTGCCAATTTATAAAGGACCTTCATTTTTTATTATAACGTTTTCGTAGATTGTTGTTTGTTTAAACTAGGGATAACCATCAATTTAAAGTTAATTGCTTAATTTTGCATCTATTAAAAATGCATTAAATTTAAGCACATGGCCTTACATACAATCAATCCAACGCAGACTAAAGCTTGGGAAAAATTACAAAATCATTTTGCAGCTTTGCAATCAGTTACGATGCAAGAGTTGTTTCTAAAAGACGCCAATAGAGCAGAGCAATTCAATATTATTTGGAACGACTTTTTATTGGATTATTCCAAAAATAATATAGATAAAGAGACTATTCAGTTATTAGTAGAATTGGCTAATGAATGTGGTTTACAATCGGCTATTTCGGATTATTTTGAAGGAGCTTTAATCAATCAAACAGAAAATCGTGCGGTTTTGCACACGGCACTGAGAGCCAAAGCAGACGCAGTTATAAATGTAGAAGGAGTAAATGTTATCCCCGAAGTCTTTGAGGTAAAAGCCAAAATAAAAACGTTTACGAACGAGGTGGTTTCAGGAATCCGTAAAGGATACACTGGTAAAACTTTTACCGATGTTGTAAATATTGGAATTGGAGGTTCAGATTTAGGACCAGTAATGGCAGTTGAAGCCTTGCAATTTTATAAAAACCATTTGAACGTTCATTTCGTGTCCAATGTTGATGGGGATCACGCTAATGAGATTATCAAAAAATTAAATCCAGAGACAACACTATTTGTGATCGTTTCTAAAACATTTACCACACAAGAAACTTTGACGAATTCTGAAACCATTAGAAAGTGGTTTTTACAATCGGCTACACAAGAAGATGTTGCGAAACATTTTGTGGCGGTTTCTACAAATATGCAAAAAGTTACCGAGTTTGGTATCAATCCAGATAATGTATTCCCAATGTGGGATTGGGTTGGAGGAAGATTTTCATTATGGAGCGCCGTTGGCTTGTCTATTAGTCTAGCCGTTGGTTACGACAATTATGAAGCTTTATTAGGTGGAGCCAATGAAATGGACGAACATTTTAAAACCACTACTTTCGAAAATAATATTCCTGTTATCTTAGGTTTGTTGAGTGTTTGGTATAATAACTTCTTTGGTGCAGAAAGTGAAGCATTGATTCCATATACTCAATATTTACAAAAATTAGCACCTTACTTGCAACAAGGAACGATGGAAAGTAATGGTAAAAGTATAGGTCGTGACGGAAAGCCAGTTGATTACCAAACGGGGACAATAATTTGGGGAGAGCCGGGTACCAACGCACAACATGCCTTTTTTCAATTAATTCACCAAGGAACAAAATTGATTCCTACAGACTTTATTGGATATGTTGAGCCGTTATACGGTGATTGGAATCACCATGACAAATTGATGTCAAATTTCTTTGCTCAAACTGAGGCCTTGTTGCATGGTAAAACTGCAGCTCAGGTACAAGCTGAATTCGATAAGCAAGGACTCGATCCAGAAAAAGCAGCATATCTTTTGCCTTTTAAAGTGTTCACTGGAAACAAACCTACCAATACCATTTTGATTCAAAAACTTACCCCAAAATCTCTTGGAGCTTTGATTGCAATGTATGAGCATAAGATTTTTGTTCAAGGAGTGATTTGGAATATTTTTAGTTTCGATCAATGGGGTGTTGAATTAGGAAAGCAATTAGCAAATTCTATTTTAGAAGAAATTGAAACAGAATCTGTTAAAAATCATGATAGCTCTACAGCATTTTTATTGAATCATTTTCTTAAAAATAAGAAAAAATAATAGTAAAAAAATATGTTAAGAAGAAACCTCGAATAATAACCTATTCGAGGTTTTTTTTAGATATAGGTTGTTATAGAACAGAAAAAAAGACCATTTTTTAAGTGTCTAATCAAAGAAAAATGTTTCAAAAAGCACATAATTTTAAAAATACTATGCATTCATAACA
>ERZ650302.324-NODE-324-length-25458-cov-15.005157_pt1 | contig 25458 bp, 23 predicted proteins | sample MGYA00376238_ERZ650302 | MGnify/ENA primary metagenome ERZ650302 (study PRJEB26733, sample SAMN07839298) | wastewater metagenome | biome: urban; feature: wastewater treatment plant; material: waste water | place: USA: North Carolina | collected 2016-04-28 ... | reverse complement strand
AACCCCGGAAGCCTCGCCGACGGTGTATGCGCGGTTTGGCGAGGTGGATCCGCTGAGCTGACGGATGGGTGACCGTTGCCAGCATCTGCTTGTTTTACTTGTAAAAATTTGCTTAAATGCAGGCATTGTCTAGGAGTTATCTAACACATGACCAAGTTTTTCAGTCGTGAAGACGTCCTGCAAGCCAACCAGCGCTTGATGTCGAAATCCACTCCGTTGCGCGATGAATTGTCCGCCGCCAGCCAGAAGATCGTGCGGGACACCCGGCTGTCCCGCCAAGAGATCAATGCCGCCTTCAAGGAGGCGCGCCGACGCCTGACGGACGCCAAATGAAATCGCAAACTTATAACTGGGTGTACAGAAAACTGGTGCAAGGCCCCGATGATGTTGTCGGGGCCTTGGCGTATGTGCTCTACAAACAGCAAAAAATCGCGTTTATTGAACAGATTCAGCGAGACCAGCAACGCGAGCCCAACGAACAAGAATTGCAGAGCTTCCACACGATCAGTGCCTTGCCAGAAACCCTGGCCAGCTACCAGCAGCGCGCCGAAGCGCTGGCGGATCAATTTCTGGAAATAGCGCTCGCGGCCCGTTTGCAACAGGCTGAAACAGAAATTCGCCAATCCACCACCTTGCACATGCTCGAATCCACCAAAACCGATTTGACCCACGTCGTGCAAGCCAGCCAGGCTTTGTTGACCAGCAGGACGGATAGCATTCTTGCCGAGCTGCAAGGCAAAAAAACCATCGGCGGCTGGTTGCGCGAAGTGGGCGGTAATTTGTTGGTCAGTGTGCTCACCATCGTGGTAGTGGGGGCGCTCTACACCGGATATCAGTGGTTGAGCGTATTCAACAGCAATCTGGAAAAACACAGCGGCGCCGCACAGCACCCCGCACCGCCGCCAGGCCGTCCCTGATGTTTTGCCTCACCCGCCCTTCTTCACCTTCAGCGGCGCCACCCCCGGCAAATCAAGCTGAATGCGCGGGCGGTTGGCTTCCATTTCACGCAGTGGCGTCGTAGCGGTCAGGCTGGCCAGGCTGCGGCGCGCCAGGTCGTGGTAGCAGGCGGTGCCGTCGCGCTTCCATTGCCGCTCCAGCTCGCTGAGCGGGCGCACCACCTTGGCGGGCACGCCGGCGGCCAGCATGCCGGGCGGGATCTCCATGCCGGCCTTGACGAAGGCCGAGGCGGCGACAATCGCCGATTCGCCCACCACCGCTTCGTCCATCACCACGGCGTTCATGCCCACCAGCGCGTTGCGGCCGATGCGGCAGCCGTGCAGCACCGCGCCATGGCCGATGTGGCCGTCTTCTTCGATCACCGTGTCCGCCCCCGGAAAACCATGCAGCACGCAGGTGTCCTGCACATTGGCGCCGTCGTGCAGGATCAGCCGGCCAAAGTCGCCGCGCAGGCAGGCGCAGGGGCCGATATAGCAGCGCGCGCCGATGATGACATCGCCAATCAGCACGGCGGAAGGGTGGACGTAGGCGTCCGGGTGGACCACCGGGGTCAGGCCGTCGATGGCGTAAACCGTGAGTTCTGACATTGCTCGCGCTCCTGTCGCATGATTTAATTCTGTATTACAAAATCAGTTTCTTATTACAGAATACCGCAGGGAGCACAGGGATGCATGACGATCTGGAAGGCAAACATGGCGTGCAGTCGCTGGAGGTGGGCATGAGCCTGCTCAAGGCGATGGTGGCCGGGCAGCAGGCAATGATGCTCAAGGACATCGCCGCTGCGGCTGACATGCCGGCGTCCAAGGCGCACCGTTATCTGGTCAGCCTGATTCGCAGCGGGCTGGTCGAGCAAGACCCGTTATCGTCGCGCTACACGCTGGGGCCGTTTGCGCTCAATCTGGGCCTGGTGGCGCTGGGCCGGCTGGACCGGGTGCGGCTGGGGCTGAGCGCGATTGCCGATTTGCGCGACGCCATCAACGAAACCACGGCGCTGGCGGTGTGGGGCGGCCAGGGGCCGGTGATTGTGCGCTGGGAGCGCCCGCGCCGGCCGATCACCGTCAATGTCATCACCGGGGCCACGCTCAGCCTGCTGGCCTCGGCCGCTGGCCGGGTGTTTGCCGCCTGGCTGCCGCCGGCGCAGATCGAGCCCTTGGTGCAGGCCGAGCTGGACAGCGGCAAGTGCCGCGCCAATGTGCAGACGCTGGACGAGGCGCGCGCCGTGCTGGCCGAGGTGCGCGCGCGCGGGCTGGCGGCGATTTCCGGGCATTACATGGTGCGCGGCGTCGAGGCCATGGCGGCGCCGGTGTTCAACTTCAAGCAGGACATCACCCTCGGGCTGGTGGTGGTCGGCGTGGAAGGCAGCCTGGACATGCGCGAAGACAGCCCCACGGTGACCGCGCTGCGCGAGGCGGCGCACGCCTTGTCGTTGCGGCTGGGCTATGCGCCGCCAGCCGCTTGAGCGCCTTGCGCCGATCTGCGCCACCGCCCGCCAGGGCGGTTTTTTTGCGCCGTCATCCGCTGTGCACCGCAAAAAAAGATACATAAAAATTTGCTTGTAGGCAAATTTACGTATCGCTTTTTGCTTTGATGGCACTGCACATGCAAGCAAAAGTCTATGAAAATTTTGCCATCCCTCCCTGTTTTGTCTGGTTAAGTGATACATAAATCTCGATTGACAGAATTTATTGTGTCATTTCTAATGTGCGTAACGGATTACACAATACAGAATCTTCGCGCCACCCGGACGCGCAGAACCGTTGCCCACCTGACCCAAACCATGAGGAGACATGGATGACCCCCACTGCATTGGCCGCCTGGCCGGCAGGAGGTGCGTGATGCTGGCGCAATTCCTGCAATTTTTGTTTTCCGGCGTCACCGTCGGCGCCACCTACGCGCTGGCGGCGCTGGGCTTTACCCTGATTTACAACGCCAGCCATGTGATCAACTTCGCCCAGGGCGAATTCATCATGCTGGGCGGCATGCTGGCGGTGTTTTTCACCCAGGCCGGCCTGCCCTTGCCGGTGGCCTTGTTGCTGGCGGTGCTGTTGCCGGCGCTGGTGGGGGTGTTGGTGGAAAAACTGGCCATCGAGCCGGTGAAGGGCGCGCCCACCGTGTCGCTGATCATCATCACCATTGGCGCCTCGCTGGTGATTCGCGGGCTGACCCAGGTCTGGCTGGGCAAGGGCACGCACAGCCTGCCGGCGTTTTCTGGCGATGCGCCGCTGGCGCTGCTGGGCGCCACCTTGCTGCCGCAAAGCCTGTGGGTGCTGGGGGTGACGGCCTTGGTGGTGGCGGCGCTGTGGGGGTTTTTTAATCACACCCTGCTGGGCAAGGCCATGCTGGCCACTTCGTTCAACAGCCTGGCCGCCCAATTGGTGGGCGTGCACACCGGGCGGGTGCTGTTTTTGAGCTTTGCCATGTCTGGCGCCTTGGGCGCGCTGGGCGGCGTGCTGGTGACGCCGATTACCCTCACCTCTTACGACGTGGGCATCATGCTCGGCCTGAAGGGCTTTGTCGCCGCCGTGGTGGGCGGGCTGGGCAATGGCCTGGGCGCGGTGCTGGGCGGGCTGCTGGTCGGGGTGCTGGAGGCGCTGGGCGCCGGCTATGTGTCGTCGGCTTACAAAGACGCCATCCCGTTTGCGCTGATCTTGCTGATGCTGTTCTTCATGCCGCAGGGCCTGTTGGGCGCGCGCAATACCGAGCGGGTGTGACCATGACGACTTCCCGTTATCTTCCCCTGGGCGCGCTGGCGGCAGGCTTGCTGGTGTTGCCGTGGCTGTTGCCCAACAGCTTTTATCTGGACTTGGCCATCCGCATGGCGATCAACGCCATCATCGTGCTGGGGCTGAATCTGCTGATTGGCTTTGCCGGGCAAATCAGCCTGGGCCATGCTGGTTTTCTGGGTCTGGGCGCCTATGCCTCGGCGGTGCTGCCCACGCACTTTGGCTGGCCGCCGCTGGCCGCCATGCTGGCCGGCATGGCGCTGACCGGCGTGCTGGCGGCGCTGGTGGCGCGGCCGATTTTTCGCCTGAAGGGCCACTACCTGGCCATGGCCACGCTGGGGCTGGGCATCATCCTCAATATCGTGGTGCGCAATGAGGCACAGTGGACGGGCGGGCCAGACGGCATGCCGGTGTTGCCATTCGAGGTGGCCGGCCTGACGCTGAGCCGCGACTGGCATTGGTGGTGGCTGGTGTCGGCCTTGCTGCTGCTGAGCGTGTGGATGGCGCAAAACCTGATGGATTCGCCGTTTGGCCGCGCCCTGCGCGCCTTGCACGGCTCAGAAGTCGCCTCGCGCGGCGTGGGCGTGGATGTGGCCGGCTACAAGGTGGCGATTTTTGTGCTGTCGGCGATGTTCGCCAGCCTGATGGGCAGCATCACCGCGCATTACGTCGGCTTTGTCACCCCGAATGTGGCGGATTTTTTCCACTCGATCGAGCTGGTCACCATGGTGGTGATTGGCGGCATGGCCTCGGTGTATGGCTCGCTGCTGGGCGCCGTGTTGCTGACCGCGCTGCCGCAGCTGCTGGCCACCTTTGAAGGCTGGGAGACGGTGGTGTTTGGCGCCATCCTGATGCTGTGCATGATCTTTTTGCCCAAGGGGCTGGCCCCCACCCTGGCGGCGCGCTTTGGCAAGGGAGGGCAATGACATGGCCTTGCTTGAAGTCAGTGAATTGTCCATCCAGTTTGGCGGCGTCAAGGCGGTGCAGGCGGTCAGCTTCAGCATCGACGCCGGCATGATTTACGCGGTGATCGGCCCCAATGGCGCCGGCAAGACCACGCTGTTCAACCTGATTACCGGCGTGTACACCCCCACCGCCGGCAGCATCCGCCTGGACGGCCAGCCGGTGCACGGCCTGACGCCCGACCGGCTGGCGCAGCGCGGCGTGGCGCGCACCTTTCAGAACCTGCAAGTGTGCATGAATATGCTGGCCATCGAAAACGTGATGGTGGGCGCCCACCTGCGGCTGGACCGCAGCCTGTTCAAGGCCGCGCTGCGCTGGCCCGCCCTGCGCCGCGCCGACGCGGCCTTGCGCGACGAGGCCGCCGAGCTGATGCGCTTTGTTGGCCTGGCGCAGTACCTGACCGCCCGCGCCGACAGCATGCCTTATGGCGCGCTCAAGCGGCTGGAAATCGCCCGCGCGCTGGCCATGCGCCCCCGGCTGCTGTTTCTGGACGAACCCGCCGCCGGCCTTAACCCCAAGGAAACCCAGGAAGTGGACGCGCTGGTGCGGCGCATTGCCGACGCCGGCGTCACCGTGGTGCTGGTCGAACACGATATGAAAATGGTGATGAACTTGTCCGAACGGATTCTGGTGCTGGATTACGGCAAGAAGCTGGCCGAGGGCAACCGCGATGAAATCCGCCGCAACCCGGATGTGATTGCCGCCTACCTTGGCGCCCACGCCTGAGCTGGAGACCCCTCATGCATTCTGCTTTGCACATCATCCAGGACGAACACCGCAATCTGTGGCGCATCGCCATCACCCTGGACCGTCTGGGCGAGGACATCGCCGGCGGCGGCGCGCTGGAGCCGGCGTTTTTGCTGGCGCTGTTTGACTATCTGGAACACTTTGTTGACGCCGCCCACCACCGCAAGGAAGACGAGCATCTGTTTGCCTGTCTGCGCCAGCGCGACGCCAGCGCCATCCCGCTGCTGGACGCGCTCCAGGCCGAACACCGCGAGGCCCCGGCGCGGGTGCAGGCGCTGCGCCAGCAACTGGCCGATTGCCTGCACGGCCAAGGCCAGGCCAGCGCGCTGGCGCAGGGGCTGCGCGGCTACGCCGACGGCCTGAAGTCGCATATCCGCCGCGAAGAGCAGCAGGTGTTTCCGCTGGCGGAACAGGCCCTGAGCGCCGCCGACTGGGACGCCATCCAGCAGGCGTTTTCCAGCCACCAAGACCCGCTGTTTGGCGACGCCGCCAGCGCCGAAAGCCGCGAGCTGTTTCACCGCGTGGCCAGCCTGGCGCCAGAATCGGTCGGCCTGGGCGGCCACAGCGGCGGCGAGTTGGCCAGCCATCAGGACTGGCTGCTGGAAGTGGACGCGCTGGACAGCAGCTATGGGCGGATTCAGGCGCTCAGCGGCATTTCGCTGAAAGTGCGCCGGGGCGAAACCGTGGCCCTGGTCGGCGCCAACGGCGCCGGCAAAACCACCCTGCTGCGCGCGCTGTCCGGCGTGCAGCCGGCGCGCGCCGGGCAATTGCGCTTTGCCGGCGAAGACATCCGCCGCCTGCGCGCCGACCTGCGCGTGCGCCGTGGCATCTGCCAGTCGCCAGAAGGCCGCCAGGTGTTTGGCCCACTGTCCATCGAAGACAATCTGCGCCTGGGCGGCTACACCCAGCCTCGGGCGCAGGCCGACAGCGATCTGGAGCAGGTGTACGCCATGTTCCCGGTGCTCAAGGAAAAACGCCGCCTGCCGGCCGGCACGCTGTCGGGCGGCCAGCAGCAAATGCTGGCCATCGGCCGCGCACTGATGGGCCGCCCCAAGCTTTTGCTGCTGGACGAGCCTTCAATGGGCCTGGCGCCGCTGTTGGTGGAAGAAGTCTTCAATGTGGTGAAAACCCTGAAAGCCCAGGGCATGACGCTGATTCTGGCCGAGCAGAATGCGTTTTCTGCGCTGGCGCTGGCTGATCGGGGCTATGTGCTGGAAACCGGCCGCATCACCCTGAGCGGCGGCGGGCGCGAACTGATCGACAACGAACAGGTGCGCGCGGCGTATCTGGGCATGTGAGCGCCACAAAAAAACCGCGCGGTCAGCCCTGACCGCGCGGCAAACTGGCCATGGTCTGCCATGCTCTCTCCTCGACCCTGGCCATTACCCCGTGTGTTTGCGGCCGCGTTCAGCCTGGCGAACGCTTGTAGCCGGTGATCATCGCCCGGATCAAGGGCTGACGCAGCTTGCGCCCCATCAGCAGCGCCGCCAGCACATGCACCGCCACCAAGCCTTGCAAGCCTGCCGACAACGCTTCGTGCAGCTCTTCCACCCACTCCACGCCAAAATAGGCGTCAGTGCCCATCAGCCAGCCGCTGACCGCCAGGCCAAGAATCACGCTCAGCAGGGTGAGAATCATCAAGCCCGCCAGCGGGTTATGGCCCAGATGATTGTCCGCCTCGCCCCGGCGCATGGCGCACAGATGGGCGCGCAGACGCGCCGGGGTGGGAAACCAATCGGCAAAGCGCGCATGCCGGCTGCCGACAAAGCCCCACAGCACCCGCGCCAGCACCGCGCCGGCAGCGAAATAACCCAGCCAGCGATGGGCGACATCGCCTTCTTCCAGCACAAACAGATTCAGCGCCACGATGGCGACCAGACTCCAGTGAAACAGGCGGATGAATCCATCCCAGACTTTCACCGGCTGACCGGCGGCGGGCAATTCAGCAGACATGGCAAGCTCCTTGTGACAAAAAATTGCGCCGCCGGGGTCAAGATCCGGCGGCGCAACAAGCGGGCGGGCGCGGGCAGATGCAAACCGCCCGGACATGCTCACTTACTTGGTTTTCACCAGCTTGCCGTCCACCGGATTGAAATAGGCCTCAACCTTTTTGCCATCCTTGTCCAGGCCCTTCACTTCGTAGCAGTTGTCTTCCACATCCAGCTTTTTGATGGTGTAGCCCATGCCCTTGACCTGGGCGGTGATCTGCTCCTTGCTCATCCAGCTGCTCTTGGGCGCGTCGGTGCAGGATTGGCCGGCAAAGGCGGACAGGGAAGCGATGGACAGAACGGCGGCGAGTGCGATGCGTTGCATGGAAATCTCCTGAAGTCAGTGACAAGGCCGTGTCAATCACGGCATGGGAGACAGTATGCAAGGGCAGACTTAAGCGGAACTTAGATTGATTGATCATTGTGGCTGGCGCTGTCTGAAGGCAGGCAAAGCTTGGCCATGTGGCGCCGGATATCCGGCGTGAGCGACTCAGTATGTTAAACGGGTTATTATCAGCACATTCTGAAGTAAGAAAAAATCGTGACCAATGGCAAGTCATTGGATTGATCTTGCCGAGCACGGACTTGGCTCAGAAACCCGGAAACGCGCTATGGCGTTGCCCGTGCCTAGCTGACGTTCTCTAGGAAAAAAACCTGCTTAAAAAGAAAGATTTGTATGGATAGCATCATCCAATCATTCTCTACCTTCTGGCATGTATGGCTGGTCGGCTCCCTCCTCGTGTGCATCTCACTGGGATTCCTATTGAAGTTTGTCTTGCCTGCCAGGCGGCTTGGTCAGGCGCTCGAGAAGGCAATTGATGAACTCTCGGCCATCAAAGAAGGCGTGGATGGAAACTTTGTTGAGCTTTCAGAAATTGCAGATGGCCCCATGGAGCGGACCCCTGATCTCAAGCACTCGTGGAGCGAGTATGCGGAGACCCTGCATCAGCAAAAGGAAGTTGGCGACGACGGGCAGAGCCGGATTGTTTGCTGGCGCGCAACTGCCCTCGCCGAAACGTTTTTCTCAGAGCACGCCATTGTCTACACGCCACTTAAGGTTGATTTCTACAAGCATCTTCCGGGGATTCTTACCGGCATCGGCATCATCGGGACATTTCTAGGCCTTATCATCGGCCTTTCCTCGTTTGACGTGTCAGATCCGAGCAAGGCGCAAGAGGAACTCAAAAACCTCATCAATGCCGTCGGGCACGCATTCTGGGTGTCGGGCGCCGCGATTGCGCTGGCCATGGTCTTCACCTGGATAGAGAAGTCGATGGTGACGGCACGGAATAGACAGGTTGCTGAGCTGCGGCAGTTAATCGACAGCCTCTTTGATGCCGGTGCGGGAGAGGAGTATCTCGAACGCCTGGTGCGGGCTTCGGAGACACAGGCCACTCAGGCTGCCCATATCAAGGATGCTCTCGTCGCCGACCTTAAAGAGATACTCACCACGCTGACCGAATCTCAACTGGAGAGACAATCCCAACACACAGAACGGATACTGCATGCACAGGCCGAACAGACGAGGAGAATGTCCGAGGGCATGGGTAAGGCGATTGCGGAGCACCTGGGCGGCCCTATTTCTGACATTGCACAGGCCGTCAAAGGGGTCAGTACACATCAGGGTGATGCCGTGAACAAGATGCTGACCGATGTCCTCACCGGATTCAGCGCCCAGATGCAGGATATGTTTGGTGGCCAGATGCGCGGTATGACCGAGCTGCTCAAGGAAACCTCCATGGCCATGCGTCAGTCCGCCGAAAAATTCGCCACGCTAGCGACGGACATGGACGCCGCCGGAAAGAGCACCGTGGAGGCCATGGGCAAGCGGCTTAATACCGCCATCACGTCGATGGAGGCCCGCCAGCAGGTCATGAACAAGCAGGTGGGTGAAGTGGTGGTGCAGATGCGGGAGATGCTCTCCGAGTCGCAAACGGAATCCACTCGCAAGTTGCAAGAAACACTTGGGCTGGTTGGAAAGCAGGTTGTTGGCGTCGTCAATGTATTGCGTCAGCAGGCTGAGGCGGCTGCACAGTCTCAGGGGGATCGGCAGGAGAGATTTGAGGAAAGCACCGGAAAGGCGGTCCAGACGCTGTCTGCCCAGATGGAGGGATTGCTGGCCCAGTCTGTGCAGACGAACCGTTCTCTACAAGACGCTGTGGTTGCGCTATCAAGAGCCACTGGAGACGCAATTGCCGGGATGAATCAAGGCGCAGAAACGCTTTATCTGGCGGCGACCAATTTTGCCCAGGCTGGACAAGGTGTGTCGGACACCATGCAATCAGCAACAGCGGCAACCGATAACATTAAGACTGCCTCTGTCATGCTCTCTACTGCGACGAATGCCACCAAGGATTTGCTGTCGGATTATGCGCGAACCCGTGACTCTTTTGCCATGATGGTCACCGAACTTAAATCCGTCATGGAAAATGCTCGTCGGGATGCGGCGATGACCTCGGAGATTATCGGTCGAATCGAATCCGCAGCGGGCAAGCTTGGTGACGCTCAGCGGCAGTCGGAGGAATACCTTCAGGGCGTCAACGATGTTCTGGCCGGCGCACACGAATCCTTCGCCAAGCATGTTGGCGATACGATGCGAGTGGCCAATGCAGGTTTTCAAAAGGAGCTTCGCACCGCAGTGGATATGGTTTCTGCGGCCGTCAGGGATTTGAGCGACACGCTAGAAGATATGCCGGGAAGGGGGCGGTAAGCGATGCTTGGTATCAAGACGCCACCCCGAAAACCAGACGTGGACGAGGCCGAGAAGCCTTTTTGGATTTCCTATTCTGATCTGATGACTGCGCTCATGGTGCTTTTCCTGGTGGCCATGAGCGTATCTCTGTTTTCCATTACTCAGGAGGTGATATCGGGTCCTGAGGCGCATCGCCATAAGGTTGATGCGTGCATGATTGAAGTTGATTCGATGACCCGCAGGGATTTTCCGGGGGTCGAGGTGAAAGGGCATTCCATCAGTTTCGGCACTTTAGCCCTGTTCTCGACCAATAAGCACAAACTGGATCCCGCCGCTGAGATTGTCCTCAGGTCTTATGTGCCAAAGGTGTTGAACCTTGCACGCTCCAAGGGCTGTAGCGCCGTTTTCAAGCGTGTCATCGTCGAGGGCTTCGCAAGCCAATCGGGCACCTACCTCCACAATCTTAACCTCAGCCTGCAAAGGGCTGAACGAGTCATCTGTGCGTTGCTGACCCCCACAGAAGCGGGCGCGTTGTCTGATGCAGATCGTCGCGACGTGCGTAACTTATTTCTTGTCGGGGGCTCGTCGTTCAATGCGCTCAAGCCAAGTGACGCAGAGAGCCAACGCATCGAGCTCAAACTAGAGTTTCTTGCATACGGGGAAGAGCGGGAAATTATCCGTGATGCCCCTCTGGACCAGACTTTACTATGCCCTTTGGACAAATAACCCCTCTTGACAGCTTGCATGCTCGGCTGCGCTCTGCATTTGAGGCAGGATTGCGTCGCCCCGAAGAGTGGACCGACGATTCTGCCAATAGCCGCATGGCGGCGGATGTGAAAGCGCGTCATGATGCTCCCGGAAGGCCTCCAAACCCTGCCACCGTATTGGCCGCTGTTTCCTATTTCCGGACAACCGGTGAGCCGGATGGTTGGCGCGGCTTGAAGCGGGTGTGCTTTGGTGCGGGCATGCTAGACAACAGGGGGTGGAGCCTCCTTGCAGATGACCGCTTGCGTTCGAAGCTTCTGGATTTGGCGCAAAACCAAGCGGAAGCCAGGAAACGGGTCAGATGCTTTCAGTTTTTATTGTCGAGCTACTGGGCGTTTCCCCTGCAAGCTGCTGATGAGAAAACCAAGGCTGGCTGGGTTGCGTTACGTGAATGGTTGCACAAGCGATTGCGGCCCATTTCGACGGATCTGACCAGAATGCCTGCGTGGTTTCAGACCCTGGTCAAACATCATAACCTTTTGCGCGATGATCCTTGCGGCAGATACGGCCCGGACCTGCTTTCAGGAAACGGTGCGCAGTTTCAAACTGTATTGACCCAGTTGGGCATTCCGTCTGATTCTTGGGTGCCCGAGGAAGCCATCGTCGCCCAGATCCGCGCTGCTTGCGATTTGCAGCATGAGGGGTTTCGGGCTGCGCTGCCCGATTTGCTTAAGGTTGTCACCGGACAGGCCGGCCTTGCTCCTGCCAAGGCATTGCAGATACGGTGTATTGCTATGCTGGTCGTCAGGTATGCCAAGATTCCAGGCGCGCCGGAGCATCCGCTATTGCGCGATGCGGCAGTGAATGTAATCGGCAATCCATGGCTGCATCGGGCCTCATGGGATGCCAATGTGCTTGATGGCCTTGGCAAGCCAGACCATGGGGCGCGTGAGATGGTGTTTGGCTGGCTCAAGCGCCGGCTTATCAAAGATTTCTTCGAACTTCTTAGCGCAGATGGAGCCGGCGACAGTCGTCGTCTCAACTACTGGCTCCGTTTCGAACCCTTTGTTGACGATATGTGGTTTGCCTTGGGCGCAAATGCACGACAGCGACGCGGTGAAACCTTTGAGGATTTTCGCGCAAGGGCCAAGGGCCGGCTGCTCAACCTTGAGAAAACCACGGCAGACAATAACGCTTTTGTGATGCGGATAGGCCATCACCTCGCGATGGAGTGCGGAGAAAACGGCAATGCCCTTTATTTATATCGTTGGGATGAACTGCCTCCTGCCGTGTCGCAAACACTCCTGTCGGGGAAGGATAAGGTGGATGTCACGATCCATCAGTTGAAGAACTCGGAGCACATCGCCACCGAGAAGCCTTTGCGGCACGTTGACAGCCCCAAAGCGTTGGAAAGTTGGGAACAGAAATTCGATGCCGCCGTTTGTCCTATCCTTGGCTGCAAACCTGAAACGCGGCCAGCATATGTGGGGGTGCTTGAGACGCTACTCCAGAAATACAGGATCTCAGCCGAGGACAAAAGGCCTCAGGGCGGTGCGTTTTGGGTATACACCAATAATGCTTCCTCAGGGTTCAATGCCCAGATTCAAGCACTCGGATTTCAATATCGAGCACCACAGGGTTGGTTCAAGGAGTCATGATGGGGCTATTCAGCTTTGCGAAAAAAGCCAGGGAAGATGTCAAGAGCACGCCCTCAATCGAAAAAAGGTTAGCAGTAGAAGGGGTGACATACCTGTCGAAGGGGCCTTCTGCCTGGAATAGCCGGAATCCATCAACATTTGGTACTGAGCATGCACTGGCGGCTTTTCTGTTTCAAGCTGAGGATGAAGGATTTGCCCATTTGGAAGGCAATACTTTCTTCTTGCCATGGGCGGATGTGTTCAGGTTGATGGCGTCCCCGGATCATGCCGAGTCCTTCCCCCTTCTTGGGCTTCCTGGCCTAGGGCCTTGGCGACCGGTTCTTGCTAGTTCTGGGTCGCTGGCTGACAAGGCGTTTTCGATATATTTGGCGGGCTGGAAGGCGCCTGACGGCTCAGTTCCGAAGGGTGACGCAGTGGTTGAGGGGGCGGTACTGCGAGTGGGGGGCAAGACCTCACTCCTCTCGCGGGCAGCTTGGGAAATGACGGAGGCAATATTCAGCTTCAGGAAGAAACAGCTGAATGATGGCGGAGATCCAGATTCCAATCGGCGAGCATGGGCCAACATTCGTGCAAAGGCTGTCTCGGCTGGGGCGGATTTGTCCGACTTTCTCGCCAAGACCGTGGTCCTTACCCCGGAACGTCTGGACATAGCACTGCGCAAGGCGGATGCCCTGGCTGGAAATGTGGTCGAGGTGCTGCCTGGCTTCAAGGGGCAACCTGCACGATGGCTGGAGATGTTTGACCGATTTGGCAGCATCCCCGAGAGATACGAGATTCCCGACGGAGAGGGCATGACCCACATCCTGATTTCTCCAGAGGTCAGAACCGTCCTGCGGGAAATCAAGCGGATGCCGGGCCGTCGTGTCGCAGGAGACCGGGCCGAGGCATTCATCAGGAACCCATTTGCCGCCCTTGGCCCTGACGCATCGAAGGTTGTTGATCCTGCACAGTTCGAGCGGGCGCGTGATGAGGCAGGTATTGCTTTTGCGAGTTTCATCGCACATGTGCGGCGCGATTGTTACGGATACCCGTTCGAGACCGGGTTGTTGGTTGAGGAGAGCATCGCCGGCGAGGTAAGCAGCGAATTGGTCAAATTCGAAGGCCAGGCTGATCTATCCCGGTTTCTTGATAGGTTGGAGTCCCGCATCGCCGCAGGCGCCCAGTGTTGCCATTGGGAGGGCTACGACCTTGAGATTCTGGGGGACACGCCCGAGCAGGCCAAGAGGCTTAGGGCCGCCCTGGTGGAGATGATGCGCCCGCAGGGGGTGAGTGCGTCTGAAGTGCTTGACCTGTCCCGATACTCTGAACGTGTGGCCGGCTTCGGGATAGAAAAGCCCTACTATTCACCGTTTATTGCGCGCAAGAATGACGACGAGGGGTGGTTTCCGCAAAACGTGGCGTTTGGCGTCTTCTATACGCCTGAGGGCGGGGGGGAAACCATCGCGATCTCACTCGACCCCAAAAATATGGTGGCTTTTCGGGAGACACTGTCACAGGCTAAGCGTGAGGGCAGGAATACCTTTGATTTTTCAGGCTGCCCCAAGCCCATCCCGGTGGCCTGGGCTGAGGACGTTTTAGGCGCGTTTTCCGAGGCTGCCCATGATGTGAGGAAGGGTACGTTTGACCCAGAGTGGATCAAGGAAAAGGGACGCGCGAAAGAGCGCAAGGGGTTGGTGGTCAAGCCCAACGTAGACGCGCTCGATTACGAAGAGCGGCGCGGAGTGCTGGCGCCACCAAAGGATGCTCTCCCCGTGCTGCCGACATCGCTCAGGTTGGGCATATCACTCAAGGCGCACCAGGTTTCAGGGGTGACATGGCTACTCAATCTATGGTTACGGTCACCAGGAGCATGCCGTGGGGCTTTGCTCGCCGACGACATGGGGCTGGGCAAAACCCTGCAACTTCTGTCATTCATGGCCTGCGTCCTCGAAAAAGACTCGAAGGTAGACCCGTTCCTTGTCGTCGCCCCGGTTTCCTTGCTTGAGAATTGGGTAGAGGAGAAAGATAAATTCTTCGAACCTGGCGTGTTCAGGGTGCTTACGCTCTATGGCGACGCTTTATCGCAGAGGCGGTTGCCGAAGGATGCGGTGGATGCCGAGCTCGCCGGCCAAGGCATCACACGGCTTCTGCGCCGTGACTGGTTAGGCGATGCCAATCTCGTGCTGACCACTTATGAGACCCTGCGTGACCTTGAGTTTTCCCTTGCTTCACAGCGATGGTCGGCGATGGTCTGTGACGAGGCGCAAAAGATAAAGAACCCGAATGCGATGGTCACACGGGCAGCGAAAAAGCAGAACGCACGATTCAAGATCGCATGCACTGGCACGCCGGTAGAGAATACCCTGACGGATATCTGGTGCTTGTTCGACTTCGTCCAGCCCGGACTCCTTGGGGCGCTGAAAGATTTTGGCGAACGCTACCGTAAACCTATCGAGGCCGAGACTGAGGAAGAAAAGACCAGAATTGAGGAATTGAGGGCGCTTATTGAACTGCAAAAGCTTCGCCGGACAAAGGCGGAGGTCGCCAAGGACTTGCCTAAGAAAATCGAGGTGCCGGAGTGCAGGTCTTTGCCGCTGTCGGATAGGCAGCGGGCGCTTTACGCGGATGCGGTGGCAGCGTTCAGAAACCGTAGCGGAATTTCGAACCACCTCGGCTTATTGCAATATCTCCGACGGCTGTGCTCCGACCCGAGGCTACCGGGGACGCTTGCGACCGATTCGACGCCCGTGGCCGAGATTGAGCGGCACTCCCCCAAAATGGCCTGGATGATAAAGGCCCTTACCGCAGTGAGGGCGCGTGGTGAAAAGGCTATCGTATTTTGCGAATTCAGGGATTTGCAGCGAACTTTGCAGCGGGTCGTGTCCGAGCGTTTTGGCGTCACGCCTGACATTATCAACGGGGATACCTCGTCCTCATCGAAATCCGCCAATAGTAGGCAGAAGCGGATCAAGGCGTTCCAGGAGGGCCACGGCTTTGGTGTGATTATTCTCTCTCCTCTTGCTGTTGGCTTTGGAGTGAATATCCAAGCAGCTAACCACGTGATTCACTTCACGCGGACGTGGAACCCGGCGAAGGAAGACCAAGCCACGGACAGGGCATACCGTATTGGCCAGACGAGAGATGTTTTTGTGTATTACCCTGTGGTTGTGGCGGATGACTTCCTCACGTTCGATGCCAAGCTCGACGCGCTGCTTAATTGGAAGCGAGCGCTCTCAACAGACATGCTCAATGGCGCGGGTGATCTGCACCCATCGGACTTTGGCGATCTTGGGGCTCCTGACGGCAGTCACGTTTTTGGCGACGAACTGATTACCCCTGATGATGTGGGCTCCCTCGATCCGGACGCTTTCGAGGCGCTCTGTGCACTCCTGTGGAGCAAGATGGGTTACCGCAAGACGAAGCGCACACCCAAGAGTGGTGATGGCGGGGTGGATGTGGTGGCCATTTCGGGCAAATCAGGTGTGCTCATTCAATGCAAAAGTTCGTCCATTGATGGCAAGGAGCTCGGCTGGGAAGCTGTCAAGGATGTTGTCGCCGGGGCAGCGGGATACGCTGTGCGCTATCCTGGGGTCAAGTTCTCACTGATGGCAGTGACCAACCAGCGCTTTAACGGTACGGCTAGAGCCCAGGCGGCGATAAACCATGTTGAGCTGATTGATGTTGATGGGCTTGCTGAGAGGCTAAGCGAAACGCCAGTCAAGACAGGGGAGCTTGCCACCTATCTTTTCGCTGGCTGGCAATGAGAGCAGATGCCTCTGCTTCTTCATATGATGGCTTTTGTTTTGGCGCAGCACTGACCAAAGTCGCACATTCACTCCACCGTCTTAACCATGAAACCCCAGCACAAAAGCCGGCGGACGGGTGTACATCAGCGGTAGTGGGGCGAGAGTTGGCCGTTGGTGTCCAGAATGCCCACCCGCTGCAAAAAGGCGCGTGCCGTTTGCGGGCTGGCGGCGTGGCGCTTGCCTGCCTCGCTAATCTCAACGGCAGCCTGTTCGTGAGAGACATGCCGTTCCGTAGGGGCCCGAGGCAGGCCGATGGCGTGGTAGGGCGATGGCTTTTTCATATGCGTCCAATGCGGTGGCGATGCAAGCAATGGCTTGTATTCGGTGTGTTTTTTCGATTCTAGCGCATTGTTGGCGTCGCTCACAAAATCCCCTTGGCGGTGTTGTGTGCCCGTGCTGTACTCGCCTGGCCGGACCCGCTGCGCGGGGCGAGGTGAGCCGCTTGTATGGTGTCCGCGCCCGCCATCCGCCGCCTTCACCTCCCCTTCAAAAAACCTTCTTGCCGCCGTCACCCGCTTGACGCCGCCGTGCAACGCCGCGTGGGCAGCATGGGCGGCGTGAAACCCGATACTGACCTCTCCTCGCTGAATCTGCCGCTGCCGATGCCCCGCCATTACCGGGCCATCTGGCTGTCGGATGTGCACCTGGGCGCCTCTGGCTGCCAGGCCGAGTATTTGCTGGATTTTTTGCGCCACACCGACAGCGATGTGCTGTATCTGGTGGGCGATATTGTCGATGGCTGGCAGTTGAAAAAATCCTGGCGCTGGCCGCAGTCGCACAACGACATTGTGCAAAAAGTGCTGCGCAAGGTGCGCAAGGGCACGCAGGTGGTGTTTATTCCCGGCAATCACGACGAGGCCGGCCGCCAGTTTGCCGGGCTGGATTTTGGCGGCATCGCCATTCGCCGCGAGGCGGCGCACACCCTGGCCGATGGCCGCCGTTTGCTGGTCACCCATGGCGACGAGTTCGACGGGGTGATTCAGTACGCCAAATGGCTGGCCTATCTGGGCGACAGCCTGTACACCGGCATCCTGCACCTGAATCGCTGGTTCAATCGCCTGCGCGGCCGCTTGGGCCTGCCGTACTGGTCGCTGTCGCAATACCTCAAGCACAAGGTCAAGAACGCGGTGAATTTCATCACCGATTTCGAGCGGGCGCTGGCCGACGAGGCGCGGCGGCGCGGGTTTGACGGCGTGGTGTGCGGGCATATCCACAAGGCGGAAATCCGCGACATCGACGGCGTGCTGTACTGCAACGACGGTGATTGGGTGGAAAGCCTCACCGCGCTGGTGGAAACCCCGGAAGGCGCGCTGGAAATCGTGCACTGGCCACATCTTCTGGGCAAGCCGCGCGCGGCCTCGCCTGCTCTTGATCCTGATGACTCCGACTCCGAGGACACCCCCACATGCGCATCATGATAGTCACCGACGCCTGGCGGCCGCAGGTCAATGGCGTGGTTCGCACGCTGACCGAAACCACCCGCGAGCTGAGCGAGCTGGGCCACACGGTGGAAATGATCACCCCGCTGGATTTTCGCACCTTTCCCTGCCCCACCTACCCGGACATCCGCCTGTCCTGGCGGCCGTATGCGCGGGTGGCGGCCACGCTGAAGGCGTTTGCTCCAGACGCCATCCATATTGCCACCGAAGGCCCGCTGGGCCTGGCGGCGCGGCGCTGGTGCATGGCCAATCAATTGCGCTTCACCACCGCGTATCACACCCGTTTTCCGGAATACATCCACGCCCGCGTGCGCCTGCCGCTGTCGGCCAGCTATGCGTTCATGCGCTGGTTTCATGGCCCCAGCGCGGCGGTGATGGCGCCCACGCCGTCGATCAAGAGCGCGCTGGAAGGCTGGGGCTTTAACAATGTGGTGGTGTGGAGCCGTGGGGTGAACACCGACCTGTTTTGCCCGGGCGAGCGCGACCGGCTGGATGATTCCGTGCCGCCGCGCTTTGTCTACATCGGCCGGGTGGCGGTGGAAAAAAACATCGAGGCGTTTTTGCAGCTGGATTTGCCCGGCAGCAAATGGGTGGTGGGCGACGGCCCGCAAATGGAGCTGCTCAAGCGCCGTTACCCGAATGTGTGGTTTGCCGGGGTGTATCCGCAGGCCGAACTGGCGCGTTTTTACCGCGCGGCGGATGTGTTTGTGTTCCCCAGCCTGACCGACACCTTTGGCCTGGTGCTGCTGGAAGCCATGGCCTGCGGCACGCCGGTGGCGGCGTTTCCGGTGGCCGGGCCGCTGGATGTGGTGGCCGACAGCGGCGCTGGCGCGCTGAACCAGGATTTGCGCCAGGCCTGCCTGGACGCCATGCACATCGACCGCTGCCATGTGCGCCGCCACGCCGAGCGCTTCAGCTGGGCGGCGGCCACCCGTCAGTTTGAAGCCCATCTGTGCCCCAACCCGCCGCGCATGTCGGCGCAGCTGAGCGCGGCCTGAGCGGCGTTCAGTTATCGGGCTGCCGGGCAATCACCACCAACACACTGGCCGGCGCCTCACCCAGCCGGCGGATGCGGTGCGGCAGCTCGGCGCGAAAATACACGCAATCCCCGGCGGCCAGTTGCTCGTGGCGGCCGGGAAACGCCATTTCCACCTCGCCGCTCAACACCCACACCAATTCCTCGCCCGGATGGCCGGCCGGCGCTGGCCCGTCGCTGAATTCCGCTGGCGGGTGCAGCACAAAGGGCTGCATCTGCTTGCCGGCCATGTCCGCCGCCAATACTTCCACCCGCCGGCCAACGTCGCCCGCGCGCTCGATGCGCAGGCGCTGGTCGGCGCGGGTCAGGCAGAGTTCGCCCGCCTCGGTGTGCGGGCTGAACAGCTGCGCCACATCCACCGCCAGGGCGCGCGCCAGCTTGAGCGCGCTGGCGATCGACGGCGTGGACAGCCCGCGCTCCACCTTGGACACATAACTTTTGGTCAGCCCGCTGCGCTGGGCCAGTTGCTCCAGGCTCAGGCCGTGTTGCTGGCGCAGCAGCTTCAAGCGCGTGCTCATGTCGGCTCCTTGCCGCTTGTTTGTTGAGACAAACAGTGTAATATAGGACACGATGTGTCATTCAATGGGAGCGAGGGCGCGCGATGTCAGGACGGGTATTGGCGATTCGCCATGTGCAGTTTGAGGACTTGGGCAGCTTTGCCCCGTGGTTTGCCCAATCGGGGCTGCAAGTCGAGTATCTGGATGCCGGCGTGGATGCGCTGGCCGGGGTGGATGTGTTGTCGCCTGCGTTGGTGGTGGTGCTGGGCGGGCCGATTGGCGCTTATCAGGATGCGCTTTATCCTTTTTTGCGCGACGAGCTGGCGCTGATCCGCGCCCGACTGGACGCCGGTCGGCCGCTGCTGGGCATCTGCCTGGGCGCGCAGCTGATTGCCCGCGCACTGGGCGCGCGCGTCTACCCCGGCCCGGCGGTGGAAATCGGCTGGCAAGGGCTGACGCTGACCGAAGCCGGCCGCGCCTCGCCGCTGGCGGCGCTGGATGGCGCGCTGACCAGCATGCTGCACTGGCACGGCGACACCTTCGACCTGCCGGATGGCGCCGTGCGCTTGGCCTCCACCCCGGCTTGCGCCAATCAGGCGTTTGCCCTGGGCGCGCATTGCCTGGCGTTTCAGTGTCACCCGGAAGTGGACAGCACACGGCTGGAAGCCTGGCTGATCGGCCACGCCAGCGAGCTGGCGCACCACGGCATTGATCTGGCGGCGCTGCGCCGCGACGCGGGCATGCACGGCGAACGCCTGCGCCAGCAAGCGCTGCAATGCCTGGCGGCGTGGTGGGCGCAGCAATGCGCGCAGTGAATTGGCCGCCGCCGCTGGCGATTGCCGCCCCGCGCATCGGCCAGGCGCGCCCACTTGGCCCGAATGGGCGACTGAGCGCCATCGATAAACACGCCGTGCACGGGCCATTGTGGCTGGATGCGCTCGGCCTGCGCGGCGATCAGCAAGCCGACCGCCGGGTGCACGGCGGCGTGGACAAGGCCTTGCATTATTTCCCGGCCGAGCACTACCGCAGCCTGGCGGCGGAAGACCCCGGCTTGCGCCTGGCGGTGGGCGATTTTGGCGAAAACCTGTCTGGGCTGGGCTTGCTGGAACAAGACGTCTGCCTGGGCGATGTGTTTGCGCTGGGGCCGTGCCGGGTGCAGCTCAGCCAGGGGCGGCAACCCTGCTGGAAGCTGAATGTGCGCTTTGCCCGGCCGGACATGGCGCGGCGGGTGCAGGATAGCGGCCGGGTGGGCTGGTATTTTCGGGTGTTGCAGCCGGGCTGGCTGCAAGCGGGCGATGTGCTGCAATTGCTGGCGCGGCCATGGCCAGACAGCCAATTGGCGCGGGTGCTGCGCGCGCTGAATCAGGCAAACGTCGCCGCCGACGAGCGCCGTGCCGTGGCGGCCTTGCCCGGCGTGCCGCCGCGCTGGCGCGAGCGCTTGCTGGCGCAGGCGGCGCACGGCCACCGTGAGGATGCCGCCCGGCTGGATGCGCCGGCCGGGCCGCATGATGCGCCGTGATGAACGCGCCGTAGCTATTTCCCGTGCTGCGCTTAGCGCCCGCTCAGTTCCTGATAGAGCGCGACAAACTCCTGACTGAGTTTGTGCTTGGGGTCGAGATACACCATGGGCTGGCTGCTCTGGTGCGATTCGCGGATTTTGACCGACGACGACAGCTTGCTGTTCAGCATCGGCAGGCCCTCGGCGGCCAGCTCGGCCACCAGCTTGGCCGGCAGCGCGGCGCGCGGTTGAAACTGGTTGACGATGATGCCTTCCAGTTGCAGGCCGGCGTTATGGTCGCCACGGATTTCTTGCAGATTGTCCAGCAGGGTATACAGCGCCCGGCGGGAAAAATCATCACAGTCAAACGGAATCAACACCCGCTCACAGGCAATCAGCGCCGAGCGGGAAAAAAAGTTCAGCGCCGGCGGGGTGTCCACCCAGATTTCGTCAAATTCCTTGGCCAGTTCGTTCAGCGCGTCGCGCAGCTTGTACATCTTGTAGCGCGCTTCCAGCTTGGGGCCCAGCTCGCCCAACTCCGGGTGCGAGCACATCAGCGACAGGCCGGCAAACGGCGTGGCGTGCACATGCGCCAGTGTGGGCTGGCTGTTCAGGCTGAAATTCAGGATCTGGTCAAAAAAATCGAATACCGACGGGCGCAGCTGGTCGGCGTCGGGGCCGTATACATAGTGGGACAGATTACCCTGCGGATCGAGATCCACGACCAGGGCGCGCCGGCCTTGCTGGGCGGCCACGGCGGCCAGGTTGGCGGTGATGGTGGATTTGCCCACCCCGCCTTTTTGGTTGAACACCACACGTTTGATTGCCGTCATGCGAATGCTTTCAGGTCAGAGAGTCAGGGGCGTCGGCAGACTGCCTGCATTTGCTGATGACTGGCCGAATTGGGCGTGATGGCTGCCGGACGGATTTCTCCGTCATTATACGTATAGCTGGCCACCGGCTTGCCATTTTCATCAAACAGGCTGCTGGCCAGCAGTTGATAGGTTTGCGCCTGGCAGTCAATCCGCCAGCTGTTGACCGACACCTTGTGGCGCGGCAGGCTGGTGAAGGTTTCCCGCTTCAGGTTGAAGATGGTCTTGCGGTCGCGGAAGGTCACCACGTCGCCATGGCGCACAATGGATTGCTTGTCCAGCTCGTGCAGGATATTGCCATTGGGGGTGACGCCCAGGTTTTGCCATTGGGTGGCGGCGCCGGGGTCGCGCGGTGCGCTGCGGCCGGGGTCTTCCTGGGTGGCGCAGGCAGCCAGGCCCACGGCAAGCAGGGCGGCGACAAGTGCGCGTGACGACATGGGGATGCTCCTGATGAAAAACCACAAGTGTCGCACAGAAGCCGCCGGGCATGGCGGATGGTGCGCCGCGCAAATTTTACCGCAATGGCTGGAAACTTTTTTCTTGCGGCGCGCACAAACACATTGTGTTTTCTCCTCTACGTTCCCCAATGCTTCCACAGTCAACGGAACGCTTCACGCCATTCGCCGCGCGCGAATGGCGTTTTTTTTGTGCGACAATTCGTTTTTGTTTGTGATTGCCCGCCATGCAAGATGCGCTGACCGTCCTCCAGCAGGTGTTTGGCTACCCCGAGTTTCGCGGTTTGCAGGCCGAAATCGTCGCGCACGTCGCCACCGGCCACCATGCCCTGGTGCTGATGCCCACCGGCGGCGGCAAGTCGCTGTGCTTTCAGGTGCCGGCCTTGTTGCGTCCTGGCGTCACCGTGGTGGTGTCGCCGCTGATCGCGCTGATGGAAGACCAGGTGGCCACCCTGTCCGAGCTGGGCGTGGCGGCGGCGTACTTGAATTCCACCGTCGAAGCCGACGAGGCGCGCCGCATTGCCCAGGCCGCGCGCAGCGGCGAGCTCAAGCTCTTATATGTGGCGCCCGAGCGACTGCTGTCGCCGCGCTTTCTGGAGTTTCTGGATAGCCTGGATCTGGCGCTGTTCGCCATCGACGAAGCGCATTGCGTGTCGCAATGGGGGCACGACTTCCGGCCGGAATACCGCCAGTTGGGCGTGTTGGCCGAGCGCTTTCCGGCGGTGCCGCGCGTGGCGCTGACTGCCACCGCCGACCCGCAAACCCGCGAAGAAATCCTGCATTACTTGCACCTGAGCGACGCTCGGGTGTTTCTCTCCAGCTTTGATCGGCCGAACATCACCTATACCGTGGTGGAAAAACACCAGGCCAAGAAGCAGCTGGTCAGCTATATCGAGCAGCATCATGCCGGCCAGTCCGGCATTGTCTATTGCCTGTCGCGCAAGCGCGTGGAAGACACCGCCGCCTGGCTGGTGGAGCAAGGCATCACCGCCCTGCCTTATCACGCCGGCCTGCCCGCCGCCTTGCGCGCCACCCACCAGCGGCGTTTTTTGCGCGAAGACGGCGTGGTGATGGTGGCCACCGTGGCGTTTGGCATGGGCATCGACAAGCCGGACGTGCGCTTTGTCGCCCACCTGGATTTGCCGCGCAGCCCGGAAGGCTTTTATCAAGAATCCGGCCGCGCCGGCCGCGATGGCCAGCCGGCCGCCAGCTGGCTGTGTTATGGCCTGTCGGACATGGTGCAGTTGCAGCAGATGTTGTTCGAGTCCGAGCAGGACGAGGCGCGCAAACAGGTTGAGTTGGGCAAGCTGGAAGCCATGCTGGCCTACTGCGAAACCGCCGCCTGCCGCCGCCAGCTATTGCTGGCGCACTTTGGCGAAGCCATCGAGCCCTGCGGCAAGTGCGACAACTGCCTGAACCCGCCCAAGACCTTTGACGCCACCACGCTGGCGCAAAAAGTGTTGTCCTGTGTGTACCGGGTGAATCAGCGCTGCGCCGCCAACCATGTGATCGACATCTTGCTGGGCCGCGACAGTGAATCGGTGCGCCTGCGCGGCCACCAAACCTTGTCCACCTTTGGCGTGGGCAAAGAGCTGAATCAGCGCGGCTGGCGTTCGGTGATTCGCCAACTGGTGGCGCAGGGCTATCTGACCGTGGACGTCAGCGCCTATCAATCGCTCAAGCTCACCGAAAGCTGTCGCGCCGTGCTGCGCGGTGAAACCCAGGTGTTCATGCGCCCGATCCGCAATGATGCGCCGGGCAAGTCGGTCAGCAACGACAACGACCGCTGGCTGCGCACCGAGCGCGAAGAGCGCATCTGGCAAGCCCTGCGCACCTGGCGCAAAAAACTGGCCGACGAGCACAATGTGCCGGCTTACGCGGTGTTCTCCGACAAGACCCTGCGCGAGCTGACCGAACGCCGCCCGCAAAGCGAAGCCGAGCTGCGCACCATTTATGGTGTGGGCGAGATGAAGCTGGCCCGCTATGGCGAAAGCCTGCTGGAAATTCTGCGCGAGGCGGCGGCGTGATTTCGCTACAATCCTGCCTTGCCGGCGCGTGATGCGCGTCGGCCTGGATTGAATCTATCTATATACATTGACTGCATCAGGAACCGACATGCCTGTGAACCTCGCCCCGATTGACCCCGCCGCCCTGTTGCCGGTGGCCGGCGTCACCCTGTCCTATGCCGAAGCCGCGGTGAAAAAACCGGGCCGCAAGGATGTGCTGCTGATTGAGCTGGCTGCCGGCAGCCAGGTGGCCGGGGTGTTCACCCGCAACCGCTTCTGCGCCGCTCCGGTGCACCTGTCGCGCGCCCATCTGGCCAGCGGCCAGCCGATTCGCGCGCTGGTGGTCAACACCGGCAACGCCAACGCCGGCACCGGCGAAGACGGCCGCCAGCGCGCCCTGGCCGTCTGTCAGGCCGTGGCCGAGCAACTGGGCTGCCAGGCCGAGCAAGTGCTGCCGTTCTCGACCGGCGTGATTCTCGAACCGCTGCCGTTCGAAAAAATCATCGGCGCCCTGCCGCAGCGCCGCGCCGGCAGCTGGGCCGACGCCGCCGAAGCGATCATGACCACCGACATCCTGCCCAAGGCCGCCTCGCGCCAGGTCGAGCTGGGCGGCAAGACCGTCACCCTGACCGGCATCGCCAAGGGCGCCGGCATGATTCACCCGAATATGGCCACCATGCTGGGCTTTGTCGCCACCGACGCCGCCATCGCCCCCGAGCTGCTGCAAGGCCTGCTGTCCACTGCGGCGGATTTGTCCTTTAATAGCATCACCGTCGATGGCGACACCTCGACCAACGATTCTTTCATGTTGATCGCCACCGGCCAGGCCGGCAACGCCCCGGTCAGCAGCGCCGACAGCGCCGATTACCAGGCGCTGGCCGCTGCCTTGCAATCGCTGTCTATTGAACTGGCCCAGGCCATCGTCCGCGACGGCGAAGGCGCCACCAAGTTCATGACCATCACCGTCGAAGGTGGCCGCTCGCGCGAAGAGTGCAAGGCCATCGGCTACGCCATCGCCCGCTCGCCGCTGGTGAAAACCGCCTTCTTTGCCTCCGACCCCAACCTGGGCCGCATTCTGGCGGCAATTGGCTACGCCGGCATCGACGACCTGGACGTGGATCAGCTGTCCCTGTATCTGGACGACGTGCTGGTGGCGGTGAACGGTGGCCGCAACCCGGCCTATCAAGAAGAAGACGGCCAGCAGGTGATGAACAAGGCCGAAATTCTGGTGCGCGTGGTGCTCGGCCGTGGCGACGCCAGCGCCACGGTGTGGACCTGCGACTTCTCGTATGACTACGTGCGCATCAATGCAGACTATCGCAGCTGATTGGCGCTGAGCCGCCGTTAAGCGTGGCTCAAACCAACAACGCCCCGTGCAGTCCCTGCCGGGGCGTTGTTGCATCTATAAGCGTGATTCAAGAGCGACATCTATAGAAG
>ERZ650302.321-NODE-321-length-25484-cov-6.184199_pt1 | contig 25484 bp, 28 predicted proteins | sample MGYA00376238_ERZ650302 | MGnify/ENA primary metagenome ERZ650302 (study PRJEB26733, sample SAMN07839298) | wastewater metagenome | biome: urban; feature: wastewater treatment plant; material: waste water | place: USA: North Carolina | collected 2016-04-28 ... | reverse complement strand
ATCGGTTAAAGCCTTTGAAGGCGCTGGCCGAGATGATTTAGCTAGTAAAGAGCAAGCCGAAATTGAAGTGTTATCTCAATTTCTACCAGAAGCTATGACTGAGGAAGAGCTTGATTCTATCATTGCGCAAACTATTGCTGCGCAAGAAGCTACTAGCATGAAAGATATGGGTAAGGTGATGAACTCTCTGCGTCCGCTCATAGCCGGGCGCGCCGATCCTGCACAAGTATCTGCCAAAATTAAAAGCAAATTAAGCTAATCAACTCATCCCAAATTTGTGTTTATCCAAACACTCATTTAAAAGTCAGATTAAACCTGTTTAATCTTTCTCTCCAATACTATTCAGTAAAATGCTAGACCAAGGATGAGATAAATTATTACTCACCCTTAGACGCTTTTTACTTTAAATCGCAGTTCACTTGATACTTTTTCAGCAATTGCATTTCTTTAGATGTACTGACCTGCTGAATCACATCCTGTTTATTAATATTTTGGTAACGACGATCCAAATAGGCACGGTTTTCATCTGCTGCCTGATATAAACGATCGACATAACGACTCACAATGCCGCAAAACTGCTGTTGTTGCTGCGGATTAAAACCCTGCTGTTGTGGATTTAACCCCCGTAAAAACTGTCGAGTATCTTGTTTATATTGCATATTAATTTCTTCGACAGCTAACACATACTGCTCTGCACTCGCAGCATAGACATTTGGCAAGCTCATCCCCAAAATAAGGCATAAATAAATATATTTTTTCATTTTCAATTCAGGGTCGTTTCAACTCAATTTCAAGTTATATTTTAACACTGTATATTCAGTGAATAACTATTCACAGGACTCAATTGCCAAAAAGTTTGGTTTATATTGCGCAAAAGCTTGCTCACATGGTTCGGGAACTTTGCCTTGTGTCACAGTTCCTAAACGCAAACGAATAATATCGGGTAAATCTAGCCGATAAGAATAAATCGGGCTGCCACATTCCTGACAAAATACCCGTGCTTTATTGGGACTGTGAAAATATTCTTTTAAGTATTTTAAGCCACGCACCACTTCAAAATGTTCACGTGCAATTGGACTATTCCATCCCATAATACTGCCTTGCGCACGGCGGCAATGCTGGCAAAAACATAATATTGTTTTTTCAATTTCGGCGTGGTAACGGTAATACACCGCACCACATAAACATTGTCCCTCAATCATTCTTAAACTCCTTTTCTTTATTGTTATGCCACCGTATGTACGCCTGACTTATATTTTTAACTGTCGCTCTCTTTGCATTTCAGTCACACGGTTTTTTATATTTGCCGACATCGCCTGATTGTCTTTGGCTAAGCGCTGCGCGTGCAGTAATGATTTAATTGCCTCTTCTTCCCAACCCGACCAATACTGTACTTCTGCACGATACCGTAACACATTTACCGTGCGCAAGGCAGAACTTCGGTCTGCATCTGCCGCTTGTTGCATTAAATTCCAGGCCGATAAATCACGTGGATTTTTTTGCAAGAAATCTTTCAAAATATTTTCTGCCTGTGTGATTTGATTTTTGCGAATCAAAACCTCTGCCCATTTATAATTCAGCGCACGATTTTCAGGCATAATTCGCGCAGGTGAGCTAATTGTTTTAAGCGCCAAATCAATTTTATTTTGCCCTAAATAAATGTCAGTTTGAATAAGTGTCAATAAATTATGAAGACGATTTTGACTTTTGGCCTGATCTATACTTTGCTGCGCTAAAACAAAATCGCCTTGCTGACTATAAAAAAAAGCCAAAGCCAACTGCGCAGCAAAATGATTACGGTTTGCAAATGCTTTGAGCTGCTGTTCTGTCGCCTGATGAGAAACCGCCAAACTATATAACTTTAAAATTTCAAAGTCTTCATCACGTAGCGAGGTTGGCACAGGTGGTAATTGATTAGCACGTAAACGCGCCTCACTCATCCGCTCTGAGGTTAAGGGATGGGTAAACCAAAAATCTGGTAAGAAGCTGACTCGGCTGGTGGTACGGTGCATCACTTCAAAAAAATCTGCCATGCTTTGTGGGTTATAGCCTGCGCTATACATATATTGCATGCCTATACGGTCTGCTTCACGTTCCTGATTACGGCTATAGGTCAATTGCTGATCCATTAAAGCGGCTTGAGAACCCATCATCACTGCTGCGCCTGCATCACCATCAGCTTGTGAGGCAACCAATGCCCCAACCACAACTCCAGCTAGAGCTAACAAGCCCTGCCCTTTAAATGCCTCTTGAGATCGGCTGTAATGACGTTGAGATACATGGGCAATTTCATGCGCCATTACACCGGCAACTTCATCCATATTACGGGCAGAATTAATAAGACCTGTATTTAACGCAAATAAACCGCCTGGCACGGCAAAGGCATTAATTTGTGGATCATTGATAATGAGTAGCCCAATAGGTTGCCCCAGTTGAGTTTGGCTGAGTAGATGCGAAAACGTATTGATTAATTGATCTTCTAGCCACGGGTTTTGCGTGACAGGCATTTTACGCTGAACTTCCCGATAGACTTTTTCGCCTATACTGCGTTCTTTTTGCTGATCAATTAATCCCACACCACTGCCTATTTCAGGCACATTAAATTGTGCTGTGGTGGTCAAATTGGCACTTTGGGTTGTCGCAATACTGGCAAAACTCAAACCGCAGATCAGTAATACACGTTTCAATGGATGATCTCAAATACATATCTTGCATAATGATTCACTATAACATTGAAAAATGAACGCATTTGCAATGATGTGTTATCAATTTTTACCTCGTCATTTCTAACTTTAGGGCTTATAGCAAGCAGGATTGACCATATATTGCGGACGACCTCCTTCAAGCGCATCAACCAAATTGTTATAAGCTAAATTTGCCATTTTTTGACGAGTTGCTGCGGTTGCCGAACCAATATGCGGCAAAGTGACGACATTATCTAACTCAAATAATGGTGATTCTTGCAGGGGTTCTTTGTCATAGACATCCAAAGCTGCGGCAAAAATTTTGCCTGCTTGCAAGGTGTGAATAAGTGCCTGTTCATCAATGACCGAACCACGCGAAATATTGACCAAAATTGCATGTGACTGCATTAAATCCAGTTCACGCTGACCAATTAAGGCTTTAGAATCTACATTTAAATCGACTGCCAGCACCACAAAATCTGACTGTTGCAGCAATTCATCCAAACTCAAATATTCCGCATTAAACGCCTGCGCCACTTCCATTTTTTCACGACGATTATGGTACAGTACACTCATATTAAAACCATGAAACGCACGACGCGCGATAGCAGCACCAATATGCCCTAAACCCACAATACCGATAGTTTTACCATAAATATCCTGTCCAAACTGCACTGCGCCAACGGTACGTTTCCATTGTCCTTGTTTAGTCCACCGGTCTAAATATGGTACTTGTCGTGCTGCACTCATCAATAAGGTAAAGGCTAAATCTGCTGTGGTTTCAGTCAAGACATGCGGTGTGTGGCAAAGGCTAATCTGTTGCTGGGTTAAATAATCCACATCGTAGTTATCATAACCTACACTTACACTCGAAATCACTTTAAGTTTGGTCGCAGTATGTAAATTGCTTTGATTGAGCAAGCGCCCTGCACCAATCATCCCATCGGCATCTTGCACAAGCTCAAGCAACTGTTGATTCACATCACCCAATTTAGGGTTGACCTGCACCACCAGATAATCTTGCTCTAGCTTACTTAAAATTTCTGCATCAATTTGACTAAATACCACCACTTTTTTACGCATGATTATCCCTGTTCCGTGTCAATAATTGCTTAAATAGGTAAATTTTCAAATATCAGAATTAGCTTAGGCTTTAAGCTGTAACGATGTGGCTTGTATCGCATCCCACAGGCTTTTTTTCAACAGTGGCTGATCTAGCATTTCTTGCAAACTGGCTAAATGCAAACACTGTTCAGATCTAAAATGTGGTAATTGACCTAAAATTAGCATGTTTTTGTCTGCGCTTAAGACATCAACAAAACCTTGTACATAATTCTCTACCCCTATGCCGTCTTGTAATACTTCTAAGGCAAAAGGCCATTGCAATACATGATATTCAGCCTGCAGCGCATGCTGAATATTACGCCACAATTGTTGCTGTTTCTGACTCAATGCAGTGCTTTCTACCAAAATAACACAATACGGTAACTGTAAAGCTTCAATGCTAAAGGCTTCGACCTGCAGCATGACACGTGCTTCAGGAATATCGTCTGGCGCAACCACTTCAACTGCTGTATGTTGCGGAGATGGCTCTTGCTTAGGCTCTTCGTGAATAATTGGCTGTTGTTGTTTTAATTGCTGATTGACTGCAGCTGGAACAATAATGTCACTGTGTATTTCAGGGGCAGCTTGGTCGCGCCAAACCGATGATTGTGGCAAAGTTTGAGACACAGCCGTTCTAGAAACCCAAATATCGATTCCCAAACTGGCTAAAATGTCACGCTGATGCCCCATCATGTTTATCATCACCTATCTAATTTTTCGCTGCACATTTTCATTACAGAACAATATGCAAGATAAAACCTATTCTACCTAGAAAGACTGCACGATGCTGTGCTTTCTTTCACCCAATCTGACCTATTCGTATTTTCATAAAAATCTGGTTTAAACACACCTAATCAATAAATGTCACACAATCATCAAACTGTTTTGTTTTTGCATTTGCTCAACAATTTCTTCGGTTTTAAAACCTAGACGCCAATAGAGCAACTCCAAAACATCCAATTCATCTTGGGTGATAATACGGTCATTCCACAAACAAATTTCAGCAATGCCTAATACCATCAGTCGATCACGCAGCAACAAACCAGCCATATCATTTAAAGTTTCTGATAAATCAATCGGTTCATCTGAAATTTCTTCATAAGTAATAAGTTCATCTGCAGTTAAAACACGCTCTAAAATACGTTCGCGTACATCTAACTGATTGACGCTATTAATTTGCTGCACATGCAATAAAGCATCAATTAAACGTACAATTTGCGGTTTCACTTCATGTAACGCTGCAGGCGTATGTAACGGCAGCAAATTTAATTCAAACTTAATTCGCTCTAGCAACAAAGCATCTAATAAACCAATCTCACCATCTTCCTGAATGATTTTTGCCAGTTTGGTTAAAAACTGCCGCGCGATACTCAGCGGCATACCGCTAATATTTTTACATGCTTCATGGAAAATAGAGATATGTACTCGCCCATCCAAATTTAATAAGGCATCTACAATTGCACGGCTTACTTCTGCTTCAGCAGGAATAAATTCACGATATTGGCGAATCATCAAAATGGCGACAATCACCTCACGCGAACCCGTTGCCGTTTGCAAAGCACGCTGAATCAACTCTGGACGCGGCATGTTATTGCGAATTTCAGGCTTGAGAGGCTTCATTGCATCATTAATTGCAAAGCTAATTGGTGATAAGCGCAGCAAAGGTAAAGGTTGTGGAGAACTCCAAGGCGCATAATATTCCGCATCCATTTCTTCAAGCGAGCGAAATAGGCTAAACAAAGGTTGATTGCGTAAACGCTTCAGATTTTCCAGCTGCAAATCTTGTACCAAGGTTGGATCAAGTTCAAAAATACGTGCCTCGATACTTGGATGAATATTCATCCAACTTTGTGGACTGAGTGAATTGGCAAAGCACATGTGCGAGATAGATTCAGAATATTCACTATGAATTTGCGAACCCGCATGATGCACATAAATCCGCAGCAAAGTTTGAATATTGGCATTGTTTTGAATCAAGCGTTTGGTTTTTAAATCATTTTTAAAGGTACGTCCGCTTAAGCTAATGTATTTAATTAAGCGAGTAATCAACACGCCCAAACTACCAAATAACCAAATGCCACCACCCACAGCAACAAAAAAAGTCGCCAGTTTATGTGGGGGTGCATCACGATGTTGTCCAAAGCCAAGTTTGGCGATGCTACTACCCCACTTACTAAACGTGGTTAGACTACTGTAGAGGATTTTAAGCTTAGTATTATCAATGGTTTCACCACTTAAAATATGGTTAAACTCATGGCTAAGTAGTCCATAAAGCTCTTGTTCATCCAAGTTTTGCAAAGCACCCCAAGTCAAAATAATCACAATGTCTTTATGACTAAAGCCTGCTGTTAAGGCATTTACTCCAATTTCATCGGGCAATACATATACGGTGGGTACTTCAATTTGAAAAGTATCTGCCAATTGTTCGGTCAGTTTAAGTGCAGTACTCTCTTCTGGGGTACTTTCAAACTGGGTTAAACGACGCGCACCCAATTGTTTTGCCAAGGAGTGACCGCCTGAACGAAAAACGTAAAATTCCAAAATGACGGATACCGTCATAATCAGCACTAAAACTGTAATCCAGTATGGGCTTAGACTGTGCCAATAAATAGACTGGCTTGAATCGACATAAAAAACCAACAGACCTAAAACTGTGTTTAAGATAAACAGGGTCAAAGCGACTGCAACCAAACATAAAATTGCAGACCAAATCATATTTTTATTTTTAATCAAGTAAGTACCAACAGACTTCAATGTAAACATCCTGAATTACATTGTATTTGAGCCACCATCATAAATGAAAAAAGCGGGAATTTCCCGCTTTTCTCACTGAGCTGATCAGAAAAAAAATTAACTCTCTTTTACACCAGTTAAGTCTACTGACGCGGCATCAATATTGACATCAATATAACCATCTTTGCCTTTTTTAGCCAAGTCGTTGCGCTTTTGCTCAAGATCATTCAGATAAGCTTCGTCAATTCCGCCAGCTACATACACGCCATCAAATTCTGAACAATCGAATTCAGTTAAATGCGGTACTTTATGGGTACGAACGGCTTGTTTTAAATCTTCTAAATCTTGGAAAATTAAACGGTCTGCACCAATAATTTCACGAATTTCTTCGACATTACGGTTAGACGCAATTAACTCATCTTTGGCTGGCATATCGATACCATACACATTTGGATATTTCACCATTGGCGCTGCAGAAGCAAAGAATACTTTTTTTGCACCTGCATCACGTGCCATTTGGATGATTTCGTTACAAGTCGTGCCACGGACAATTGAGTCATCCACTAACAGTACATTTTTGCCTTTAAACTCAAGCTCAACAGGGTTCAGTTTTTGGCGCACTGATTTTTTACGCAATTGCTGACCTGGCATAATAAAGGTCCGTCCGATATAGCGGTTTTTCATAAAACCTTCACGGAACTTAATCCCTAAAGTATTTGCCAATTCTAAAGCTGAGGTACGCGATGTATCTGGAATTGGAATCACTACATCAATATCATGCTGCTCGCCCCACTCTTTGGAAATTTTATGCGCCAGTTTTTCACCCATTTTTAAACGGGCTTTATACACAGAAATACCATCAATGGTCGCATCGGGACGGGCAAAGTACACATATTCAAAAATACATGGGCGATATTGAGGTTTAGCGGCACATTGCTGGCTAAATAACTCACCAGCATCATTAATAAAAATCGCTTCACCTGGCGCAATATCACGCTCAACTTTAAAGCCAAGTGCAGTAATTGCCACAGATTCTGATGCAATAATATATTCCATACCCTGTTCAGTTTCACGCGAACCATAAATCAATGGGCGAATACCATTCGGGTCACGGAAGCCAACCAAGCCCTGACCTGTAATCATTGCAACGACACCATAAGCCCCTTTACAGCGCTCATGCACACGGCTGACCACATGGAAAACATCTTCAGGTGTCGGGTTTAATTTGCCACGTTTTTGCAATTCATGTGCAAATACGTTCAATAACACTTCAGAGTCAGAATCGGTGTTCATGTGACGTAAATCTGTTTTAAACAGATCTTCGTGAATTTCTTCGGCATTGGTCAAATTCCCATTGTGTGCCAAAGTAATCCCGTACGGCGAGTTCACATAAAAGGGCTGGGCTTCGGCACTGCTTGATGAACCTGCAGTTGGATAACGCACGTGTCCAATACCATAATTACCTTGCAAAGCACGCATGTGACGCGTATGGAATACATCACGCACCATACCATTATCTTTACGCAAGAATAAACGTCCATTGTGGCAAGTTACGATCCCAGCTGCATCCTGTCCACGATGTTGTAACATCGTTAATGCATCAAACAACATTTGGTTAACAGGTGATTTACCAGCTATACCAACAACTCCACACATAGCAACCTCGCAGACCAGCTAGGGATTAATAAAAAGGATTATTCGTTGAGCCATCTGCACCAGAGCGATTTTCTTTTGCGTCAGATGCGATGTCGGAAGATGGCACGGCATCTTTCGACTTGATGTGCTGTAAAGCCTCATTGGCAGCGTCTTTAGACAGTTCGGTTGCCCACGGTGCATATGGCAACAAAGTTTGCACAAATTTAGACTGTTTCCAATAAGGCGAGCTTTCTACCCAAGGACCAACTCCTTGAATAGTAATAAGGACAATGAGTAAGCCTTTCAAGGTACCAAATGCACCGCCTGCCAAACGATTTAATGGGCCAAGCTTCAAGCTCTTTAACACACCATTTAAAACAGCGGTAACAATCCAGGTCAGTACCACAATGACCAAGACAATAAATGCAAAGGCTGCAATTTTTTGTACCACAGGATCGCTGCTGAGAGCTGTCATCGAAGGTGCTAGGACAACTGCATATTTTGCCGCTACAATCAGGGCAAAAATCCATCCTACCAAGTTCGCAAAGGCTTTAATAAATCCTTGTCGCAAACCGTTCAACCCTCCAATAAGCAAGAGAATCAGAATAACGATATCAATGGTATTCATAAGTTATAAAGCGTTCACACAATCTTGAACCAGCTCAGGACCTGCATAGATTAAACCACTATACACCTGAACCAAGCTTGCACCTGCATTTTTTTTGGCAACGGCTTGTTCGCCCGATAAAATGCCACCTACACCAATTAACGGAATTTCACCTTTCAGTGCTGCTGAAAATGCTGCCAAACATGCGGTACTTTTCTCAAATACAGGTGCGCCAGATAAACCACCTGCTTCATCGCCATGCGGCAAGTTTTCTACACCTTCACGCGACAAAGTAGTATTGGTCACAATCAGACCATCAATTTTGAATTGTAATAATTGTTTGGCAATAAACTGAATATCTTCAGGGTCTAGATCTGGAGCAACTTTTAATACCAACGGCACATAATGTTGATGTTCTTCGGCTAACTCCAACTGACGCTGTTTGAGGGTTTGCAATAACTCAGTCAGCGCATCACCACTTTGCAAACTGCGCAAGTTTTTGGTATTCGGTGATGAAATGTTTACGGTGATATAAGAGGCATAGTTATAGACTTTTTCTAAACAAATCAGATAATCATCTACTGCATTTTCAACTGGCGTATCGGCATTTTTACCAATATTAATCCCCAAAATGCCTTTAAATTTTGCCGCTTTGACGTTTTCAATCAGCTGATCGACCCCATCATTATTAAAACCCATACGGTTAATAATGGCTTTGGCCTGTGGAATACGGAATAAACGTGGATGCGGATTGCCCGCTTGAGGACGTGGCGTAATGGTGCCAATTTCAATAAACCCAAAGCCTAAACCAGCTAAGGCATCAATATACGCACCATTTTTGTCTAGACCTGCTGCCAAACCTACTGGATTAGGGAATTCAATTCCCATACAAGTCACAGGTTTCGCTACAGTCTTTTGACGCATCAAGCCCATTTTATGGCTCGATTTCAATAGTGATAGTGTCAGCTCATGCGCACGCTCTGGTGCTAAAGAAAATAACAACGGGCGGGCTAGAGAATACAACATATCTGCAAAAGTCTACTGCTTTCTAAGTCGCCATATTATAGGCTTAGCCCAGTCAAAACGCTATACTTGACATGGGTTTATTTTCCGAGTTTCGGACTTTATTTTTAGCCTTTACTGGACTGTCGCAGTTAATTTAATCTGCCCTGCCTCAGAAATTAATTCCATTTTTTCGATACTTAAACCCATTTGCGCCAATTGGGTTAAAAAATTTGCCAACACAGCATAACTAGCATGGCTGACCACCAGTTGCATTTTGTCACCACTTTGCTGCGAAGCGACCGATAAGCCCTGTTGCTGAGCCACACGCTGAATTTTATCAGCTGCACTGAGTTGTGCATCATTAGCAGGTTTCATGGTGACCGCATGACTTTGCATCACCACCACCAAGTCTTTAAGGTCATTCAACCGCTTTTGCTGTTTTTCGGCTGCGGCATGCATATACCACAGAGCAGAACCCACAGCAGCAACAATCACAAAAATTGTGGTAAAGACCACCAAAACACGTTCACGTGTATTTAAACGATCTAAATAATCTTGTATCAGTTCAATACGTCGATCGATCAAAGTGGACATTTTTTCCATGGCTTTCATTATTGTATTTTCACCAATCCTACTGCGCCTGATACACTCGGCTGAATATTACCTAGCTCGACCTTAAAACCTTGCTGATTCAATTGTTGAGTGAGTGCTTGCAAGGTTGCTGCCGAGTTGGCACTCAACTCCATGTTCAACATATTCGCGTCATAACTCACACGATTGGCCACAATTTGATTTTGCATCAACACAGGGCCAACGCGACTAAGCAATTGCAGCGCTTGAGTATCTGCATTTTTGCTCATGCGTACCTGACTTTGAAACTGGCTTTGAATATTTTGTTCGGTAATACGGCTGTTTGCGCCAAACCAATATTGATACTGTTCTATGGCTTGAACCGCTGTTTGATCTGCTACTTTTTTAAGTTTGCTCCAGCGCAGTGCATCATAGCTAAATTGTACAATTAAAATCCCAAGGAGTACTGCAGCACAGGCCTTCCAATAACCTGAAACACCCGTGTCTTGCTTAGCTTTTGGTAGCATATTGAATGGATGCTGTTTGGCTTTCACCAATGCAGACACAACATAATGAAAACTTTCTAACTGCTCTTGTGTTGCAAATGCTTCAATACTTTGCATTTGCTCTGCACTAAAGTTGGTGATTTTATAGTTTCGTTCTGCTGTTTGATAATCCAAATAAAGCGCTAGATCATCAACCGAATAACCTAAAAATTCACTTTCACGTACCAACAAGCGTCCGCAAATATTTCCAATCACCGTTTGCCCTGCTTCAGGTTGCGGCAAGATTAAAAAGTCAGGTAATAATGCACTGATTTTAACTGGCAACAAACTCAACACATGCAAATAGGTTTCAATACTATGCTTGGCAACTCCCAACACGGTTATTTGCTCAGGTGGCAAAAAATGATGAGCCACCTGCATCGCATCAATTGGCAATACGGTATATTCTTCTAATAAATACTTCACGCCATCTACACCCAATTGTTTATATTGAGCTTTAGGCAAAGGTTGTTGCATGATTTGCACATCACGGCTTGGAAAAAACACCACAGCATCTTTCCCTTGAAAAGACTGTAATGCCTGAATCAGAGCATCAAGATTATCTGCCTGTGTCCAGTATTCCCCATTTGACCATTGCCAAACCCCATTGGCTTCTGGCATCCATAAATACAGCATTATTATCGTTCTACCGTTGAATTGTATTTAACTTTATACATTTATTTTATGCGTTTGGAATAAAACTTTTGAGTTGGGTGGAAAGTCCCGCAGCAATCACAGCTTGTTCATAAATTCGTGCTTCTGCCAATTGATACGGATTAAACGATTCTGATGTTAAAATCTCAGACATATAAGCCACCACATTCATGTGACATACCACTACAATTGACTCATACGGCAATTGTGACAACCATTCTACTGCTACTTTTGCATCATCTTCAGGTTTAATGGCATTGCAGACCACCACAGGCACATCTTTAAAATATTGCTGCAAATATGCCAAAGTTTCTTGTGCACGTAGTAAAGGACTGACCACAAATACATCGGGCTGAATAATATTCTTTAAAAAGTCCGCTGTTTCTTGTGCTTGTATATGACCACGCTCAGTCAATGGACGCTGATGATCATTACCCATCACTGCAGGAGCGGCTTCACCATGACGAATAAGAGTCAGTTGCATAGAATTTCCTTATAGAGTGAAACAGATTAAGTTGTGTCGATTTAACTCAAATTATACGCTCAGTATAACCTGAGATTATGACAATTCAGTTCACTAAACTGTCATATTCCATGCAAGTTTTACCTGCTGTGGCGCTGTTTTGATGGACGTAAAACTAAACTTGATGATGTGGCAATACAAATTCTACATCGCTACGATGCCCATTTTTCATTAAAGACAAAGCAATGTTCATGGGCGGCGCCCCTTCAAAAATCACCTCATAAAGTGCACAAGTGATTGGCATATACACATCTAATTCATTCGAGCGCGCCCGCACTTGCACGATGGTATTAATCCCTTCAGCAGTTTGCCCTAATTCTTCTGTGGCTTGTTCCAACGTTTTGCCTTTACCCAATGCAAAACCCACTTGATAGTTACGACTCAATGGACTGCTACAGGTTGCAAACAAGTCACCAACACCCGACAAACCTAAAAAGGTCAATGGATTAGCGCCAAGTTTCACCGCAAAACGGCTCATTTCTGCCAATGCACGGGTTAAAATCATACTCTTAGTATTTTCACCCACGTTATAAGCTGCAGCCATCCCCATTGCGACTGCATAAATATTTTTCAGTGCACCGCCTAATTCCACGCCATTCACATCATCACTGGCAAAAACACGGAATAACGCACTATGCAAAGCTTGCTGCACCGCATAACGTACCAATTCAGAATGACTGGCAATGACTGTACCTGCAGGCTGCCCCGCCACAATTTCTTTGGCAAGATTCGGGCCAGACAATACGCCATACGGCACTTCAGGTAATTCTTCGCAGATAATATCGCTCATAAAACTAAAAGTTTTGGCTTCAATCCCCTTAGTTAAAGACACCACTGCTTGTGCACTAATAAAAGGCTTAATTTGACGCAACACACCACGGAAAGAATGACTTGGAATAGCCACTAAAATAATGTCACGGTCACGGACAGCAGTTTCTAAATCTGAAACGGCTCTTAAGTCCTGTTCCAACCGAAAATCTGGCAAATAACGTCGATTAATATGCGTTTCATTAATTTCTTTGGCAGTCGCTTCATCACGAATCCAAATCATCGTGTCACAACCATTACGCACTGCTGTATTGGCCATAGCTGTGCCAAAACTACCACCACCCAATACTGTAATGCGTAACGCAGTTTTTCGATCTACTGCAACAGGTTCAACCAAATCGGCAAAATTTAATTCTGACATTATTGTTATATCCTAAAAAATAGACTTATCCGTTCCAATAACGAACATAAGCTTGCGTATTCAACTCAGAGCGTGCAGGAATGGCTTTGACCGCTGTTCCCACATAAATAATGCCTGAAATTAAATCATCTGCATTTAAGTTTAAAGCTTGTTTAAGCAAGTTCGACTCAACGACCGCTCCACTGCGCCACATACTGGCAAAGCCCTGCGCCTGTAAAGACAATAAAAAGTTTTGTACCGCAGCACCTGTACTTAAAGTCTGCTCAAAACGTGGTACTTTTGGATGATCCTGAAATTGCGTTAAAGCCAACACCAAAAGTGGCGCACGAAACGGATGTTGTTTCACCCGCTCTAACTGAACTGCATCAGTTTCGCCCATATCTGTCAAAGCTTGAGAAAGTAACTCACCAAATGCTTCACGCTGTTCAGCAGTAATTACCACAAAGCGCGTAGGTTTTAAACGATGATGATCTGGCGCGGTTAAAGCTGCCTGAAAAGCCATTTCTAGCTGCACAGCATTTGGTGCAGGTTCAACTAACTGCCCCATAGACTGGCGTTGATGAATATTCTGATGAACGATTTCTATCGCTGTATCCGTCATTAACTTATATAACTATTTCAATAATCTCGGTTAAGATTAGCATAAACTCAAAAAAATGCGCTATTTCCGTATGCTTATTTGCAAGATTCTGATTGGCACTCTGTGTACCTAAACTTTTAAGTTGAACCTGCTCAAAACACCTAAAAAATAATGCTTGGACTCATTTATCTATAGCTTAAGAGTATAAAAATCCATGATGGATTGGGTTTGATGCGTATAAATCAATGACGAATTATCAACACAGCATATACAGTGTCTACATTTAAAAGCAGCCAGATTATGTTCAACTAGATCAAATTGTTATTTTCAATCTGCTCATTTGAATTGAAATATCATCAACAAACGATACGCACAACAGCGTTTTAACCCTGAGGTAGAGATGAAAAAAATAGTCACCTTTTCTAGCCTTGCCGTTTTTGCACTTTTAACAGCATGTGCCACCACACCGAATAATTCACTTGCCATTCAAAAAGAAAACAACCTATATGAAGTCACAGGTTTAGGTAAAAGTAATATTATTGCCAAAAATAATGCAATTACAGCTGCCAATAAAACCTGTGGTACTCGTGCCACTCCAGTCTTGGTTGATGAAAAAACATCTTATAACGGCGCACTCAAAGGTGTAGTCGATGAGCAAACGGGACAAATGATTCAGGCGGCAGCAACTGTTTTAGGTACAATTGCGGGACGTAATACTGATATTGCCCGTGATGATGATTATCAAACTGTACTGACCTTTAGATGTCAGGCAAAGTAAATTATTACAGCACGACATAAGAAGCAAATACAAAAAAGTCGCTCCACTGAGAGCGACTTTTAAACTAAGAACAGCAGGATTTAAACTAAAAAATAGCTTAAATGAGTAATTAGCAATAACCATCTAAACGTGTTAATGGCAATTTTTGACCAATGGCTTTTTCAATTTCTGGTAAATAGAACGCATCATCTTCCGACAAGAAGCTAATACTCACACCACGTGTACCTGCACGACCTGTACGACCAATACGGTGTACGTAATCATCGGACTGTTCAGGCAAAGTAAAATTCACTACATGCGACACACCATCGACGTGAATACCACGTCCTGCAACGTCAGTTGCAATCATGATGTTATGTTTACCGTTTTTGAATTGATCCAACATTTTTAAGCGTTTGTCTTGTGCAATCTCACCCGATAGCATCACCACTTTATAGCCATCTCGCTTTAAATGATCATAAAGCTTACGCACCTGATCACGACGATTGGCAAAAATCATGACTTTTTCAATGGGCTCATCACGTAAAATTTCTTCAAGCAATTTATATTTATCAGTTTTGGCAACCATATATACCCGTTGCTCAACATCGGCATTGGTTTTCTTTTCAGGTTCAATTTCGACTGTAACAGGTTCAAATAACCACTGTTGAGCCAAGTTCAACACATCATAACTAAAAGTTGCCGAGAACATTAACGTCTGACGCTGTTCCTTACGCGGTGAATAACGCACAATACGTTTTACCGATGGAATAAAGCCCATATCCAGCAAGCGGTCTGCTTCATCAATCACTAAAAATTCAATTTGATCGAGCCAAACTTCTTTTTGTTCTACAAAATCAATTAAGCGCCCTGGTGTCGCAACAATAATATCGACAAAGTTTTTATTGAGTTGTGACTTTTGCTTATCAAAATCTACACCACCCAACAAAGTCACCACATTTAAGTCGGTAAATTTAGTCAGATCTTTTGCGTCACTTTCAATTTGCAAAGCCAATTCACGCGTAGGTGCCAAAATCAAAGCACGCGGTTCACCTCGATAACGCTGCCCTTGAATTGGGTTGTTCAATAAATCATTGATGACACTAATTAAAAAGGCAGCAGTTTTTCCTGTACCTGTTTGCGCACGACCAATAGCATCATGTCCAGCCAAAGTAAATTTTAAAACCTTTTGCTGAATTGGCGTCATTTCCTTGAAACCCAAAGCATCAATAGCTTGTTTCAATTGCGGATGTAAATTTAAGGTTTCAAAACCAGATGACATAAATATATGCTCGAACTTATACAGACAAAAAACTGACCTATTATAAACAGAAATACAAATAAAAAACGCCCCAATCAGAATTGGAGCGTTTTTTTAGAATAATCGAGTGATTAATCTAGTGGCTGTACTTCTTCAGCTTGGAAGCCTTTTTGGCCTTTTACTACGCTGAATTCAACACGCTGACCGTCACGAAGCGAACGGTGGCCATCACCTTGGATCGCACGGAAGTGAACGAATACATCGTCGCCGCCATTGCGTTGGATAAAGCCAAAGCCTTTAGTGTCGTTGAACCATTTAACTACGCCTTGTTCACGAGCTGTCATAAGTTAATCCTCATTGTATCTAAAAGAAGGACCACCCGGTGTTGCAAACAGCAGACCAAACAAGGTTTAAAAATATTTATTATTTCTAAGCTTGTAATCATTCTGTATAACTATTAACAAAATCCCGGTTACATCCATTTGTAATAGGGCGACAAACAACAATTGTCTATCTAAAATCCTAAATACGCATCGAGCTTAACACGGGTTTATGACAATTAATAGATTTTTTTTAATTTATCTTGTTCAGTTTGAAACGATTTAAACAAATCTAAAATTTTTTATTTCTGTTAAGTGACTTAGCACAATTTTGGTTTATAAATTTTATTGCAAATCTCTCGCAAAATAAGCCAATTCTCTAACCCTTATGTGCAGTAAGCCGCGCAATGAATAGCCCTTATGCTTCATATGAAATTTATTTGGGATTTGTAAGTGAATTTGCTAGTATGATCATACTGTTTTTAAGGTGAATTTTTAATTCAATGCTGTGTGATACTGAACAACCTATCATAGTGATTGATGCCATGGGACAACCTTGTCCTATGCCTTTATTGATGCTGAAACGCACCCTTAAACATTCAGATTCTGCTCGGTTTTTACTGAAGTCATCTGATCCGCACAGCCAGCAAGATGTGGTGCGGTATTGTCAGTTACATCAATACAGCTGTGAAGCGAGCCAAATTTCGTCAACAGAGTTTCATTATGTGATTGCCATTGACAAGCCCAAAGTATCGCAATAAGTGCATCTGTATGATTGTTGATTTGTTTTAATGACTTAATATTCGCCGCTTATTGCTATAAAGATTTACATATCTACACCAATTTTACTTATTTAAGTAGAATATTGGCATTAAGATAAAGTCATCGGTTATTTTACCTACCCAATCCTATAAGGAGATCTCATGAGTGACAGCAGCAATCAGTTGATGCCCCTGTCATTATCTGCACCAGGGGTAAACCTCGGGGCTTATATTAGTACTGTTAACCAAATTCCTATTTTAACGGCTGAACAAGAAAAAGAGTTAGCCGAGCGTTATTATTACGATCAAGATTTAGACGCGGCTAAAATGTTAGTCATGTCGCATTTACGTTTTGTGGTGCATATTGCACGAAGTTACGCGGGCTATGGTTTACCGCAGGGCGATTTAATTCAGGAAGGCAACTTAGGCTTAATGAAAGCCGTTAAACGCTTTGACCCCAATATGGGCGTGCGTTTGGTGTCATTTGCTGTGCACTGGATTAAAGCTGAAATTCACGAATATGTTATTCGTAACTGGCGTATTGTTAAAATTGCCACCACTAAAGCACAGCGTAAATTATTCTTTAATTTACGTAGCCTCAAAAAATCTAGCAAAAAACTGACGCTTGAAGAAGCACAATCTATTGCCAATGACTTAAATGTGACCGCAGAACAAGTCTTGGAAATGGAAGGTCGTTTAACAGCTTATGACGCAGCTTTTGAAGCACAGGGCGATGATGACGATGAAGGGTCAACTTATGTTGCACCTGCATTGTATCTAGAAGATAACCGTTACGACCCTGCACGTTTGGTTGAAAACGAAGACTACGAAGAACAAAGCACTTCTGCCCTGCATGAAGCTATGGAGCAGTTGGATGATCGTTCACGTAATATTTTGCAGCGTCGCTGGTTAGATGATGATAAATCGACCTTGCATGAACTGGCAGCAGAATATAATGTTTCGGCAGAACGTATTCGTCAGCTCGAAAAAAATGCTATGGAAAAAATTAAAGTGGCGATGTCATCAAACTAATCTGACATTCTTCCAAGTGAATGCTTGCACATCGAAAAATAAAATTGGGCAAACTGCCCTTTTTTATTGTCTTGGATTCGTACAACTGACATACAGGCAGGTAATTCTCGGATTTTCCCTAGCTTAAAAATGTGCTAAGGTTAAGCGCAAAATTAAATAGGTCAATTTGCGTATGTGGATTGCAATTTCTGCCTTGAATTTAGCGGCTGCGGTGTTACTTGGTGCATTTGGTGCACATGGTTTAAAAGCCCGTGCGACTGAAATTCAATTAGGTTGGTGGCAAACTGCAACAGATTATTTTTTCTATCATGCTCTTGGACTTTTGGCATTAGGGATCTTGGCTAAAGTGATTCCACAACTTCCCATTAAAGCAAGTTTCATTCTAATCCAACTGGGTATTTTATTTTTCTGCGGTTCACTTTATATCATGGCCTTGGACATTGTCCGCGGTTTGGGCATGATTACCCCAATTGGTGGTGCACTCATGATTGCGGGTTGGCTGACCTTAGCATGGCAAGCCATGAAATATGCCAAATAAAGCCCAATCGTATTTTGTAATTTTGAAGATGGATTCTCGGTCATGCAAATTTATCTGAATGGCGAAGCACAACAGACCACTCATACGACGCTGTTACAACTGATTCAGGCATTAGATTTAGAAGGCAAACGTTTTGCCGTGGAGCAGAACGAAAAAATTATTGCCAAAAGCAAACTTGCCGAAACCCCTATTTGCGATCAAGACCGCATTGAAATTATTCATGCCGTTGGTGGCGGCTAAACTCGGAGCACCCATGCAAGATACTTTTAAAATCGGTTCACGTACCTTTAATTCACGTTTATTGGTGGGTACAGGCAAATATAAAGATTTAACCGAAACAGATTTGGCAATTCAAGCCAGTGGCGCAGAAATTGTCACGGTTGCCATTCGTCGTGTAAACATTGGGCAACATCCAGATCAACCCAACTTACTTTCCGTGATTCCACCAGAAAAATACACCATTTTGCCAAATACTGCAGGCTGTTTTGATGCCAACAGTGCCGTGCGTACCTGCATGCTGGCGCGTGAATTGCTGGATGGTCATAACCTCGTCAAACTGGAAGTTTTAGGCGATGAAAAAACCCTCTACCCCAATATCACCGAGACTTTAAAAGCCGCACGTACGCTAATTGACGATGGTTTTGAAATCATGGTTTATACTTCAGATGATCCGATTGTGGCGCAAGAATTGGAAAGTATGGGCTGCGTGGCGATTATGCCATTAGGTAGCTTGATTGGTTCAGGCTTAGGTATTCTCAACCCACATACCATTTCGATTATTAAAGAAAATGCCAAAGTACCTGTATTGGTAGATGCAGGTGTGGGTACCGCCAGTGATGCTGCGATTGCCATGGAGTTGGGTTGTGATGGTGTACTGATGAATACTGCAATTGCAGCAGCACAAAACCCTGTACTCATGGCATCTGCAATGCGTAAAGCAGTAGAAGCAGGACGCGAAGCTTATTTGGCAGGCCGTATGCCATGTAAGCGTATGGCGAATGCCAGCTCACCAGAAACGGGGTATTTCTTTAAATAATCATAAAAAAGTTGTGCGGTCTTTTCCAAGTTCGTCAGCTCAAATAAAAAGACGTTGAGTATCAACTCAACGTCTTTTTATTAGCTGATTCTGGTAAAAAAAGCTGATTAAGGAATCAAGCCTTCATCACGCATCGCAATTTGTACCGACTGACGTGCAGCAACTTTATTACGGATTTCAACCACATGGCTATATGGGGTTAAATCATGCTCAATATGGTTTGACCAGTTGGTGATGACAAACAAATACGCATCGGCTGGGCCAAAGTTATCATCCACCAAATATTCATGGTCTGATGATGCAATCGCTTGATCAATATAAGTCAACAAACGATCAATTTCTGCATAAGCTTTTTCTTTTGCTTCTGCATCTAATGGTCCAGCAAAAAAAACCGCATAAGCATCATGTAATTCTGAGTTTAAATAACCCAACCATTCCAAAACTTTAGCACGACCTAAACCCGATGGCGGAATTAAATCTTGCTTAGGGTCTTGCTGCGCTAAAAATGGCAATATTGCTACGTTTTCCGTCAAAATCAAACCTGGGTTAATTTCTATAGCAGGTACATAGCCTTTAGGGTTAATTTCGTAATAATCGACACCCTTTTCTGTTTTATGGGTTTTTAAATCCACACGTTCAATATCAAAATCGACATTCACTTCATTTAAAATAATATGTGCTGCTAAAGAACATGCGCCTGGTGAATAATAAAGCTTCATATTTGATCCTTGTTATATAACTATCTCTTTTTTAAATCGCTTGTCACAAACTTGCAAGTGATTGAACCTATGAATTGCAAAAAAGCGTAAATGTCTTAAAAAGCCCTTACGCTTTGACTATCCTGCAAAAGACAGTGTTTTTCAAGTCTGTTTTGCCTGCTTTTTTATCTCAAGATGTTTTAACATACAGCCCTTTAAAGTTTCATGAAATTGAGATTGTGATTAGCCTGAAAAAAGAAGAATGGTTTTCCAATATCCGAACCGATGTTTTGGCGGGTTTAGTGGTGGGTTTGGCATTAATTCCTGAATCAATTGCCTTTTCTGCTATTGCAGGCGTCGATCCGCAAGTCGGCTTATATGCCTCGTTCTGTATTGCGGTCACGATTGCATTTTTTGGTGGGCGTCCTGCCATGATTTCTGCCGCGACAGGCGCCATGGCATTGTTAATGATTACCCTAGTTAAAGAACATGGTTTGCAATATTTATTGGCAGCAACGGTGCTCACAGGGCTGATTCAGGTTGTGGCAGGCTATTTTAAAGTTGCCAAATTGATGCGTTTTGTTTCGCAGTCGGTAGTTTATGGCTTTGTAAATGCTTTGGCGATTTTAATTTTTGTGGCGCAACTGCCTGAATTATCAAAAATGGATGGCTTAGGTTATTTGTTTGTAGGATTAGGCTTGGCGGTGATCTATCTATTTCCTTACCTCCCTAAAATTGGCAAAAGCATTCCCTCACCTTTGGTCTGCATTATTGTGCTGAGTGTGATTGCTTTAATACTTGGTGCAGATATGCGTACCGTAAGCGACTTAGGACAATTTCCCGATACACTGCCTATTTTTCTAGTGCCTGACATTCCGCTGAATTTTGAAACTTTATCTATTATTTTCCCTTATGCCATGACATTAGCCACAGTCGGTTTGCTTGAAACCATGATGACGACGACGATTGTCAATGAAGCCACAGGCACAGAAGCAGATCGGCATCAGGAATGTCGTGGTCAAGGTTATGCCAATATTGTCAGTGGCTTTATGGGCGGTATGGCAGGTTGTGCCATGATTGGACAATCCATTATCAACGTCAGCTCTGGGGCGCGCACACGTCTATCTACACTTACGGCAGGCGTGTTTTTACTATGCTTGGTGATTTTTCTCAAAGATTGGTTGGCATATATTCCTATGGCAGCCTTGGTTGCGATTATGATTATGGTGTCACTCACAACTTTTAACTGGGATTCCATCCGTAATTTTAAAAAGCATCCGAAACAAAGCAATATTGTTATGTTCGCTGTGGTGATTGTGGTGTTAGCTACCCACAACCTTGCTTTGGGTGTTTTTGTTGGCGTACTGCTTTCTGCTTTATTTTTAGTGAATAAACTGGAAAGTGAAGTTAAAGTCAGCTCATTTTTATTGGGCGAACATACTCGCCAATATGTGATTTCTGGGCAAATTTTCTTTAGCAGTTCAGAAAAGTTTTATCAGTTTTTTGATTTTTCAGAAGACATCAGCAATGTCACCATCGACTTAACGCATGCACATATTTGGGATATTACCTCTGTAAATATGCTAAATACCGTGGTGAACAAATTTAAAGCCCAACAAATTAAAGTGCATATTATTGGATTAAATGAAGCCAGTCATACCTTAATTGATCAATACAGCACCCATTCGTAATTGCTGCAAAATATTCAAACACCATTAAAGACCCAAAATGCTGAATCTTAATGATTCAGCATTTTTTATGCTCAAAGGGTGCAGATGGATCGCAATCTTGCGCGGCGCTGCGAAAAACCGCGAAAAAATTTGACTTCAATGGCTCAGGACTTAAAATACCGCATTCGAATTTATTAGATTTGCCAAAATTATGTCGAACGATCAATTAGACCAGCACGTTGTCGAGCTGGACAACCTCAACGAGCATCGTGAAATTGTAACGTTCATGCGCCGTTCTTCACCATTGAATACGTCACAACGTAGCGCCTTGGAACAATACGGCGACTTAATTTTGGAATATCCTGTTGGCGATTTACGTCAGCATTTTGAACACCCTGAACGCCCGCTCACCGTAGAAATTGGTTTTGGGATGGGGCGTTCTTTAGTACTGATGGCGCAGGCCAATCCTGAACGTAACTTTGTCGGGATTGAAGTCCATATTCCAGGGATTGCACAGTGCGTTTATGAAGCAGGTACAGCAGGTTTAAGCAATTTACGTGTATTAGATGCCGATGCAATTCAAGTTCTACGTGAAATGCCAGACAACAGCATTGATACGGTTCAACTCTATTTCCCAGACCCATGGCAGAAAAAACGTCACTTCAAACGCCGTTTCGTTGCCCATGAACGCATGGAATTGGTAGAGCAAAAATTAGTGTTAGGCGGTACGTTCCATGCAGCAACTGACTGGGAGCCGTATGCAGAATGGATGCTGGATGTATTGGACAATCGTTCACGTTTAGAAAATTTGGCGGGTAAAGGCAATAGCTACCCTCGCCCTGAATGGCGTCCACAAACCAAGTTTGAACGTCGTGGAATTGAAGCAGGTCATAAGATTAATGACTTTATCTTCAAGAAAATTAACTAGTTTCTACAATAATAAATGCTTCCCTTCGGAAGCATTTTTTTTCTGGGATGGTTTTATGGCATAAGTCCAAAGATTAAGAAACGACTAAGATTGATGACGCTCTAAAATCTGTTGGCTCATCAGTGTATAAACTTCGGCAAGTGCATGTTGCTGCCCTACTGCCAATAAGTCTTGATGCATGTTTAAAATATTGCGATCGCCCCGCATAGCAGGTCCTGTTTGCATTTGACGCGGATCATTCTGGGTCGCTTTATGCGCAGTTTCCATCATAAGAGGATACAGCAAACTGAAATCTACTTGCTGGGCATCGACTACTTGCTTCGCCATGTCATAACAATAATTACTAAAATTACAGGCAAATACCGCAGCCAAATGCAAACTCAAACGCTGCTCTGAAGTATAGGCATAGACTTTTTTGCTTAGGCTATTTGCCAAAGTCATTAAAAGCTGCTGATCTTCAGCAAATGCAGCTTCTATGAATAAAGGTGTTTCTGACCAATCAATTTCACGCTCTAAACTAAAGGTTTGTAAGGGATAAAATACCCCTGAACGTGCATGATGCTGTTGCAATACATCTAATTTGGTACTGCCTGAGGTATGCACTATCAACACATGATTTAAGTCATGATGAATTTCCTGAATCACCTGTGCAATCGCCTGATCACTCACTGCGATAATCAGTAAATCTAGGTCTGAATGAAGCTGTTCTACTTCTGCAATCGCTTCTGCGCCAATCTGTGCAGCCAAATGCTGTGCCTTGTCCAGACTACGGCTATAAATTTGCACAATTTGATGCTGTGCGTTTAAAACATGAGCCAAATGATGTGCAACTCGCCCTGCACCAATCAAACCAATTCGCATAATATTTTCAAATAAAATAAGATGAAATAATCTGCACACAGCATGCCAATAAAAAAAGGACGAAGCAATTCGTCCTAAGATTTTTTTGTTTAATTCTGAATCAATTTAGAATTGACGCAAAGTTAAAATTTGCTCACTGCGTCCAAATGGCCCTTGAGTATCATGCAAGACTGCACTCGTTAAGCCAATACCATCTTCACCATATTGTTGTGTCACTTCTAAACCCAGCCATTCGCCTTGCGGTAAACGGTGTAAATGCATTTGCAAATCCAAATTTGGAAAACCCCAACCCGCATTCGGGTCTACGCGAGGCACTACGCCATTGGCGGTATCCACCATCCCCAATAAACGCACAAAACTGGATGTACTTTGATTTTCAACCATATCCAATTGGTTTCTTAACCAAACGATGCCCTTACCTGCACGACGATCCGGATGCGCACGGGTTTCAATGCTTTGAATATAGCCGCCCGGCCAACAACGCATACCATCCCAATCGGGTAAATATTCAGGGTTTTCTATTGGTAAATCTTCCAGTCCTGCAATCGCGCGTGTATCTGAGGTTTTCATTTTCCATGCGCGCGCCACAATACAGGTTTTTCCTTCAGCGCACATTTCCGCTTCAATCAGCTCAATGGTTTTACCTGGCCGGATCATACGGGTGGTGATACTAAACTCACCAAAGGTAATCAAGCCAAAAATATCTAAACCGACCCGACCAATACGCATATCATCACGCGGCTTAAATCGCTCAAGTTCTGCACACAAAATACCCGTTGCAGGTGCCATGTGTTGTTCATGCGGATTCCACGCGCCTTGTGCATGAATGTTGCAACGATAGTACGCAGTACAGCCACCATCGGCATGTTGTTCACGTTTAAGTAAAGTGTAATATGCTGACATTTTCTCTTTCCCTTATCTAACTTTTCTTGTGCTGATGTTTTTTCTACAAATAATGCTGACGTAATGATGTGATTGCTAAACTATTTCTGCGCAAAAAAACCATAATAATTCATAAGTTGACAATATGTTTTACACTGACGAAAACCGACTTGAGCCAGCAATGCCGCTTGTGTATCTGCAGTAATTAAATGAAAATCTTCGGCCATTCGTGCAAGCATTTTTTCTACTTGTATTGCAGTTAAACCACAATCCAAAGCCAAATTCTGCATCCAGCGCAATTCTATATTTTCAGTCTGCTGCATCAGATCATAGCTTAATAAAATCGCTGCAGGTTTTAATGTTTGGTAAATATCTTGAAAAAATAAAGGTTTTTCTGCCACTGGTACAAAATGCGCCACCAAAATCGCCAATGCCGCATCAAACTGCAAGTTTTCTAGCTTCGCTTGCTGGGCAAATTGATGTGTATCTGCTTGTATAAAACGTACTCGCTCATACCCTGTCACAGACTGAATATTTTTTTCTGCTTGCTGCAGCATATTTAAAGATGGGTCGATGGTCGTAAATTGCCACTGTGGATGCTGTTGTAATAAATACTGCAATTCATAGCCTGTGCCACACCCTACGATTAAAATCCGCGCTGTTTCAGGCAAATGACTGCTTAAAATTGCATTGATGTGTTGATGTACCAATTCATATCCAGGAATGAGTTTCCGAATATGACTATCATAGCCTGCAACCACGATTGCACTGTGAAAATCTTTTGCCATATCACATGATTCTTATTTAATTTACTGATATTAAATAGCTGGGCTTTTTCAGATCTGCTTAAGCCACAGTCATCGCATCCACCGACAATTCCGAAACCATTGGCTTGGCACGTTCAGGAACTA
>ERZ650302.315-NODE-315-length-25607-cov-14.470218_pt1 | contig 25607 bp, 19 predicted proteins | sample MGYA00376238_ERZ650302 | MGnify/ENA primary metagenome ERZ650302 (study PRJEB26733, sample SAMN07839298) | wastewater metagenome | biome: urban; feature: wastewater treatment plant; material: waste water | place: USA: North Carolina | collected 2016-04-28 ... | reverse complement strand
TAACCACTGAAGGACCAGCAATTTGAGTCCATTTAAAACTCACAATATTTCCTCCAACAACCCCATTTAAAGTTAGTGGATCGTTAGCACAAAGTGATCTAGATGTACCAGCATTTACAGAACAATCCTGTGCGTAGGCAGTTGCGTCAAAAAAGAGAACAGCAAACAGCACTAAAAAACAGGAAAGTAAAGTATTAAAATGGGATTTTTTGTGTTTAGACGAGTAGTTTTTTTCCATAAATAATCTTAATAATAATCTTTATTTAAATTCTAATAAATTCATTTAAAACAGATAGTAACAATTAAACTGAAGGTTGTAGATGTTTCTTTAAAAATTTTATCATATTTAGCACTTTGGCAGTAACAAAATTCAATAGAAATAAAAAATACAAAAAAGGCAGAAAATGATTTTAGGCACATATAAAAATAAGAAACTTGAGCTTTAAAATAAATTTTTTTTTTACTCTTGAATCAATTAATCAGTTAAAAAAATCGGAAAAATAAGCGAAGCCAATACTATTGCAGTTTTAGCTCTTTTACTTTCACTTTCATTTTATAGTAGCTTAAAGATTTGGGGGATTCCTTATGATAATTTAAAATGATCTTGAATAATCTTATGAATATTCAAAAAATTACAAACCTAATTTATATCCTATTGTAATAATTGAGGTAGAAATATAAAACTTCCTGTCGTGCAAATTTAAAACATCTATTATACATATGCTAAATAAATCAATTTTAAAATTTCAAAAAAATACATTTTTAATTTTATGGTAACATAAATTTAGATTGGAGCTTGAATCTGAAATCACCTAAATCTACCACGGGCCCAGTGCAGATAAGGAAGCGCAAGAATTATAGAAAAAACTCTCGTCTATATGCATCAAAGTATCACTGGCATTTGTGGCGAAAATGATGATGGAAAACTATCTGTGTAGAATTGCAAAAATGAAGTTTTAAAAAAAAAAAATACAGATTCTTCTTGCATAAACTTAACAAATGAGCACTTCCTGGATTTTGGAATTAGCGATTTAAAAGTAGCTATGCCCAAAAAAGCAGAAAAAAAATTAAGAAGCTAATGCCAAAATACTGTAATAATCCTCAAAAAATAGGTTAGATAATTGACTGCTTCCCGCTACTAAGACAAAGTAAAAGCCTGAGAAATCTACATTTCTCAGGCTTTTTTGTGGTTCGAAAATTTTATCAATATTTTTTGTTTTTTTACATAGTCAGTATTTGGGGGTAATGTTGGTTCGAATCCCGTCATGGGTCTGCCCTTTTCTGAATACCGGGAAATAGCAAAGCCCATAACTTTTTATCTTCTTAGTTAGAAGAAAAAGAAAATTATCTTTTATAAATAGTTTTGCCATCTTTAATAGTTTCAATAACTTTTATATCTCTAATTTCCATTTTAGAAATTTTAAGAGGATTTTTATCCAATATCACAAGATCGGCACGTTTTCCAGATTTTAGCGTTCCTTTAGAATCACTTTCCTCATATTGGTTTGCTACATTTACAGTCATTGCCTGCAATCCTTCGTAAGGAGTAACACATTGATCAAATCCTACTTTTGCTCCTGCACGCGAAATACGATTTACCGCAGACCATAACATCATCATTTGATCTAATGGTGCTACAACAAAATCTGTATGATTGGTTGGTTTTAAACCCGCATTTATAGCATCTCGCATTGGGCTTATATATTGAGCCTGCGCAAATCCTCTATTTTTTAAATGTGCTTCATAAAAATAATACGTATGTAAAGTGTAAAAAGAAGGACGAATTTTGTATTTCACGAATTTTGGAATTTGATCTTTTCTCATAAATTGAGAGTGAATTGTTGTTACATTCCAAGATTTATCAAAATTGCCGTCACGGGCAAATTCATAAGCTTTCAAAAAGGAGTCAATTGCGCCGTCGCCATTGCAATGCAAAAGTAAAGGAACATTCATTTCATACACTTTTTTCACCATTTTATTTACAGTTTCCTGTGGAAAAGTCAATTCACCTTTCCAATTCCTTTCACCACTCGGACCACCAGTTAAATAGGGAGTTGTAAAATATGCTGTCTTTCCTTGAGGAGAACCGTCGATAGTTATTTTGACACCGCCAATTTTAAAACCTTTATTATATTTACCCCATTCAGCTACAGGAAAACTTTTTACGATATTATCAAGATCTGTAATAAATGGATAAGCAACGATATCTATGATATTTGCTCCTGCCTGAGATGCCCGCTGTATTGTTAGAATCTGTGGTAGGTGCGTCGCACCTTCCTGTGCAGTTGTAATTCCTGCTTCTGCATAAAGCATTTGTCCGGCTTTTGTCCATTCAATTTCTTGTTCTGGAGTCATTGGATCTGTTTTTTCGAAAATAGGCATAAACGCCATTTCCATAATCAAGCCATAAGGCTCATTTGTTCCAGGCTTGCGAACAATTACACCTCCTGGTGGTGTAGTAGTAACAGCGCTGATTCCATATTTTTTAAGAGCCAAACTATTTAGAACACATCCATGCATTGAAACGTGATCAATCCGCACAGGATTATCTGGAAATGCTTTATCAAGGTCATCGCGATTTAAAAGTTTCCCCTTAGGCATTACGTTTTCGTCATAGCCGTAGCCCATTATGAGTTCGCCTTTTGGTATTTTTCGTTCTGCAGCAAATGCTTTTAGTGCAATAATTATACTTTCAACATCTTTACCTGGTCCTGAAGGAGGGGCATATAATTTACATTGATTTGCTACTAATAAAGAATTAATATAATGGCTATGCGCATCTAAAAAACCTGGTAATAAGGTTTTGCCTTCTAAATTTGTCAATATTGTATTCTCTCCTTTTAATTTATCGCTTTCTGTTTTTTTTCCAACAAAAATTATTTTTCCATCTTTTACCGCAATTGCTTCTGCATAAATGGGCTGATTTCCTTCCATTGTTATAATGTCTCCTCCAAAATAAATGATATCAGCAGTGATAGCATCTTTTTTTGAAGTTTGATTACAGCTCATAAGCATCAAAAGGATGATAAAAAAGGCTATTCGTACTGTTTTTTTCATGTTTAGTGGATAAGTTTATTATGATTATTTTAGATTCTGGATATATATATTCTTCACTAAGATAAAACTTTAATCATAATTCACATAAAATGAGAGACTTAATTTTAACTTTAAAGATGACTTTGACTTTTTTTTAAATTTTATTATTCAGGACTGAATAATTTTAATTTAAAACTCACTTATAATTTTCAAATCCTCCAATAAAAGGTTCGAATTCTTTACTATGAGGGTCTATATTTATTAATATTTATATTGACCATTATGGGATTTGAACGAAAATTTAATATTGCTTGATATTTATTTTATTTAAATCATCTGTAAAATGGTTCGAGAATTGTCCCGTTAGGGCTACTAGAAAACACCACTTGAAAAAGCTGGTGTTTTTTTTTGTGTTCAAAACTTTAAAAATATGGAAGAGTTTGTTGTATACATTTTATACGCTAAAAAATTCAACAAAAATTACATCGGTTTCACATCCAATCTAATTGAACGTTTCAAATCTCATAACGTTCTTTGAACAAAAGAATACACTATAAAATTTAGATCTTGGGAAGTAATTTATGTGGAATTCTTTATTTCCAAAGTTGAAGCAATGAAAAGAGAAAAATTTTTAAAAACAGGAAAAGGAAGAGAATTTATCAAAAAAATAATTCAAGAACTCTGAATTTGGAGGGCTCATATCCGCCACGGCGGACACAAGTTCGAGTCTCCGCTGTAGCGGACTACTAGAAAACACCACTTGAAAAAGCTGGTGTTTTTTTATACCCAAAACTTTAGTCAATTCTTATGATACTCAACAAAAAAACCTGCAAAAAGCAGGTTTTTTATTAACTAAATTTAAAAGCGTATTATACAAATCATATAGTTTCAAATAAAACTACTTTTCCTTTAGAAGTTAACATTGTCAAATTTAATGCATCTTTATCGACTAAGTTTTTAGAAACAGGTCCATTGAATTGATTATATGAAATGTTTAATTCTCTTAATTTCTTTAATGCTTCTAATTCTTTAGGAATCAAACCTTTCAACTCATTATCAAACAAACTCAATGTTTCTAAATCTTTCAGCTTAACAATATCAGAGCGCAATTCTCCATTTAAGCGATTTCCACTTAATAACATCACTTTTAAAGATTGCATAGTGTATAAGGAAACTGGAATTTTGCCTTCAATTTCATTATTGTAAATAGATAAAACTTCGAGTTTACTTAACTTACCCAACTCAAATGGCAAGCTCCCTTTTAATTTATTCATAAACAACTCTATGTGCACCAAATTCAATAAATTTCCAATTGATGATGGTATCACTCCTGAAAGTTGATTATGTGCTAAATTTAGATGCGTAAGAGCCGTTAGATTTCCTATTGTTTTTGGAATAGCACCCTCAATTCGATTGTTGCAAAAGTTTATTTTCTTTAAGGATGATAAATTCCCTATTGATTCTGGCAATGCACCTGACAAATTATTATCAGACAAATCGAGACCTACTACTTTATCCTCTAGAACAGTAACACCATACCAAGTAGCAACTGGAGCGGCTAAATTCCATTTGTTTTTCCAATGATAGCCATTTGTAGAATGATATAATTCTAACAAAACCTCGCGTTCTAGGGCTGGAACTGCAGCAAATGAACTTGCAGTTAAAGACAAAAACAGTAGACAAATTACCTTTTTCATAGCTGTTAAAATATTCTTAAATAAACTTTTTAAAAATAGAACACTTAAAAATAAAATGCAAATAAAATCGATAAAATTCATCAATAAAAAAAAGAAGCCTTCTTATCCTACAAAAAAATAATAAATAAACTTTACTCTTTTTTGTATATTTGAATAATAACCTTAAAACCAGTCAATTATGGAAATGAATTTTATAGCACTGTTTGTTGCTGCTATTATTACACTTTTTGTGGGTTTCATTTGGTACCACCCAAAAGTATTTGGAACCATTTGGATGAAAGAAGCAGGATTAACCGAAGACCAGCTAAAAACAGGAAATATGCTAAAAATTTTCGGCTTCACTTACCTCTTTTCTTTATTTATTGCTTCTATCGAAATGACACTTACCATTCATCAAATGGGAGCACTTGGAATGGTTGGTGGTCCGGCAAAAGTAAACGAGGTTCTCCCCTCTTTCACGGCCTTTATGGCTGATTATGGCACCGCCTTCAGAACCTTTAAACATGGTGCATTGCATGGATTAATTAGTGGTTTGTTTTTTGCTTTCCCTATGATTGCCATTAATGGACTGTTCGAAAGAAAATCTTGGAAATACATCTTTATTCATTCTGGATATTGGATAGTCACACTAACGATTATGGGCGCCATTATTTGTGGCTGGACATAAAATTAAAAATGCGTTTCAAATCTATAGAAACGCATTTTTTTTATACTAATACCTTATTATATGACTGTTTTTTTTACTATTCAAAGTCTTAATTTGAGTTCTTTTTGAAATACCCAACTATATATGACTTTTTAGATTAAATTTGTCACTTATACCAACTTTAATCTAATTGAATACATCTCTCTCTTTTACAATTTATCAATCAGCAAATGAACTTCCTGAAAATTGGAATACAATTGCCAACTCTACTATTTTTTTACAAAGAGAATACTTTGAAATACTTGAACAATCGTGTCCTGAGAATATGCGATGTTTTTTCATAGGTGTGTTTCAAAATAACCAATTAGTGGGTGTTGCCTTAAGTCAGTTTTTAGATTTAAACAAATTAGAATCGTTTGGAGAACGCGATAAATGTTTAAAAACAATTATTAGAAATTTTGCTTTTAAACGTTTTTCTTCCCACGTTTTATTTCTTGGCAACTGTATGTTAACTGGTGAAAATGCGTATACTTTTTTGGACTTTATCCCTTTCGATGAACAAATAAAAGTGCTTTTTGAGGCCCGAAATAGCATCGAAAGAATGTTAAAAAAGGAAGGAATTCAAATTCATTTAAGAACCAGTAAAGATTTCTCTAAAGCCGAAAAAGACAAAATCAATCAAACTCCATTTGGGTCTGTTTTTCAATTTACTACTCAGCCCAATATGATTTTCTCGATTCCTGAACATTGGAACAACGAACAAGATTATATAAACGCTTTATCCAAAAAATACAGAGACCAATATAAAAGAGCTAGAAAAAAAGCCGAAGGCATAATTAAACGAAAATTAGCTCTGGAAGAAATAGAGCAAAATGAAGCATTGATTTATGAACTCTATCATCACGTGACCAAAAACGCTCCATTTAACTCTTTTTTTCTATCTCAGAATCATTTCAGTAACTTAAAAAAAATATGGAAAGACCATTTCTTATTTTATGGTTACTTTTTGAATGAAAAATTAATTGGCTTCAATACATTAATCAAAAATGGCGACACTATGGACACCTATTTTTTAGGTTATGATGAGACCATTCAACGAGAAAAAATGCTGTATTTAAACATGCTTTATGACATGATTGCTTATTCAATAAAAAAAGAATTCAAAACCATAATTTTTGCTAGAACAGCATTAGAAATCAAAAGTTCTGTTGGAGCGAAACCAGAAACTATGTATGGATTAATGGAGCATAAAAACCCAATAATCAATTACTTTTTACCACACTTTTTTCATTATCTGGAACCAAAAACAATTTGGCAAGAACGAAATCCATTTAAATAACTGTATAAAAAAAGAGGCTGTCCGAAAAGTATTGGACAGCCTCTTTTTATACTAAAACATTCGGACACCTATCGGACTCGATTTTCATATAAGCGATTCTCAGTAAGGCGACTTGACTTTTCGGACACTCTCGTTTTAGTTTTTAAAAAATAATTAGAGTGCTGTTATAATAAACTCACTTCTGCGGTTCATTTGATGTTGTTCTTCAGTGCAGTTTGAAGCATTAGTTGGCTCGCATCCGCAATCGTTAATGAGTTGTGATTCTCCATAACCACGACCGGTAAGCCTAGAGGAATCGATTCCTTTTGAGACCAACCAAGCTATTGTTGCTTTTGCTCTTCTATCTGATAAAGCCATATTGTATTTGGCCGTTTGTCTGCAATCGGTATGAGAACGAATGTCTAATTTGATAGTTGGATTTTGAATCAAAACATCTAATATTTTGGCCAAATCTAAAGCAGCTTCTTTACGAATATTGGATTTATCCAAGTCAAAGTAAATCATTTTGATGCCAAAACATTTACCCAAATCATCACCAACTGCAACTCTACAAATAGTACTTTCTAACTGAATATCAAGCTTTGTCTCTCCAGTTACTTCAGGAGTTCTAAGCTTTGTCTCTTTTGACGTATAGTCTTTTTTGTTAGCTCTTACATGATAGGTCCTTCTACAATTCACATCAAAAGCATAATATCCTAAAGCATCAGATGTGGTCTCTGCAATCACTTTGTATTGCTTATTCAAAAGAATCAGCTGTACACCCGCTAAAGTCTCACCCGTAGCACTATCTGTCACTATTCCTTTTAAGATTTGTTTGCACTTGTCTTTACTTGTAAATCGATAAATATCATCGGAGCCCAATCCTCCATCACGATTGGAAGAGAAGAATCCCTTATTGATTTCGCTATCTCTGTAGTATCCAAAATCATCTTTGGGAGAGTTCACTTCAGCCCCATCATTTTCAACTTCGCCAAAACTACCATCGTTGTTGATTTTGGTAGTAAAAACATCCAATCCTCCTAGTCCAGGATGACCGTCTGAAGCAAAATACAATTGATTGTCTTTGGTTACAAATGGAAAAGTTTCTCTTCCTTCAGTATTAATTTCTACTCCTAAATTGATGGGTTCCCCATAAGTTCCGTTGCTATTAATGGCGACTTTATACAAATCAGATTGCCCAATAGTTCCTGGTCTATCTGAGACAAAATACAACGTTTGTTCATCGGGACTCAAGGCAGGATGTGCAGTACTGAAGTTATTGCTATTGAATGGCAACTCGGTTACATTTGTCCATCTATTGTTGACTAAAGTGGCTTTATAGATTTTAAGCAACGTAACTTTGTTGGCATCTTTTCCTTTTTTACCGTCCAAATAGTTGTTTCTGGTAAAATACATCGTGTTACCATCTTTGGTAAACACTGGTGTAGCTTCATGGAATTTAGAATTAACATTTGCATCATAACGAACGGGATTACTCGGAATTAGTTCTCCGTTAACACCCGCAGCATACAAATTCGTAAAGTGTTCGCCTGTCCAAGCGTGTTTGCGCTGACCTACTCCACCCGTATCTCTAGCTGAAGTAAAAATCAATTTATTATCAACAATAGTACTTCCATAATCAGAATATTTAGAATTGATTCCAGCATTTTCAATGGTATAGATGCCAACATTAGCTTTAATATCTTCTAAATAATCGGTGTTGTTTTTCAAGCGTTTGCTTCGGCTATCGTCTGAGGATTTGTTTTCAAATTTAGCCAATATGGTTGCCGCTTCTTTTTCTTTTCCAGTGGCTTTTAGTGATTGAGCATAGCGGTAAAAATACTCTGGTGCTAATTCTGATTGCAATTGATATAGCTTTTCATAGGACTGGACTGCTTTTTCAAAATCAGAATTAAAATAATAGGCATTGCCCAATTTCTCGAACATTTCTACCGATTGATAGCCTTTTTCAGCTAATCGTTCGTAGGTTTGTATCGCATCTATATAAGCGTAACTATTGTATTTTTTATCAGCAGCTGCTATCTTGGCTTTTTGAGCAAAACCAGAATTACTCAAAAAAGAGATTATAGCAAGACAAAGAAGTAACTGTCTTTTCATCGTTTATTTATTTTTTAGAAAAACCTTGGGGTTATTACTTTTTCGTTGTTTTTGAAGATTTCATATCGCAAGAAAATTTCGTGCGAACCTGAATTGTAGTTCTCTAAATTGGTGGTTTCTAAATCGTATCCATACCCAATATACATTCCATCTGTAACTTGAAATCCAACCATCGCACTCATGGCAGCGCTCCAACGATAGGCTACTCCAACAACTACTTTTTCTATGAACATAAAGTTGGCAGAAACATCAACCTGTAACGGAGAACCTTCTACTAATTTGGTTAAAAATGCGGGTTTGAATTTGATATCATATGACAAATCAAACACATAACCTCCTATTAAATAGTAATTAATCTTCTCTTTAAAAATTGCCACTTGATTATCATTGTATCGATTAGTTTGAATAAAATTTGGCACCGATAGTCCTAGATAAGCTTTATCTGAGTGATAGTAAATTCCTGCTCCAACATTAGGAGTAAATACGTTTCTCAGATTTTGAAACTGAGGGTCTCCTTGATCTGCGGGATTCAGTTTATCGACATTCAAATTAAACAAATTTGCTGTGGCTTTCATTCCAAAAGAAAGTTTGAAATTCTCTGAGGTTGGAATGGTATATGAAAGGTCTCCAGAAATAGTGTTTTCATTTGTGGGACCAATTTTGTCATTTACAAATGAAACTCCTAAACCCAAATTACTGTTATTTATAGGAGTATTAATAGATGCTGCATTAGTAGTAGGCGCTCCATCCAAACCTACCCATTGCGTACGGTGTAAAGCAAAGATGCTCATTGCGCCTCGACTCCCTGCATAGGCCGGATTGATATTGATGGTGTTGTACATGTACTGAGTGAATTGTGCATCTTGTTGACCATAACTCACTATAGCAAGTAACATCGTAATGAAAGTGATAATTCTTGTTTTCATTGTATATTTTATTTTAGCCTGAGTTTTGTTCAACTCAGGCTATTTTTAGTAAGATAATTTATCTGGATAAGTATAAGAATCCTGCTTTTTGATTCATTACTCCACTAATTGGTTTTTTGTATTTAACCACATAATAGTAGGTTCCGTTAGGTAGAGCATCGGCTTTGTTTACTGTTACACGGCCTTCTGACAATCCAACAAACACTTTTGAAGCATTATCATAACCCGATACTTCAAAAACTAGTACTCCCCAACGGTTGTAGATTTCAACGGTGTTATCTGGGTAGTTCTCAATTCTTTCTATTAAAAACACTTCGTTTCTTCCGTCATTATTCGGAGAAAAAGCATTGTGTACCAAAATATCACAAGAAGAAGCACTATCATCAAAATCACAAGGGTCTTTTACAACTATAGTAATCGTAGCCGTGGCACAATTGTTTGGATTAACAACATCACAAATTCTATAAGTTATTACATAAGTTCCAACTGGAGTCCCCGTTGGAATTGTTACTTTTCCTTGTGCATCTACCGTAACCCCTGCTATTCCATTAGCATCAACAATAGTAATCACTACTTGAGGAGCACTTACAGTTCCGTTATTCAGTCTATCATTGGCTAAAATATCCAATACAGTTCCTTTTGAAGAATCAATAGGTTGGTTGCTGTAATCATCATTAGTAGCAACAATAACTGGTGCAACAACTGTAACAGTTACTGTAGCCGTTTTACAATTTGCTGGATTAGTTTTTTCGCATATTTGATATACTAACACATAAGTTCCTTCTGGTGTATTGCCTAAAACGTCTACTGAACCATCTGCATTTAAACGCAAATTTGGGTTAGGGTTTACTACTGTCAAATTCACATCAACTAATACTAATGGATTACCATTGAAAGTGTCGTTGGCAAGCACACTTACAACGTTGGTTGTTGCTGTTGTTGAACTTACAATCGGACCAACCAAATCGTCATTGGCAACAATTGGGTTATCAACTACTACCGTAGCTATTGCTGTATCACAATTCGCTGGGGTTGCGCCTACTTCACATAATTTATAGGTGATAGTATACGTGCCACTTGGTGTGTTTGGTGCAACGGTTAAAGTACCATTTGCATCAATACTCAATGGACCAGAAGTTACTGGTGTAACATCCGTATTGGTTGTGGTTACTGCTGCGCCGTTTAGTGTATCATTTGATAGTACATTGCCACCTGTTGAAGCGATAGTGTCGTCATTGGCAACAATTGGGTTATCAACTACTACCGTAGCTATTGCTGTATCACAATTCGCTGGGGTTGCGCCTACTTCACATAATTTATAGGTGATAGTATACGTGCCACTTGGTGTGTTTGGTGCAACGGTTAAAGTACCATTTGCATCAATACTCAATGGACCAGAAGTTACTGGTGTAACATCCGTATTGGTTGTGGTTACTGCTGCGCCGTTTAATGTATCGTTGTTTAAAACACTATATGCTACAACAGGTGAAAGCCCAGACATAATAGTTACTGGCCCATCATCATTCGCAAAAATACAGATGTCATCAAAAGAAAAACAAGCGTTATCAAAATTAGAATTATCGCCCATTGAAACTTGAAATCTGTAATTTCCTGGCGTAAGAATTACTGAACCACTAGAAAAGTACCATGTATCAGGGGTTCCAGCAGGTATGTTTAACTGATTAGAACTTCCAACTAAAGTTAAATTGTTAGAAGCATCGACGCTGTATATATCTATACGACCTGTAGAAGGAGAATTATCTCTAGCTGAAAAATAACCACTAAAAAATGTTCTTGTATTGCAAGAAAAAGTAAAATTTTGCCAGAAATCTGCAGTACCATTAGCAATATCTATATATTGGCCTTCACTTTGTGCATTTAAAGGACCCCCACCCGAGAAAACACCATTTGGTCTAACAATATTTGGATTTGCACCCAAACCATTCCAACCCTGTATTGGCCAACTCAAAATATTATTACCTTGACGAACTATAGGACCCTCAAAATTTGGATTAATAAGAGTGTTACCAGAACTACCTACGCAAGAGGTTGAACTACTAACAACTACCGTAGCTGTCGCCGAACTGCAATTAGCTGGCACTACATTTAATCCTGTTACTAAATCTGCCTCACACAATTGATAGGTTATTACATATGTTCCTACAGGAGTGCCAGCAGCAACAACAAGAAAACCCTCTGAAGTAACAGATAACGGACCACTTGTAAAAGGTGTTACATTGGTATTAGTGCTAGTAGCTGGAACACCATTGAAAGTATCGTTACTAATTACATTGTAAGCAACGGTCTGACTAGGCCCTACAAAAATAGTTACTGAAGAATCATCAACCGCAGTAATCTGCGCTTGGACCAATGCACTGAAAAATAGAAACAAAAGTAATAATAGCTTCTTCTTCCTTAGAAAAGTAAAATTTCGCATACTTTGTATGATTTAGTTAAAAATAAAATATTTAATATAAAGTAACAGCTCACACACCATTACAATTCGTTACAAACTTAATTAAAAATTAGTTAACTATGTTAAATTAAAATGAAAAAATTAGCAGAACAAGTACTACAAAAAAACATTAATAATAATGGCAAAGTTAATAGAATTTTAATCATAACAAAACAATATTAAGTATTTTATATAAAAAGTCGATGAAATACATATAAAAATCGATGAAATGCATATATTGTAAAAAAGCGATTTCATTTTTTAAAAGACAAAACGCAGATTTTATCGGTAAAACCAACAGTATCTACAAGTTGTCACTTATTTTCTTGTTAATAAAAATTGAATAAAATATAAAAAATAAAGAAATTAACTTTTCTTTATTCATCTACGTAAAATCCAATGTTTCAGATCTACTGGCTTAAGACAAAAAACAAACCAATTAAAAAATGCAAGGCCACTAATGGAAGTAAATAATTCTAATGAAAAAATGAAGGATGGAAAAACAAAGAAGAGAAAGCCCCATAAGGCCAATGAATTCAATAGAAAATTCAAAAAGACCATTTTATAAAAAATAAATAATGGCCTTAAAACACATCCATTTTAGTGTTCCGATAAAATGAATTTGGCAACATCTCAAAATTTAAAAATCTTATTTTTGGAAATGAATCCAAAAAATAGAAAATATTAAACCACTTCTTATACAGTTTGCATAAAAAAAGGTTACCGATAGGTAACCAATCTTGAACTATATTACAAAATAGTGTGTTTCTGTATTCTCAGTCTACGACAAATTATCAATTTCTTCTTGAACAATTTCCCAATCCAATAAGAGTTGATCTAATTCGTCTTTCTTTTTTGTATAAGCAATAAAAAAATTAGCATCCTCAATATGCTTATCATAATTAGAGGCCAACATTTTGTCATCATGCTGTATATCGGTCTCTAATTGTTTAATTTGACTCTCAATTTTACTTAACCTATTATGCAAAGCTTTATGCTTTTTTTGATCCTCATAGGACGCTTTAGACTTTGCATTGTCTTTAGTTGAAGATTGCTTGTCTACATCTTTTTTCTCAACTTCACGCATGTTTTCTAAATTGCGTTGTTCTAAGAAAAAGTTAATGTCACCCAAATATTCTTTTATTTTTTGGTCTTTAAATTCATAGACAATATTTGACATCCCTTGCAAAAAATCACGATCATGAGAAACCAATAACAAAGTACCACCAAATTTTTGCAGAGCCGCTTTTAAAACGTTTTTAGACTTGATATCAAGGTGATTTGTTGGCTCATCCATCAAAAGTACATTAATGGGCTGCAACAAAAGTTTACATAATGCCAATCGGTTACGCTCTCCTCCTGAAAGAACTTTTACCTTTTTTTCTACATCATCACCTCTGAATAAAAAAGCACCCAACATGTCGCGAACTTTCATTCTGTTCGTATCAGTAGCTGCATTTTCCATTGTCTGCAAAAGTGTAATCTCTCCATCTAAATATTCAGCTTGATTTTGCGCAAAATAACCCAACTGAACATTATGCCCCAGCTTTATATTCCCATCATATTTAAATTCATTTACAATGGCTTTAATAAAAGTTGATTTTCCTTGACCATTTTGCCCAACAAAAGCAATCTTACTTCCTCGCTCGACCAGCAAATCAATATCTTTTAGAATTATTTTGTCGCCATATGCTTTAGTAACATTCTCAGCTTCAATTACAACCTTTCCGGGTTCTTTTGATACAGGAAACGAAATACTCATCACTGAATTATCGTCTTCATCCACCTCGATTCGTTCCACTTTATCAAGCTTTTTGATGAGTGATTGAGCCATCGAAGCTTTTGAAGCTTTAGCTCTAAACTTTTCTATTAACTTTTCAGTTTCTTCAATTTTTTTGGCCTGATTCTTTTGAGTTGCTAACTGTTTTTCTCGGATTTCATGACGCAACTCTAAATATTGAGAGTAGGGTTTATTAAAATCATAAGCCTTACCTAAAGAAATTTCAATTGTCCTATTAGTGACATTATCCAAAAACATTTTATCGTGAGAAACAATCACAACTACACCTGGAAAGTTTCTTAAAAAACCTTCCAACCAAATAATACTTTCAATATCCAAGTGATTTGTAGGCTCATCTAGCAAAAGAATATCATTGGATTGTAATAATAATTTAGCTAACTCAATTCGCATTCTCCAACCACCAGAAAAAGTATCGGTTTGATTGTCAAAAACTTCTCTTTTAAAACCTAGACCTAAAAGAATCTTTTCAGTATCGCCAACATAATTGTATCCTCCCAAAAGTTCAAAACGATGGGTATAATCGGATAAATCTTCGATGATTTGTCCATATTCCTCACTTTCATAATCAGTTCTAGTAACTAATTGATGGTTGATTTCTTCTAATTTCTTTTCAACTATCTTAATCTCAGTAAATGCCTCATAGGCTTCCTCAAGAACGGTTCGTCCCGCTTCAAAATCAATGTCTTGTCGAAGAAACCCCATTCGCACCTCTTTTTCCTGAGCGATACTTCCTGAGTCTGGCGCAAAATCACGAGCTAAAATCTTAAGCATTGTTGACTTACCTGCTCCATTTTTACCAACTAGACCTACTCTATCGCCTGCACCCAAACGAAATGTAACCTCTTCAAACAAATAGGAACCACCAAAAGAAACCGATAAATTATGTATATTAAGCATAGATTGTGACTAATGTTACATTGGTAGCAAAATAAAATTGTACCTTTGTTAAAATTTTTTGCAAATGTTAAAAAAAGGATCCAAACTAAATAGCATTTTAACAGGAACTTGTCCGAAATGTCAAAATGAAAGTATGTATGAGGACAAAAACCCTCTTAATTTGAGCAAAGTACTTAAAATGAATGAAACTTGCAGTCATTGCGGTTTAAAATATCAAATTGAACCTTCCTTTTTTTATGGATCGATGTATGTGAGTTATGCATTAAATGTAGCAGTAGGAGTTGCGACATTCATAGTTTCCTATGTTTTTTTAGGAACAAGTATAAAAAACTCTTTTTTCGCCATATTAGGTTCCTTAATTATTTTATTCCCTTGGGTTTTACGATGGTCGAGAAACATTTACATCAATATGTTTGTGAGTTACGATCCATTGAACTCAAAGAAATAAACTACTTTCTAAATTTCTTAAGATATCTATTCCAATTTATTTCATCAGATAAAGGCAACTGATGTTCAATATTATTATACAAAGCTTTAGCCATTGAAGGCCCTAACATAACTCCTCGTGTACCCAAACCATTTAAAATGTGAAGCTGAGAATAGGTGTCATGCGTACCTACAAGAGGTCTTCGGTCACGAACAGTCGGTCTTACTCCAGCAAAATGATCTATAACCTCAAATTCACAAGATATAATTTCTTTTATACGAGCAATTAATTCTTCTTTACCATCACTTGTTGGCAAGTCTGTTTTATCTTTCCAATTATAGGTTGCTCCAACTTTGAAAAGACCATCTCCAAGAGGCAAAATAAATACACTTGTATTTACAATTACATCAATAGTAAGATTAGGAGCTTTGATAATAAATAATTCACCTTTTGTTCCGTCTAGCGGCAAAAAATTAAAGTAAGGATTTTGATGCATTCCAAAACCCTCAGCAAAAATTATATGCTTTGCTTTAATGCCATTGTACGCAATTCCTTCCTCTAAAAAAACAATATCATCATACTTGAACTCTTGTTCAAACAATAAAGAACGACTAAGTAAATACCCACGATAATGTTCCAATAAAAGAGAGGTATCCACATAGCCCGTTTTAAGCACCTCACCATAACCAAATGGAGCATCAATACCATTGTATTTTTTAAACTGCAAAGTAGTTGACAAAAAGGGGGCTAAACTTTTTTTATCAGAAGCCAAAAACCAATTGTTTTGTTCTTCAACAGAGAAAAACTTTCGATATATAGGGAGCTTGTTATCAAAATCAACAGAAAACTTACTCCTTAATGAATTATAAAAGTCATCCATATCACTTAATTGATTACTAGCATCCCATACTTCTGTAAAACGCTTAAGGATAACTGGGTTGTACAAACCTCCAGCTATACGAGATGAATTTTGAGAATTGTTTTCAAAAACAACAACTTTTTTATTGTTATTCAAAGCTAAATCAGCAAAGGAAATCCCAGCTAAACCAGCACCAACAATCAAATAATCAATCATACTATAAAAATTTAATAAGATTAAAAACAAAAAACTCTTACTAAAAAGTAAGAGTTTTTTCTAAAATGAACTACATTAATTAATAGTTCCACATATCTTGTTCGAAATTACGAATTTTATCTTTAATTCTTTCCGATTCTATAAGCTGATTTTGGGAATTGTCTTTCATATAATCTTCAACCGCACGGTCTCCGTAGATATTTTCCTCTTTGTATACAACTGCATTAAATCGTCTTGAATTCAAGATTTGATCGAAAGAAATTGGCATTGAAGAATTCTTTTCATTAAAAGTTTTTGCTTCATGCAAAACCTCTCTTGATGCAGGGAAAAATACCCAGAACAATTCAATATAATCTTTTTCCTCACTGTTCATTGTGTAAACATCAGGAGTTACTGGACATATTCCAAGTAAACGGTACTTTAACTCACTCTGGCGTTTATCAAAATACCAAAAACCTTTAATCTTATATTGAGTTACATCTTGTGCAGATAAATCTTGTTTCAAGATATACTCAGCAGGAATGCTTTTAGTTGGTCCAACTGTTTCGTCAACATAAGTAACTGTTTTCTTTTTACCAGTACCAGTAACAACTTTTTTCTTTACTACTCTTGATCTGTATGCATCTGGGTCTTGATTAATCAATTCTCTACCAGCATCAGTTGTATCAATACGAGATAAAGAACCTTGTATATCTTTAAGCGATTTTTTAGTATTAAAATAACTGTCTGTATACACTTCGGTAATCTTACCTGACTTCATTGCTTTTGTTAAAACATCGTACAATGAACGTCTATCGTGTCCAATGTTAGCAGTATCAATAGGGAAATAAAGAGGAAAATTGATTTTTTCACTTAAATCAATTATTTCCCAAGTTGTTTTACCCATCAAGATATCTCTATCATGAACATAGCCATAAGCTAATGGTTTGTCATTATCTGAAATAAGTTGAGCTGCAGTCTTAAGTCCAATTTCACTAGGCTTTTTGGCATTCAAAAGATTGGATTGTGAAAACCCAGCTACACTACCTAATACAGTGACAATAGCTACTAAAAAAAATCTTACATTCATCATGGTGTCCTTATAAAATATTGGAGTAGTTTTTACAAACGTACTATTATTGTATTTCGTAAATTACTGGAGCTGTTCTTGGTAATAAATAACTACCCGCACCAACTAATTTAGTTTTAATTTCAGAAATCGTTACTTGATCTCCTCTTCCCGCTTTTGACAAAGCAGTAATACATTGTGAATTTAAACGGTTACCTGAAACTACAACTGTAGGTTGACCAGCAATTTTAAAGTTAAATCCAACAACATCCAAACCTACTTCAAAATCAAAATCAACTAATTTAGCACCAATTGTAGCCACTTGAAGATTTGATTTAGGCCCTTTTACTACGCCCATTTCTCCTCTAATAGTTCCAGCTGGACCAGGAATTCCTTTAATTCTATAAACTTTCTTATCTGATGCCATTTTGCCATCAGACATTTTTCCAGTAACATTAATTACTACTTCAGTACCAGTACCTGGACTCATGTTGTATTTACCGTTACCAACTTTAGTCAAACCAGGTGCAGATGCTACTACATCTTTATCAGAAATACCTGCAAAAGAAATAGACATTGGATTCACTACACCACGATACACTACATTCATCTTATCTGCAGAAATAGTAGCAGAATTAGGTCTTGGTACCACAACATATTTACCTTCAAATTTCAAAGGAATTGTTTTACCATCTTCCAAGAATGTAAATTGACCGTTAATATTTTGCTCTCCAACACCACCAGCTGTAAGTGAAATAATCGCTTGACCGTTTTCTAATCTACCTGGACCTTGGAAAGAAGTTGGTTTTGTGTTTTCGTCATAACGACCTAAAACTACTTTACCTTTTACATTCTCTCCTTGGAAATAAGCATTCTTTTCTAATACTACGATAGCTTGATAGTTACTGTAAGAAGCTGCTTCAACAGCTGCTTTTCCTAATGCAGAATTGTAAACATCAGCCTCAACTTTTTTAACATCATTTTGCCAAGCAGATAATTTTGCTACAGATGCTACGGCAGGAAATCCTTTAAAGTGGTACGAAAGGTATTTTATTTTATTACCTTCTTTATCTTTAACCTCACTTAAATCAAACTTTGCATCAACTTCTTTAGCAATTGCAGCATATTTTTTGTCAGCTCCTAAAGCCGCTTTAATATCTGATTTATACTTTTCAATTTTAGCAATAATTTCATTTCCTTTTTTAGTGTACCCTTCACCAATAAACCAGTTATCAATGTTGTCACCTTTATCCATATTCTCATATGGTAATTTGCCAGTTTCTGAATCTACAGTAAAGCCTTTAAGAACATCCGTTTTTAAAGTGGCAATATAAGCATCAAATTCTTTGGTAATTACTTCTACTTTATGTGCAGTAGCTGCAGCGGCAACGAAATCACCTTTTGCTTCAGCAGCTTTTGTGTCTAAAGACATCAATAAAGCTTGATTGTTTTGTGTAGAAGCAGCATTTGCATTTTCAAATTTTTCATTCATCAATCCAAAAGCAGATAAAACTTCTTTGGACATATTCATTGCTAACATTGCGATGAAAACCAAGTACATTAGGTTAATCATCTTCTGTCTAGGGGTTAATTTTCCTCCTGCCATTTTTTCTAAATAATTAGTTTAATAAATAATAATTTTAGTCGAAAACTAATTATCCTTTGTTGTTCATTGCAGAAAGCATTCCTCCATAAACACTGTTTAATGAAGCAATATTTGCTGTCATTGAAGCCATTTGCTCTTTCAATTTACCAGCATTTTCAGCAATTTCTTTATTAGCTTCAGCGTTTCTTGAAGCACTTTCTAATTGAACTTTGTATAAACTATTTAATGATTCCATTTGAGCTGCAGCCATAGATAACTCTTCGCTGTATTTTTTTGTAGATGCAATAGAATCAACTGTTGGAGAAATTGCTTTAGCAGCTCCTTCAAAGTTTTTGATACTATTTCCTAAGCTTGACATCAACTCAGAGTCAATTTTAGCTTCTTTCAACATTGCATCTAATTTTTGAGATAAAATCCCTTGAGCATCAACTTTCTCTTCTTTTTTAACTTGAGATTTAGCTTGACCATTCGCTAATTCTGGATAAACTAAAGTCCAATCCAATTCGTCTTCAACTGGTTCGAAAGCAGATAAAGCAAAAATTGCTGCCTCAACTAAAAGACCAATTGATAACATCAATGTTCCTGTCAATGGTCCTAACTCAAAGTGAGTAATTTTGAATAATGCTCCGATAATAACTACTGCCGCTCCCATACCGTAAGCGAAATTCATTGTTTTTTTGCTTAATAATGCCATGATAATTTGTTTTTAGGTTAATTTAAAATATTTAGATTTGGTTTAATTTATTTTCTTCCTTTGGTAGTACCTGTAACTTGAGTACCCATGTAATCTTGAACAGTTCTAAATCCGATAAAACTTCTTGCAGAGTCTGCATATTCAAAATCTCTTGTGCTTACTTGCAAGAAATAGGCAACATCTTTCCAAGAACCTCCACGTACAACTTTACGTTTATTAGAAGCATCTGAAACGTTTGGATTCATAGTTGAAACATACTCAAATCCATTTGGATCGTAAGCATCGTTAGTCCATTCAGCAACATTACCAGCCATATTGTATAGATTATACCCATTAGGCTCGTAAGATTTTGCTTCTACAGTATACAATGCATTATCTGCAGCATAATCACCACGACTTGGTTTGAAGTTGGCTAAGAAACAACCTCTATCGTTTTTAGTGTAAGGACCTCCCCAAGGGTAAGTAGCTGACTCCAGACCACCTCTTGCAGAGTACTCCCATTCAGCCTCTGTAGGTAAACGGAAAGAGTTAATTAAATCACGTCCTTTTTGTTTTGATTTAATGTACGTGTTTTTATTTTGAGTTCTCCAAGCACAAAATGCTTTTGCTTGAGTCCATTTTACACCAACTACTGGATATTCTCCATAAGCTTTGTGCCAAAAATAATCATTATGCATTGGCTCATTATAAGAGTAAGCATAATCTTTAATCCATACAGTCGTATCTGGATAAACATTAATCTCTTCTGTTCTAATGAAATCTTTTCTAGAACCTTTTTTAGCTTTTGCTGCAGCTTGGATATCCATCCAAGTGTATTTGTATTTCAATTTATTAACGTCAATTGTTCTAAGACCGTTGTAGGATTGGTCTATTGGCAAATACATTGAATCCATTACTTCAGCATAATACTCATCTGGGTATTTTTTTGTATCCTTAATTAGCTTAACCTTACGGTTCAACTTTCTTGTAGCGTATGGATCTTTTTCAGTACCTACACTATAATAATTATCATACATGTACTTATCGTAAGCAGTCATCTTGGTAGGGTCGGAATCATTAAAAGCAAAATCTCCAATGCTTCCAGTATTTTTACCTTTGCCTCCAGAGGATTTTTGACCATTCATGTCCGCAAGAATTGCTAATCGAACTCTGATAGTTGAATCTTTTACCCATTCTACGAAAGAACGGTATTCACTATTCGTAATTTCGGTTTCGTCCATATAAAACGAACGTACGGTAACGGTTTTAGTTGGTGCATCGTCAATAGCGGCAATATCATGCTCTGATTTACCCATAATAAAAGAACCACCTGGAACTAATGTCATTCCATAAGGTTTTTCTGGGTGCCACTTACCTCCTTTAACACCTACTAATTCTCCTTTATCGCTTGATTTACCACAGCTTATTAACAAAGTCAAAAAAGCCGTAAACACAATGATTTTCTTCATATAAATTTGGGGGTTAACTATTCATCTTTTAAAGTTTGTAAACCTATTTATTATTTTTTAAATAAACAATTTTTACAAGTAACAAATCCGTTTTTTTTTTAACTACTTTTAAACACTGTTTTTACGCTGTGCTTTCCACCATCTTTCGGGCAACTCTTGATTACAAGCTGCCAAATACTCTTCATAAGAACAGGGTAACAACGTATTTCTTTTTAATTTATTATTCCCATTAGTCAAAAAAGGAATTTCTATCCACCACCTATCCGTTTTATTACTTTTATAAAACACTAACTCTTCTTCTTCTAAAGGCACGATATACTTAAGGTAATTATCTTTACTTCCAAAGGGATATTCGCCTGAACGAAATTGATAACCTTCAATAAAATACCATATAATTTGCGCAATTAAGACCGCCTCTTGAGAGGTACTAGTATGATTGAATATTCCAAACAAAGATACTTTATCACTTATACCAGCATATCTTGACAATGAACAAATTTCCTTTCCATTAAATCCATTTGGCGCGAAAGTATTAAAATTTCCCGAATCTGAGGATTTTACAGCAGTTAAATCTAAACTTACTACATCAGCATCCCTAAAAACAGGCTCTGCGAGCGCAATATTATTTGAAATCTCGCCTAATCTGTAGGCATCAAAGTATAATTTCTCTATAATATCAATCTCTTCTTGAGAGTTATAATAGGTTTGATAACCTATATTACAATAGTTAAATAGATTATTCGGAGAATCAATAACCATTTTTGTTAAATACGAAGTGCTTGATAAGCGATCCGTTTCTTTACCAAAATCAAACTTGTTATCTATCGCAACCAAATTAACCATTTGTTCTAACTCATCATAAGCTCTATAAAGTGCATAAGTTAGGTCTTGAGAACCACCAATAACAATTGGTACAATTCCTTTTTTTATTAAACTTGCTACTACTTTTTTAACAGCAAAGTAAGTGTCCATTGTTGAATTACCGGCTAAGATATCTCCCAAATCAGCGATTCCCATTTTCCAATTACCCATAAACAACCCATAGAGCGACTTACGAACTGAAGTTAAATCCACAACAGTCGCTACTCCTTCATCTCCTCTATTCTCAAGCACTCCAACCAAAGCGATTTTAACTTCACTTAAATCAGGAAACGCATCATCAGTATGCAATGCCATAACACCACCAATGTGCTGAGAAGACAAATGGTTTTTATAATCTATGATTTCATTATCTATAGGTACAAGAAAATCAAACTCCATAGTTTACTTTTTTTTAGCTACTGCTTTTTTAGCAGGTGTAGATTTCTTTGCTGCCGCCTTTTTTGCAGGAGCTTTTTTTGCTGGTGTTTTCTTTGCAATCATTTCCTGAACTTCAGCTAAAGTCAGTTTCGACGCATCAACATCTTTACTTAATTCGATTTTTATCTTACCTTTAGTAATAACCGAACGTCCCCAGCGTGCTTTCTCAACTAAAATTCCTTCGTCTTCCCAATTGTGAATGACTTTATCAATATTCTTCTGTAATTTATCCTCAATTAAAAACTCAATATCCGCCTGAGACAAATTATCAAAATCAAATTTTTTCGAAACATTGATAAAAATGCCATTCCATTTGATAAAAGGACCAAATCTTCCAGTTCCTTTTTGTACACTTTCTCCTTTATAAACAGCAATAGGCGCATCGGCTAAAGCTTTTTCATCAATTAATTCTTGCGCACGTACCAAAGAAACATCCAATGGGTCTTCACCTCTTGGCAAAGAAATAAAAACTGCTCCGTGACGAACATAAGGTCCAAAGCGTCCATTACTTACTTCAACTTCTTCTCCTTTATAGGTGCCTAAATTTTTTGGTAATAAAAATAAATTCAGCGCTTCTTCTAAAGTAATGTTTCCGATATTTTGTTCGTTACGCAAACTAGCAAACTTTTTGTCTTCATCTTCAGCATCTCCTATTTGAGCCATTGGTCCAAACTTACCCAAACGAACTGAAACAGGTTTTCCAGAAGCGGGGTCGGTTCCTAAAATACGTTCTCCACTTTCTCTATCAGCATTTGCCTCAACATCTTTTACATTAGGATGGAATTTATCGTAGAACTCTTGCATCATTTTAGTCCATTCGATGTTGCCCTCAGCAATCTCATCGAAATCTTGCTCCACTTTTGCAGTAAAATTGTAATCTAATATAGAACCAAAATTTTTCACCAAGAAATCGGTTACTATGGTTCCAATGTCTGTAGGTACTAATTTTCCTTTATCAGAACCTGTATTTTCTTTTAATTCTTTTTCAGCTATTTTTCCAGCTTGAAGCGTAAGTTGTGTGTAATTACGCTCTTGCCCTTCTAGTGTTCCTTTTTCTACATAATTTCTATTAATAATCGTAGAAATTGTTGGCGCATAAGTAGACGGACGACCAATACCAAGTTCCTCTAATTTCTTCACCAAAGAAGCCTCTGTATACCTAGCAGCAGGTCGAGAATAACGTTCTGTTGCCGTTATGAATGAGTTCGCTAATGGCTCATTTACTTTCAAAGCAGGCAACATCCCTTCTTGCTCTTCCTCATCATCATCATGTCCTTCTAAATATACTTTTAGAAAACCTTCAAAAAGCAACACTTCGCCAGAAGCCACAAAAACCTCACTGTGATTATTCGCTTCAATTTTTACATTGGTACGCTCTAATTCGGCATCACTCATTTGAGAAGCCAAAGTTCTTTTCCAAATCAAATCGTACAAACGCGCTTGGTCTCTATCTACATTTACGGTATGCAAAGACATATCTGTTGGACGAATCGCTTCGTGTGCTTCTTGTGCTCCTTTGCTTTTATTAGCAAAAGTTCTTGGCTTAGAAAATTCCTTTCCGTAAGACTTTATGATTTCGGCTTGAGCCGCATCCATCGCTTCTTTGGACAGATTCACACTGTCCGTTCTCATATAAGTAATCAATCCCGCCTCATACAAACGTTGTGCTAACTGCATCGTGATTCCAACTGGCAAATACAATTTACGAGCCGCTTCTTGTTGTAAAGTTGAAGTGGTAAAAGGTGCAGTAGGTGATTTTTTAGTTGGTTTCGTTTCTAAATCTGAAACCTTATATAAGGAGTTGGTATTTTTATTTAAAAAATCTTGCGCTTCTTGTTTCGTGGCAAAATTTTTAGGCAACTTAGCTTTGACCGTTTTTCCTGCTTCGTTGGTAAACTCGGCAACAACTGAATAACTAGCTGTTGGCGTAAAATTCTGAATTTCTCTTTCACGTTCAACAATCAAACGAACTGAAACAGATTGTACACGTCCCGCAGAAAGCCCTCCTTTGATTTTTCTCCATAGAACAGGTGACAACTCGTACCCTACTAATCGGTCCAAAACACGACGAGCTTGTTGAGCATTCACTAAATTATAGTCAATCTCACGAGGATTATCAATTGCTTTTAGAATCGCATTCTTAGTAATCTCATGAAAAACGATACGTTTGGTTTTTTTAGCATCTAATTTTAATTCTTCCGCCAAGTGCCAAGAAATGGCTTCTCCCTCGCGGTCCTCATCGCTTGCTAACCAAACCATTTCCGCATTCTTAGAAAGTGTTCTTAGTTTACTCACCAAAGCCTTTTTATCCGAAGAAACTTCATACTTGGGTTTGAATCCATTTTCAACATCTACCCCTATTTCTTTTGAAGGCAAGTCGGCAATATGCCCATAACTTGACTCTACTTGAAACTCACTTCCTAGAAATTTTTCGATTGTTTTGGCCTTTGCAGGTGACTCCACTATTACTAAATTCTTTGCCATATCCCATTTGTTTGTGACGGCAAAAGTATATGATTTTTTTAAATTTTGGGTTTTTTAAATTTTAAAAGTCAATATAATCGTTGATTTACAAGTTTTCAATGGTTTAAATCTCATCCCTTTTAAGAAAAAAACATTCTAATAATAAATGAACACTTATTATAAATCTAACCTATTTTACTACAAATAAAATCATTATTTAGGAGCGATTACAACTTCAATACCAAGTTCTTCCAGTTTCGTTTTAGTTTCGATATCTATACCTTCATCTGTAATCAAAACATCAATTTTATCTAAATTACAAATTTTACCAAAACCTCTTACATTCATTTTTGTAGAATCAGCCAAAACAATAACCTGCTCAGCAACCTCTATCATGGCTTGATTTAAATGCGCTTCCAATGCATTCGAAGTGCTCAATCCAAAATCCAAATGAAGACCGTCAGTTCCTAAAAACAATTTATTACAGGAAAACTGTCCCAAAATAGACTCTGCAATAGGCCCCACTACCGAAGTTGAGCTGTTTCGAACATCTCCACCCAACTGGATTGTATTAATCTTTGTTTCTTTAGTAAGTTCCAAAGACACCTTTAATGAAGGTGTAATCACCGTCAACTTTTGAAAACCGGTAATAA
>ERZ650302.307-NODE-307-length-25877-cov-18.789947_pt1 | contig 25877 bp, 23 predicted proteins | sample MGYA00376238_ERZ650302 | MGnify/ENA primary metagenome ERZ650302 (study PRJEB26733, sample SAMN07839298) | wastewater metagenome | biome: urban; feature: wastewater treatment plant; material: waste water | place: USA: North Carolina | collected 2016-04-28 ... | reverse complement strand
TACTACTTGTTGTTCATTCATTCTTTCATGTAATGTTCCTAATGCTAAGAACCCTTGTTCTGCATTTGCCGTTTGAGCCGATACGTAGTTACTTGTTCCTGGTCTATATATTGGTGTTGGTTCTTCTGGTGCTGGTGGAACTGGTATAACAACTGAGTTTAAATACCAATTTTGTCCATTATTTTGATTTAATGTATATTCATACGCTCCTGCTTGTACTGGTGATGCTAATGTGAATGTTGCTCCGCTTGTTCCACCTACTGATACTACTTTTATTCCAGTTGATGTTTGTGCTCCTGTTCCACCTACGTTAGCAACATTTATTGCAGTTGCTCCTGATGCATTTCCAGTTATTGCTAAATTATCTGTTGTTGATGAATCATTTCCTAGAACTGTATCTATTTTATATGTACTTCCTGATACACCAGTATAATCTCCACCTACAGTTATTACATCTCCTGCTGCACCATCTTGTGTTGTCATTGTTCCTGCATTTGTTACTGATCCAGAAACACCATATACTCCTGAACCTGCTCCATATCCTTGGAATGTTGATGTACTATCTATATCTAAGTTTCCTGTAAGATTAAATGTTATTCCTGCATTTAACAGCGATCCATTTGTTAAGAATAATCCATATCCTGAATCTGTACCCGTTATTAAAGCATTATCTGATGATTTAAGTGTTGTTCCATCTAATATTATTTTTTCCCAATTCAATAATTCTGTTGTTGCAACAGATGTATTTGATAATGTTAATGTATCTATGAATCCATCTGCTATTAGTGTATCATCTCCACCATCTAATGTTGGTATTGTTGATAAATCAACATTACTAATTGTTGCTGTATCAGAGCCATCCGCCAAATATACTGAGCCTACTATTTTTCCACCTGTTGCAGCAAACGTATCATTCCCTGCACCTAAATAAGTTGATCCCATCAAACTTCCTGCATCTTGTGTGTATGTGTCATTCCCTGCTCTTGTTACTATTGCATAAAAATTATCACTGCTTATAATTCCTGAATTAGTAATCTGCACTGCAGAAGTGTTTGTATTTGCTGCACTTAACGAAACTGCATAACTTGCACTATCAGCTTTTACAACTCCTGTTGATGTATTTATAAATACAAGTGGTATAGATACTGACGATGTCCCTGATGTTCTAAAGGAAATCGCTGAACGACCTCCTGAGAATGTAACTCCTCCTTTTAGTTCTATCGTTCCACTATTAACAATTTCAGCTGATATTGCTGATGTTGTCAAAGCACTTATACCTACTGCTTGTGTATCAGTACCTAAAGCTGATACTGTAACTGTTCCACTATTATTTATATATGTTGTTCCAGTTGTCCATGACCCATTAATTTCAATTCCACCTGCACTAGAACCTTGATTAGCAGTAACTATAACACTTCCGCTATTTGTAATTTGTGCATTTTTCCCTATTGCTGCTAACCCCTCAGCATATCCTAATCCATTTGTTGATGTACTAGTTGATGTTACACTTCCCTTATTGTCAAGTATTGCTGTTCCATATCTAGCTCCAACCGAGATACCTCCTGTAGCATATCCATTTGGGAGATTTACTGTTCCATTCACAAATATTTGCCCCGCTGTGTCATTTGTAAAAGTAGCAGATGTTAAATTATTATTTGTGTAATATCCTAACATAACTGTAGATCTTAATCCGATTCCATTAGGAAGTGCATTATTCCATGTCATAGTTCCTTGATTAGTAGCATTTATACAAGTTGATAGCGAACAAGCAAGAGAAACTAGAAGAGATTCCATGTCATAGTTCCTTGATTAGTAGCATTTATACCCGATGTCGTTGTTGATTCAGATATTATAATTCCAAATTGAGTTCCTGTACCAGTTATGTCTCCCTGATTTAAAAAAGTTACATTTGCTGCATTTATACTGTAAACTCCCGTTGTAGTACCTGTACATGTAACAGTTGATCCTGCAGTTGCCCCATTACTTGGTACACTACAAGCAGCATAACTGTTAGCAGCACTAATAAGTGATGCAACTAATATTGCTTTATTTCTATTTTTCATATAATTACCTCTTTTCTATAGTTTATATAAATTTTAATTATTATATGAGTATTATACTATTTTTCAGGCTTTATTTCAAACAATTTTCGTTTACTTAAAAGTAAATATAATTGATTTGAACCTAATATACTGATATAATAGATGTATAAATATATATTAGAAAGGATTAAATAATGAAAATTTACATAGCACCAATGGCAGGTATAACTGACTATGCATTTAGAAGTATTCTTAAAGAGTTTAATCCTGATCTCATTTTCACAGAAATGGTAAATGCTAACCTAGTGAATATGAATGATGTGAATACATTCAACACATTACTGAAACGTGATGGAGATGAGTCTGTACAAGTCTTTGGATCAGGGAAAGAACGTTTAGTAGATGCTTTCCTTAAACTTGAATCTATTGGAATTAAACATCTAGAGCTAAATATGGGATGTCCTAAAACTAAAATTATTAAAACAGGAGCCGGATCAGCACTTCTCCCAGAGAAAGAAAATATGACTGACTTATTAGAAACATTAAGATCTCAATTAAGTGATAATACTGAACTTTCTATAAAGATTCGTACTGGATTTAGAGACTTTCATGAGCCTGAATTTTATATTAATCTTGCAAATAGACTTAATCTTAAATATATTTGTGTTCATGGTCGTACACGAGAGCAAGAATATTCTGGAATTGCTGATTGGGATCTTGTTTCTAGATTAAGTAAGATTGATAGAAAAATAGACTTTATAGGTAATGGTGATTTATTTGATGTTGATAAAATAATGACTGTTATAAATTCATCTAATCTTGACGGAGTTTTATTAGCACGTGGAATTATCGGTAATCCTTGGCTAATTACTCAATTAAGAGAAAAGCTAAATAACGGTGTAGTAAAAACACTCCCTTCACTTGATGATATAAAAAACATTATAATAAAGCACTATGAATTATCACATGCTAATAAAGGAGAGAAATTAACTTGTTTAGAAATGAATAAATTTGTTAAATACTATTTCAAAGATTACCCTCATCTCAATGAACAATTGAATAGCATTATTCTTGATTACAATTATCTAGATATCTTATCTAAAATAGAAAAATTATAAAAGGCTCTGATATATTACTGATCAGAGCCTTCCCATGTTTTAAATTATTTTTTTGTGTTTATAAAGTTATTATATATTAGCAACCCTATTACCAATGACATCATGACAATATTTACAATAAATGGTAAATACGAGTCCATAGCTAACAAATATCCTGATATTAACGATCCAACTGCCATTCCAAGCGATCCCATTCCTGTTGCAATTCCAAGTATTTTACCTTGATCTCTTTTAAATCTGTTGGCCAGTATACTATTACCTAAAGTTCTCACAATCTCATATGACATTGTGTAAATAGAGAAAAGTACGTATGGTATTAGTCCCTTCTCTAGAATTACTAATGATAATATCATTATTAGAATACCTAAAGTAACAAATACTCTGTATATTGAAATTTCTTTATGTTTTTTAAGCATCCATTTGAGTAAGAAACTTGTTCCAAGAAATGCTAATAATGAAGATAGCATTGTAAATGTACCTATTGTATTGGAACTTACATTTTTATAGAACTTAAGAAAATAAATTATCGAACTGTTGTAGCTGAAAATTCCTACACCAGACATAAATATTATTAATACGAAAAATTTCGAACTCGAATCTAATTCTTTTATATATTTAAATGTTGAGAATGGATTCAATCCTTTTAAGTCAGATAATCTTTTTGATTTTGTCTCTTCCTCATCTTCTTCTGTATCTTTTAAAAAGAAAAATAATAATCCTGTTACAACTATTGATAGTATTAACTGTAATATAAATGGATACGTTGTGTTCATTACTGCAACTTGCCCACCTATTTTAGCTCCTAATGCACCACCTATTATTGCTATTGAACCTATTTTTGCTATATTTGCAGATTTCATTTGTCTCTCACTAATATCACTAACATATCCGTATGCAACACTGTATGTAGCACCTGCAAATATTCCTGAAAATAACCGTGACAATATCATCATTGGTAAATTTCCTGTTAGTGCAAACATAACTTGACTTAACCCATAGCCTAGTGGCAGGAACACAAATACTTTCTTTTTCCCTATTTGATCTGCTATTGCTCCTAAATATGGTGATGATAGAAACATTGTTAAACTCATAGCAGCTAAGAAAACTCCCGATATGCTTTTTGAAAGTCCTCTTAACTCTATAAGTCCTGGTGTTGCTGGATGTCCCATGTTGTATATTAACATTATGAAAAACATCATTATAGTCATTATTTTAATATTCTTTGCATTTTTATTTTTTTGTACGATTTCCATTTTTCTCCATTCTATTCATTGCAACTACTTTCCACTGTCTCCGTAGTTTGATAATACTCTTGCACTTGGATCATTTACATTACAACCATCCCAAGTTTTATTAGGCATCCAGAAATCTTTTATCCATTCAGCTTTTCCTGGATAGAATTTCTCAAATATATCTCTATATAGTAATGATTCTTTTGTAAATGGTGTTCCATAAGTATATTTTGTTTTTGCTGCTTCTAAATCTGCATCTGTATATTTTTCTTCTGCATACTCTTTCAAATAATCAACCATAGAATGTCCTACAGCATCACTAAATGCTGCTTTTTCTCTGTAAAGTATACTATCTGGTAAATAGTCTAATCCTTCAAATGCTTTTCTTAAAAGATATTTCCCTTGCCCGTAAATGTTCATTTTTTTAGCTGGATTTATGCTCATACAATAGTCAACAAAATCCAAATCTCCGAATGGAACCCTAGCTTCTAATGAATTTGCTGCAATTGTTCTATCTGCTCTTAATACATCATACATATATAATTCTCTAATTCTTTTTTGTGATTCTTTTTGAAATTCTTCTGCACTTGGTGCAAAATCTGTATATTTGTAACCAAATATTTCATCACTAACTTCACCTGTTAATAATACTTTTAACTCCGTCTTCTCGTGTATGTGCTTACATATTAAATACATTCCCATACTTGCTCTAACTGTTGTTATATCCCATGTTTCTAAGTGCCATATAACTTTTTCTAGCGAGCTTAATATATCATCTTTCGTCATTATAACTTCTGTATGCTCAGTCCCTAAATAGTCCGCAACTTCTTTTGCATATTTAAGATCTATTGGATCTGTTTCCATCCCTACTGCAAATGTCTTGATAGGTTTATCTAAGTGTTTCTGTGCCACTGCACAAACTAATGATGAATCTAATCCTCCACTTAATAAGAATCCTAATGGTGCATCTGAGTGAAGTCTTTTTATTATTCCTGCTTCTAGTTTTTCTCTTATATTTTTAACTATAACTTCTTCATCTTCATCAATTATCATTTTTGGATCAGCTATATCGTTATAAACATGGAATTCACCATCTCTATAATAATGACCAGGTGGAAATGGTTGTACACCATCACAAAACTCAATTAATCCTTTTGCTTCTGAAGAGAACGAAATGCTCCCTGTCTTAGTAAATCCATAAAATAATGGTCTAATCCCTATTGGATCTCTCGCTGCCATCACTTGCCCTGTTTCGCCATCATACAGAACCATTGCAAATTCAGCATCTAACATTTTAAGCATTATTTCTAACCCATATTTTTCATATAGTGGTATTAATACTTCACAATCACTCTCAGAATGAAATTTGTAAATATCTTTTACCAATTCACCCAATTTTTCAAAGTTATACACTTCTCCATTACACATTAATTCTTTTTTATTGTGCATAAATGGTTGATTTCCATTATCACTCAAATCCATTATTGATAATCTATGAAATCCCCATATTCCACCTTTTTCAACTGATAAACTTTGGTTATCAGGCCCTCTATGAAATATATTATCATAACTTCTTTTAAATCCCTCTTTATCTAATTGTTCTTCCGATGAAAATACAAATCCACACATATCATTCACTCCATTCTTTTATTCTATATATTTTAATTTATAATCTACTAATAGTGTACTAAAAAACCCGCACTAAGCGCGGGTATCTATATTTATATAACTAAATTTTCAAACTTTTTTTAGTTACATGATACGGAAATACTTTAAAAGTATTCGATACCCGCCAATACTAACGTAATTGGATAACGTCCTAGTCTAATAATATTAACTCCATAAAATTTCATAAAGAGTTGATACTTTCGGTAGGCAGCTCCTAGGTGTTCTTCGCAATTAACTCCACTATTAGGCTCACACCGTCCCTAACTCGCTTTAGCATCTGTTAAATGTTACTCTCCTAATCATAGCCTTTATTTCTATTTCATTGATATATTGATTATAGTTTATCGCAATGAATAAGTCAATATTTTTTGTAATATATTATTTTAATAGTTTCTTTTGCTCAGCTGTCAGTATACTCATAACGCCTTCATTTCTTATTACTTTTAACTTCTCATACTCTGACATAAATTCTGGTGATGATATTGATTTTACAGTTAATTTCTCAAGACTTCTATCAAAATCTCTTTCTACTTTTAAAATATCTGATTTTTGTTCATTAGTTAAATCCAATTGATCTATAGTTCTAGCTATTTTATCATTTTTAGCAGAAAATTCCATTTTTTTAGAATTTATGTACTCATTAAATATTAACATTTGATCACTAGTTAGTATTTTTGCTAAATCTTGATATCTTTCTCTTTCAATATTATCTATTTTTTCTTTTTTATTATCATATTGAATTGTAGAAGCCTCTATTAATTTAACTCTATTTTTATAGCTTTCAAACAATTTATTCAACTTTTTCTTTTGATCTTCTGTTACATTCATTTTTTGGTATATTTCTGTTTTTGATATTTTTACAATATAAATCTTTTTGTAATTGTCTTCATACGAAAACGACATTGAGAACATTAGTAAAAATGTCATTATAATTAATATTTTTTTCATAGTTATCTCCTTTGTAATATTGTTAAAATTATATCATAATCTTATGTAAAAATCAAATTTCAACACTATTATCAAGATTACTTACCCAATCACTGTAACTTCCTGCATATAATTTTGCTTCTATTCCTTGCTCACTTAGAAGTAGAACATTTACTGCTCCAGTAATTCCAGAACCACAATAAACAATTTGATTCTTCGAAGCATCGATAGTCTTATAGAATTTTTTTAATTCTTCAATACTAGGGACTAATCCACTTCCAAATGCACAATTAAAAGGTATATTAATCGCACTTGGAATGCGACCTGGTACTCTATCTATTGGCTCTATCTCTCCTCTATATCGTTCTGGTGCTCGCGAATCAATTAATTGGGTATTTTCATTATTTATCACTGCTTTTACATCTTCTTGAAAAACTAACATATCATCTTTTACATTAATTGATAGTGTCTTTTTCTTATCCGTATAGCTAATTGTATTAATCATTGGTGATTTCTCTGTAGATAATTCATATCCGAGTCGTTTCCATTCTTCTATTCCACCATTCATAACTTTAACATTATCTTTTCCAAAATATTTGAGTAGCCACCACAAACGCGCTGCACCAGCCAAATCGCCATCATCATAAACAACAATATCTGTAGAATCATCAATGCCCAATTCTTCCATTTTTGATTTGAATACATCTGCAGTTGGTAATGGATGTCTTCCACCTACTCTTGAAGGCAAAACATCACCTGTTAACTCATGCTCAAGATCCACATACACTGCATTTGGTAAATGACTTTGATTATACGAGTTACTTGCATATTTAGGATTTCCTAATTTGAAACGTGAATCTATAATTCCAATTTTATTAATATTATTTAAGACCCATTCACAAGAAACTATATTGCTATTTATTGCTCCCATATTTCCTCCATATAACGTTTATAACATCTTAATTCCTAGTGCTTTGAACTTTGATAATTTGGTGCTTCTTTTGTTATTATAACATCGTGTGGGTGGCTTTCTGCAAGACCCGCATTTGTTATTCTAACAAATTTTCCATTTTCTTTCAGTTCTGGTATTGTTGCTGTTCCACAATATCCCATCCCTGATCTTAATCCACCGCATAATTGATAAACTGTATCTTTTAGCTTACCTTTATATGGAACCATTGATTCTATTCCTTCTGGAACTAATTTTTCTGTTGCTGATTCCAACTGAAAATATCTATCCGAACTTCCTCTTTTCATAGCTGCAAGTGATCCCATTCCAGCATATGTTTTGAATTTTCTTCCATTGAATAGTACTTCTTCTCCAGGTGCTTCATCTGTTCCAGCAAGAAGTCCTCCAAGCATTACACAATCTGCTCCTGCTGCTATTGCTTTTACAACATCTCCAGATAATTTTATTCCACCATCTGCTATTAGCCCTATTCCTTTTTTTCTACATACTTCTGCAACTTCCATTATTGCACTTATTTGCGGTACTCCAACTCCCGCTACAACTCTTGTTGTACATATAGATCCTGGTCCCACACCAACTTTAACGGCATTTACACCCGCTTTAATTAAGTCTACCGCAGCTTCCTTCGTAACAATATTTCCACCTATTAAATCTAACTTTGGAAATTTCTTTCTTATTTCTTTAATTCTATTTACTACACCTGCTGAATGTCCGTGTGCTGAATCTACTGTTATAATGTCAACTCCAGCTTCAACTAGTGCTTTAATTCTATCAATTGTATCTTCTCCGACTCCAACTGCTGCACCCACTCTTAATCTTCCTTGTGTATCTTTACACGAATTAGGATAGTTAATTACGTTATCTATATCTTTTATTGTTATTAATCCTTTTAGTTTCTTACCTTTAACAATTGGTAATTTTTCAATTCTGTTTTCCAATAAAATTGCTTTCGCTTTTTCTATTGTTGTTCCAACTGGAGCAGTTATAAGATTTTCTTTTGTCATTATATCTTCAACTTTAACATTTAAATTTTCTCTATATTTCAAATCTCTATTTGTTAATATCCCAACTAATGTACCATCTTTTTCAATAACAGGTAATCCAGAGATTTTATATGTTCTCATAAGTTCATCTGCTTCTTTTAATGTCTTAGTCCTAGATAATGTTACAGGATTTGTTATCATACCACTCTCATATCTTTTTACTCTCTCAACTTCTTCTGCTTGTCTTTCAATCGTCATATTTTTGTGAATGAATCCTATTCCACCTTCTCTTGCTATTGCTATTGCTAGTTCTGCTTCAGTTACTGTATCCATTGCAGCACTTAAAATTGGCACATTTAACTCAAGATTTTTTGTTATCTTTGTTTTTAATGACACCTCATGTGGTAATATAGAAGATGCTTGTGGTACTAATAAAACATCATCAAATGTTAATCCTTCCATGACTATTTTCGAATTTTGACTCACCTTTACTCCTCCTTGTATTTTATTTATTATAAAAAAGCTTACACTAAAACAGGTGTAAGCGAAAATTACACCATAGAGACTAATTTACGGTTAGTCGTAGAGACACTTGACCTTATTACAAGCTTATATGGACTTTATTACATTCATTATATCTTTTTGATCTATCTAAGTCAATAAAGATTTTACTACTATTTTTTTTCATTTGAATATTTTGATATGTAATAGACAATATCATAAATTGTTCCAATATAAAAAAAACCAAGTGTTAGAAAATATAAGAAGCCTTTTAGTATTTTCTTTTGCACAAAATGCTGTATCCCTGCAATTCCAAAAAATCCTAAAAATGAAAGTGCTAAATATAATAGATACTTATTTTTTTGATTATAAAATTTGAAATTAGTTTCCAATGGCTTCTTTTTACTATTTTTTTCAGGTTTATCAGCAAAGAATCTCTCATAACTACTTTTAGTATTATCTTTTGTAGAGTTACTTTGTAATTTAGGATTTATGTTTAGAGTCGGGGTAAATACTGTATTAAATGCTGAAAAATCCTTGATTCTCCAATATTTTTTAAAGTTCTCTGTTTCTTCAACATTATTTTTTATGATTTTAACATTTTCTTCTAGAAGGCGTGTCAAATAATCTATGTTGTAATCAATATCTAACTTTATATCAGATCTTGAAAGTCTCAATAATGGAATAAAGTATTCTGGTATCAGAAAATTCTCTCCTATTGCCTCTATGAAAATAAATTTATAAGAGTTTTTGACAATTTCTTTTATATTTTTATATGTATTGTTGTTCTCTGAAGTCATACCATCAAAACATTTATTAAATAGAATTATTTTATTTTTAAAATAACTCGTATCATAATCTGCACTTCTTAACTTTCCAATATTGAAAAAATCAATTGAAACATTATTTTTTAAAGCTGATTTAAATATTTTTTCTTTGTTCTCTTTTTGAGAAATCACAACAATTTCTTCATCATAAATCCCCATATTTTCAAAAAATATACCTATATTAGGATTTTCATTATTTATATCTATTACATTATTCTTCATGCCTGTATCTTCAAAGAATATAGAAACTTTTTTATTTTTAATAATTTCACCAATATTCATAGAGTACTCCTAATTTAAATTTTCTATTTTATTTTCTGCTAAATGCTCTTCTAGCCTACTAATAAAGTGTTTATCGTAATCATTTACTATTCTCGGTATATTTTCAGCAATAATTTGATATGCTTTAATTCTTTTCTCTTGATCGTTTCTAGAACCTTTGCTCCCTGATTGTTTCGTTCCAATAATACTTTCAAAACCTCTCCAGTTAAAGTCATTTTTTGTTAATTCAAATACATCTTGTGTTTTTAAAACTGAATCAATCGGAGAACCTTCTTCAATAGTTAGTGGCGCTTCAATTAGACAATATGAATCATTGTTGTTTCTCCCTACTCTTCCTCTTAGTTGGTGAAGTTGTGATACTCCCCATTTAATTTTCATTGAGTGTGGATAGTGAATTACTATGACGCTAGCTCTTGGAATATCAACCCCCACTTCAATGGATTTTGTTGCAACTAATATATCAATCTCCCCGTTAACAGTTTTATCTATTAAGTCTTCTTTTTTTTCATCAGCCATATTTGACATTAATTTTTCTACTGTCAAGTCTGGAAATAGTTCTTGGTACTTTAAATGAGCTATTTTAATTGACTCAAAATCACCATCACCTCTTTTATTAACCAGTGGGCAAACAATAAGAATAGCATTACCATTTTTTGCTTCTTTGTTTATTAATTCTATATGTTGCGAATCAATTTCTGTAAATGTTTGAGTGTTCTTAAGTTTTCTCCCTGGAGGGAGTTGTTTAATTTCAATTATATCCATATTACCAATTAATGATATTAGTTTAGTTCGTGGATGCGGTGTCGCAGTAGTGTAAAACATATCTATGTTAGAATATTTTTTTTGAACTTTATTTCTTTGTTCTACTCCAAATAATTGTATTTCATCAATTATACCTAAAGAAAATTCTACTTCAGAAAACTTTTTATCACTAAATGAATACCCATTTACAACTATATCTGCATCTTTAATTTCAAAATTTTCACTTGCGTCATAAATTTTAAAATTAAATCCAAATAATTCATTATACTTTTGTAACGTTCGCAAGTGTTGTAGTCTAAGTACTTTTCTTGGTACTATATAAACAGATTTCATCTTATTTTTTGCAACAAGAAACATAAGTACAATTGTTACAATTGTTTTACCAGAAGATACATCTCCTTGGATTAAGCAACTCCCTGTTGTCTCTCTATTTAAAATTTCTACACTTCTATAAATGGCGTTTTTTTGGTCCTCTGTAAGAGTGTATAGTTTTTCCTCAACAAGATTTATCATTTTCTCTACTGAATCAGCTGTAATATTTTTACTTTCCCCATAAATACTTAATTTTCTTTCAATTGACTTACTGATAGAGTACAAAAAGTAGTCTTTTATATCTTCAATTTCTGTATCTTTCTCTATATCTAACATTTTTATAGAATTCTCAAAAGGTGAAAGTAAACTATTATAGTTTGAAATTATTTTTTTTACTTTAGTATTTAATTCAATTAATTTTTGAATTAGATCATTTGCGTCGATTGCTTGAGAAGTATATAATTCCCTTTTGTGAAAATACTCTTCTTCTAACTCTCTATATTCAAATTTTAAAACTTTCTCTAAAATTGCATTAACGCTTGTTTTTATTTTTAATCTCTCAAGTTCTATCTTTATATCATCAAAATAGCTTTCAATATTCTTTGAAATACTTAAAAGTTTTAATAGACTTTCCTTATCTTCAACAAATTTCTCATAAATTTCATCATTATATGTTTCAAAACTCAAATTTCGGATTATATCAACCCAAGCTTTTTTTTCATTTAATTCCTCTACATTAGGACAAAAACCTCTTTTATCAGTGAAATTCTCAAAAAAATCAATTAAATTTATATAATTGTGTAATTCTTTAATTTCATTCAATACGGTTTCGGAAGATTCATTTTCAGTAATATCTTCTCTAATAACTTTTGTAATAAACTTAGCATTCTGATGAAATAAATTAAACTTACTTATTAAACCATTGATGTCTTCAATTTTTTTTATAACTGAATTTCTATTTGCAATTCGAGTATCTATATCCTCAATTATTTTCTCAATATTTGATACGAAATAGTCTAAACGTTCAATTCTAGATAACTCTTCTGTAATTAATAATTTATCTTTCTCATCAGAAAATGATTCTTTGTACTTATTAATTTTTTTAGAAAAATCTTCAATTACTGCATTCGTATAGAGTAAGTCTCGAGTCCTTTTTTCAAATAAATCAATCTTGATATCTTTCTCATAATACTGAGTATACTCTCGATCATAAAACTCTATACTAAATGTTTTTATTTTTTCATTGAGTGAAAAATTACTATGGAATTTATCTCTATTCGTCATATAACATTCTTTTATTTTATTTTTATTGTTTTTAAACATACCAAACAGCATAATATTCCTCCTAATTTCTTCAACTTTAATCATATTTTTGTATAAATAATATCATTTAAACTCTAAAAAGTAAAGTTTCTATTTATCGTTTTTCATAAAAAATAGTTGCATTAAAATTAAATTTATGATAATATATAGTTATCTTTTCCCAAAGTGTGTCTCGATGTTAAAAAATTGACTTTTTTAACAATATGGGGTATTATTTGGTTAATATAAGGAAGGGGATGAAAGAAATGGCTACAAAAAGTTTTACAAATGATGTAAATTTTGATAAAAAATCTGTAAATAGCTTGATTGAAACCTTAAATAATGATAAATCTCCAAATACAAAAAGTATAAAGAGTGTCAAAATTATAAATGATTCTGAAACAATTAAAAAAATTTTGGGTCTTAATAAATAGATGGAGTTAGAAGAGGTAAAAATAGTCTCTTTGCAAAGATTACTTGAAGAGGCGGATGATAATAAAAAAATTATTTCAATTTTAAAAACCTTCAAAAGTAATCATAATAAGGATGTTGAGTTTTTTTTACAAGAAAAATCTATTGAATATGAGAAAGCTGGTTTATCTACTACTCATTTAGTTTTTAGTAAAAACTATGATCTTTTGGGCTATTTTTCGTTTGCTAATAAGCCTTTATTAATCCCAAAGAAGATTTTTGAAGATTTATCAAAAAATCAAAGAAAAAAGTTATCTCAAAGTGGAAAAAAATTGGCAACAGATGGATACATAGTTAATAGTTACCTATTAGGACAACTAGGAAAAAATTATTCTAAAGAAATTAAGAAAGAAGAGCGTATTGATGGAATGCAGCTATTAACATTAGCATATGATATGTTGGTTAAAGTAAAAAGAATAGTCAATATAAAGTATATTTGGTTAGAATGTGAAGATAACGAGAAGCTAGTCTCTTTTTATAAGAATTTTGGTTTTGATGAAGTTAGAAATTTTATATCAGAGAATAATTTAAAAGTACTAATTATAAGAATAAAAGATAAATAACCTAGCCAATTCAAGCTAGGTTATTTTTTAGTATCATTTTAGTATCATTTCATTTTCTAAAATTATTAATATCAATATTATCAGTATCTTCAAATATTTACAACATTACTCCCACTCCTTCCCGAAAAACATAGTTCCAGAGTGTCTATTTTGTTTTAACAGTCCTTTTTGTGACTGTGTATTTTATTTGCTTCTATTTCTTTCTCTACAGTGTCATTTGGTGTCAAAGTAGTATCACGGGTTATAATTTCAAACCATCAGATCAAGTAAACATTTGAAGTCACATTTTGTGACCTCAAACTTTTCATCTTTCTGCTTATCCATTCAAAGATACCATTTCGGTAGTTTTGAATTACATGGCATAAGAAAAACCAAATTCACATATTCAGAAACTCATTTCTTGATTCATCACTATCTTCTTTATTAAACATCTTGAGAAAACTGTGATAATAGCTTATTCTATCATATGGTATTGGGATTAGTATTGGCTCATCTTCGTTACCATCTACTTGATTGAGACCCCATTCTTTTAAAAGTTCAACTAGTTCATCAGAAATTCTTATATCTCTTTCTCGAATTTCATCCAGACCCCAATCATTATTAGCTTCAGAAATCTCTAGCAGTATCCCAACTTTTGATTGAGCATAACTTTCCTGTTTCTTTTGAAAATATCCATTACTTGCAATAATGTTTAATTTTTTCTCAAATGGGATTTTATTCCCTATATGTTCAACTAATTCTTTAACTTCTTTATCGCTTGTTGAAGGGAAATAGCTTGTTTGCCATTTTTGAGGCAGGATATGTTCAATCTCCCATTTTTCAGGTAAAAGTGTATCTTGATGTTGATAAGCCAAAATTTTAAGAATCATCCTTACCGTATTTCTATGAGCATTTTTAATTTTTTCCTTCAATTCCTTTTCATCAATTTCATTAAAGTCAAATTTAGGAGTTGGAGAATTAATAATCTCAGCATTTAGATTTAAAATACCTCGTTTTACTGCGTTTATAGTTGGAGTTACAATATATCTTGCAGATAAAACAGATAGTAATCGCTTTAAGAATCGTAAAAATTCACCTTCAAAGTCCTGAGACTGATGGTATTTCAAGTAATAAATAACAACTGGATATTTCCAGAATTCATTAGGATAGGAAGTGAGCCCATCCAAAACCTGTTGGATCTCTACATTACTAGACCACTGTTCATCAGCTAAAGCAGTTCGATTATTGACTACAAGCCATAAATTCACTATCGTGCTTAAATCACTCATCACATTATCAGCGTATAGTTTTTCGAAATTATTTTTTGAATAATATTTTCTAGCTCCAGGAGTTGTTGTGTTTCTATCGTTTTCTAGAGCTCTGAGATAAAACATATAGTAATAGAACAACCTTTGAACACTTTCATTAACATTCGTTGCATCTTCATCTAGTTTCTGCCATGCCTCTATGAAATCAGTTTTCTTATCTGAAGGTAGGTGGTTATATATCTTAGCTTTGAAAATATCTGCATCAGATAGTGCCAAGCCTCTATCATTTAAAGTAGAAAAAATCGTTAGTGCCGTATCTTGCGAGTCTGCGGTAATTGGTAATAAAATAGCTTTGTTGAGAATATTTCTAATGAACCAATAAAATAATTCTGGTTCAGCTGTAGCATACTTTTCAATCAATTCTTGAAAAAGAAGATAATTTTTAGAATAATTGTCATCCGCCGAAACAGCTGCTTCACCATTTATTAAAATATTCGAAAAAGTTTTATTTCCCTCATCTCCCATTACACGAGAAAAAATCAACGTCTTTTGATAATCAACCGCTGCCGTTAATTCATCTTGTTCCCAAATTGCAGACTCAATCTGAGATTTAAAGTTTTTTGATTCTGGTGTTTCAGTCATTGATGATAACTTTGTATAAATCGCTCTCAACAATAAGAATAACGAGGTAATCCGTTGCTGCCCATCAATAATCTCTTGTTCTCCATTTTCATTTTCATAGGCAACTATCGTGCCTAGAAAATATGTGCTCTCAGTATTGTTTCCGGTGTACTCAGCCAAATCATCAAATAAAGTCTGTATTTGTTCGTCAGACCAAGCATAAGGACGTTGATATTCAGGTATGACAAATTTTTTCTCTTTTCCCGTTTCCAATAATTGTTTAACACTTTGTTTATTTACTTCAATAGTTGTTGCCACATTCACCTCTCCCATCAAAATGGTTGTGTAAACTACACACCTTTTTTTCTATTTATTTTGTTACATTATTACCTGTTTTTATTGACTTAAATATGTTTTTGTAAAAAAAATTGTGATACCCCTCTATTTATTGTATAATTATTTACTCAAATAACCAAAAAAGGAGTGATATCACATGGCTATTATACAATGTTTTTATAAACTTTTTCAATCTTTTATTTCTAATTTCGAACTAATTATTTCTCAAAAGGATGATGAGTTAGCTAACTTAAAGGCTAAAATCAAATCACTTTCAAAGAAAAACTCTACTCTAAAAAAGAAAATTAAATCTCTTCATGAAACTCTTACAGAAAGTAAACCAGATGATTCTATATCTCCAAAGTACGGATACTTTGAAGTTGATAAACCACCTATTGTAACTAAAGATAACATTCCTTCTCTAAATTACCTCGAGTTAATAGAAGGTAAAACAATCAAGCCTTCTAAAATTTTTCTTAATGGTAATCTTCCTAATCCAGAACAACTTTGTCCTAGGTGTGAATCTCCTGCTAAATTTCATGCTATTCACACTAAAACTCAAAAATTATGTAAGTGCTGTAACTATCATTTTAGTTACATTAAACCTCATACTTTCAAGAAAAAAAACACTGTTTTTAAATGTCCTTATTGTAATCACTCTCTTTCTCACAGAGTTAAAAGATCTCATTTTGATGTATATGTTTGCAAGAACAAGTCTTGTTCTCATAGATTAGATGCTCTAAAAGATGTGAAACATCATCGAGATAAAATTTCATACATCTATAGACACATAAATTTAGAAATTGATGATGTCTTTAAAGTTATTGAAGACTCTACTAAAATTGATGCCTTTAGTTTAAGATTTAGAAAGTTCAACATGGATATATTTTCTAAAATCATTACTCTTAAAGTAAATCTTAAACTCTCTAATAGAACAACAGCTATTGCTATGCTTGATTTATTTAACATAAGTATTTCTCACACACAAGTAGCTAATTACTGTACTGCTGCTGCTCATTTGATTTCATTAATAAATGAAAATACTAAAACTAATCCCTCTGATCAGCTTGTTGCTGACGAAACTTACATAAAGGTCAATGGTAAAAAACATTATGTTTGGATAATTATGGATGTCATTAGCGGTTCTGTTGTTGCCTCTCACATATCCGATAAAAGAGATACTACTGCTTGTGTTACAGCTATTGTAAAAGCAATTAAGCAATATGACGTTATTCCTAGTACTATTCATTTTGCATCTGACGCTTATACTGCTTACCCTTTAGCTCTTCAATATGTTTTTACTCAATTCCCTGTCACTTTTAAGCATACTTCTGTTAAAGGTATTGAAGTTCAAAACGGTGAAGATTCAAATACTCGAAAAGCTAAACAATTAATAGAACGACTAAATCGTACTTTTAAAGAAAGCTACCGTGTTACTACTGGATTTGGAACCATTAAAGGATCTAGATTATCATTTCAACTTTGGATGTTTTACTACAATTACCTTCGTAAAAGATCTAATAAACTAGTTAATTCACTCAATTTTATTAGTAACAGATCAATTGTTGATAATTTAGTAGCTCCTGTCAAATGGTCACTTGCTCTAGATTATTCAATAAAAAATCTTGTCACCTAACATAATGAACCATACTTTACTAACAACTATTACATAGTTGTCTTTTTGTAGTTATTTAATATCCTACAAAGTACTAATGTTCCTGTTAATTGATTAAAAAACTTAGAATATTTTACAAAATATACTTTTTGGAATCATTTTCCATATTTTAGTTTACATAACCTATCCTACAATTTTTTTTATTACTAAAATATTACCAAACTATATTAAAGTTGTCAATACTAATCTTCAGGCAATATTGGTATCGATCTGTGTGATACAGAACTAATAACTTCATTGAACTGTAGTATTCCCACACTTAAAAAGATCGCAATACTCAAATGCTCACCAATTCTTGCTATTCCTATTTTTCCACCTACACTAAGTCCATTTGTATTGTTCTCTATTTGACTCATTGCTTCTCTAACAGCACCAATTACTGCACCATCATGTACATGTGTATCAATAATTATTTTATTTCGTTTTGCTGCCACTAATGCACTTTCGATAAACTTAAATCTCGATGCAGGCATATTTCCACCTACATTTACAGCAGCTACTTTTATACCTTTTTTCTTATAATATTCTATTAGCTCTTTTTCTTCATCTCTAGATGAGATAGCCATTTTAAGTGCTGTTCTACATGCTTCTACACTTTTATCATCCATAAAATTCATATTTTATCCCTTCAATATTTCACTTTTCCTATTTTAAATAATTTTCTAAATAGCTAACTGCTTCAACATATCCTTCTATACCTTTTCCATATATTTGATGTACACACGCTGGAGACGTTACTGATATTTTCCTGAATTCTTCTCTTTCGTGTATATTACTTATATGTACTTCTACAGTAGGTATTTGAATAGATTTTATTGCATCAAATATAGCATAGCTATAATGTGTGTAAGCACCTGGATTTATAACAATTCCATCTACTTTATCATAATATGCTTGCTGCAATATATCAATGATTGTTCCTTCGCTATTTGATTGTTTCACTTCGATACTAACGTTGTTAATTATTTTTTTTGATTCAGATTTTATATATTCAACAAGCCCATTGTAATCCATATCTCCATATACACTTTTTTCTCTTATTCCTAAGAAATTAAGATTAGGACCATTTAATACTAGTATTTTCATATGATCTTCTCCTGTTCCAAATAAATCATTATCTTATCCAATAACAAATTCAATGTCGAGTCATTTTTTATAGTTATATCAGCATATTTCCTGTATAATTCGTATCGTTCATCATAAAGCTTAATTACATTCTGTATATTTTGCAATAATGGCCTGTTTTCATGATTCTCTTTCATTATATCGTCAATACTTCTATCTATGAATATAATTTTCCCATTTTTCTTCAAATTCACTATATTATTTTCTCTTTTAATTACACCACCACCTGTTGATATAATTATTTTATCCATTTCTGATAATTCCTTTATATACTTTTCTTCTAAATTTCTAAAGACTTCTTCACCATTTTCTGAAAAGATATTCTTAATTATTCTGTTCTCTTTTTTCTCAAGATATTTGTCAGCATCGATGTTTTCAAACTTTATTTTTGCAGAAAGGGTTTTTGCAATCGTAGTTTTACCACACGCTGGCATTCCTATTAACACTATATTCATTATACTCCTTTATTATTTGAGAATCTAACTTCTCACAAACTGGTTATTTTCAACTTGATAATGATATCCATGTTCTTCCATTCTTTTCATAAGTCTTTCTTTTTTAATATTATAAGTTTTCAAAAAATCATCCAGAGAGGAAAATTCATCCCTTAATTTCATGTTGACTACACCAATCATAATATTAAAATCCCCTGTTTCAAAATTAAACATAAAAAACACATCCTTTTTTATAATATATTTTACAATATCTTTGTTAATTTTGAGTCTGTAATTTCTGTATCTTTGTATTCTTTCTTAGTTTCATTGAATAATGTTGAGTATGTGCTATCTTTTTTTTCTATATAATCATCTTTTTTTAGTTCCTCAGAAATATCCTCATTTAATCTAAATATATTCCCGTAAAATTGTGAATAGTACTCGATATTATATAATGAATAAAAATTACTTGATCTAGTAATTAATACATTGTAATTACTAATATCTGTTATGAAGAACAGTGCAGAAGGATCACCTACATTAATTCCGAAAAATATTTTCCCCTTCTCTAATAATAATTTGTTAATTTCTGTAGTTATTATATCGATTAAAGCTTCTTGATATTTTGATTCTTTTTCTTCATATTCATTCCAGTTAACATTCAATTCAATCTGGTTAGTTTCAACCAATTGTTTAATTGCTGCAACATATTTTGGTGCACCATATTCGTATAAGAATGAATTCGTGTGTTTAGCCAAGTAATCATAAAAAAAAGTTGAAAACATTGATGTTGGTTCTTTTTCTGAAATATATTTCTTACATGCATCATTATAATCTACACTAAATTCCTTTTTTGCAAGCTCGTATTGTGAATACTCTTCATTTGTCATTACTAACCTTGCAAAAATATCAAGATCATCATAACTAACTATAACTTTAGCAGGCGTTATTTGAGTATTAATTGCTTCTTCTATCTCTCCAAGCCTTTTTTCAGTATCATTATTTTTGTTATCTTGCACAATTTTTACTTCTTTACTTTTTTCTTTTTTAAATATATTTTTTAAAAATGCCATTATAGCCCTTCTTTCAATTCAGTTATAAAATACGTCAAATTCATTATCATTTGATATTTTGGAAATAATAATAATTTGTCTTTTACTTCTGGAGTATATGTAGAAGAATTAACAAGTTTTGAATAGCTATCATTATATGCTTTGAAATTTTTCTTGAGTGTATCTAAACTTTTATTATATTCTTTTATGTATGCATTTTTTTCTTTTGCATTTTCTATTTTCAAATTAGTAATACTATTGTCAAGTTCTTTATATTTTTTTGTAAGTTCTGCATCAATTTCAGTTGAATTTAGTTTTTTAAAATCCTCTTTAGTCATTGTACTTCCCTTAAAATACAAATAGTCATATATATAATCACTGTTATTTGCAAAAGATGTTTTATCTTTAGAATATTCAAAATATGAATTTATATTAAATAAATATGCTTCCATCGCCACTGTTGATAGTGTTGATTTGTTTTGATTAACATATCCATAACCTTCCAATTCTTTGGGAAATATTGATCCATTAAGATTGATTATTGATATAACAACTGATTGGCTATCTGCAAATACTTTTTTTATTTTAGATTTTTCGCTTTTATTACTTACTAAATTCAATATTTTATCCATTTCAGTTTGATAAAATAACGATGTTGAAAGTATTAAATCATTTGTCAAATTATTAGAAATTGCTTCAGTATTTCCTGATATTGCATCATATTTTTTGTATATTTTTTTCTCATTTTTATTATTTGCTTCATATAATTCTTTATTTGTTGCAGATACGCTAACACATGTTATTGCTAATAAAAATAGCAATTTTTTTGTTGATAATTTTAACATACACACTCCTATTTTACTTTTTATACATTTCTGATTTTATTTTTTCATAGATTTCAATGAATGTCTCATCACTAAATTCTTTCTCATTCCATATTTCTTCTGATTTAATTGCTTGTGCAACTAACATCATTAGTCCATTAACCACATTTGCACCTTTAATCGAATACTTTAACATAAGTGTTGTAATTTCTGGATTATAAATTATATCAATCAAATTATTAGCAGGTATTTCTTGCTCTGCATTTAATGGTGCTTGATTCAATTGAGGATACATTCCAGAAGGAGTACAATTAACTATAAGCTCAATATCAGTTAAATCTTTAATATCGGAATATCTAATTAAGTAATCTTTTCCTTTCACTGGAAAGTTATCATTTTCTATGATAGATGCTAAATAAATATTTGAAGCCCCTAAATCTGATATTACGCTATATACTGCTTTTGATGCACCACCAGTTCCAAGTATTAATACTTTTTTATTACAAATGTCTATTTTATTATATTCTAGTGTCTTTTTAAAACCAAAATAATCTGTATTATGTCCATATAATTTACCATCTTTTGATAAAATTGTGTTAACTGCTCCAATTTTTATTGATTCATCTGAAATATCATCTAGATATTTCATAACCTCAACTTTATATGGGATTGTAACATTTATACCATCATACGTTTTTTCTCTAAGTTCAGTCATTAACGATTCTATTTCATTAATATTTTTTTCTATTAATGTATAATTTCCATCTATTTTTTCTTTTTCAAAATAATGTTCATGTATTCCTTTTGAAAAACTATGTCCTAGATGTTCTCCTAAAAGTCCGAATTTTTTCATTGTTCACCTCTTTTATACTTTTATAAATTCTATACTACATTTTACCACAATTATGTCACTAAAAGAATAGCCAAAATATCAGTTGACACTTTTTAACAGTTCTAGCTCATCTGTTGTTAATTCTCTATATTCTCCTAATGGAATTGACTCATCTAGCTTTAAATTACCCATTTGAACTCTTTTCAAGTAGAGTACTTTATTATTTACTGCGCCAAACATTCTTTTTACTTGATGGTATTTACCTTCAGTTATTGTTATGAAGCATTTTTTTCTATCTTCTTCATATAATTTAACTTTTGCATCTTTAGTAATAAAATTATCTGCTAATTGCAATCCATTTTCTATTTTCTCTATTGCACCTGGTGTTAATTTTCTGTTCAGTTCTACATAATACGTCTTATCAACGTGTTTTTTTGGTGACAATAAATTATGTGCTAATATTCCATCATTTGTTAATATTAACAGTCCTTCTGTATCTTGATCTAATCTTCCAACCGGAAATGGTTGATACTTTTTATATTTCTCATCCAAAAGATCAATTACTGTCTTATGCCTAGCATCTTCAGTGGCAGAAATAACGCCATCAGGTTTATTAAGCATTAAATATATAAATTCATTATAAGATAGTTTTTCCCCATCCATGAGTATTTCATCAGTATCTTCGTTAATTTGTGTACTTCCATCTTTTTCAAAATTTCCATTCACTAGTACTTTTCTTTTTTTCAAAATTTCACGTACTTCTTTTCTAGTTCCAACTCCTGCATTTGCAAGAAATTTATCTAATCTCATATAGCATTACCTTTTCTAATCATTATTATAATTCCTCATTTAAGTTCTTATAGTTTCCTAATATTTTCAAATAGTTTGATTTATCTCTAATTACATCAAGTGTGTGCTTGACTACTTCATCATGTAAATTCCCTTCAAAATCAATATAAAAATAGTATTCCCAAGGTTTATTTATTATCGGACGTGATTTTATACTCATCATGCTCAGTTTATTACTTTTAAATTCTTCCAATAATTTAAAAAGAGCTCCAGCTTCATTTGTTGTTGATGTAATTATGCTGATTTTTTTTGCATCATTTGTAACTAACATCTTATTTGATATGATAATAAATCTTGTATAATTTTCACGTATATTACTTATATCTTCTTGAAGTAACACAAGATTATACATTTCTTGTGCTCTTTTTCCTGCAACACATGAATAATAAGGGTTCGCTTCTTTTGATATGAACTCTGCACTAATCGCTGTATTACTCATTGATATTTGTTCAATATTTTCTAACTTATTTAAAAATTTCGAACATTGCATAAGTGCTTGTTCATGTGAAAATACTTTTTGTAATTTGTCCAGTTCCACTTTCTCTACACCTAATAATCTATGCTCGATTTTATGCTTAACTTCCCCTACGATATAGACATCTTTTTCATTTATCAAGTCTACAGTATCTCTTACTTCACCAGTTAAAGTATTTTCTATCGGAATAACAGCGAAGTCGATTTCATGATTAGAAACAGCTTCTACTAACTCTTCATGTGTCTTATAGTTTTGGATTTTCGTTTCTTTTTTCTCCAATTCATTGTTTGACTTGGTAGCCCTATTTTCCAGTAAGTTCATAAGTACTTCATGTGCGTATGATCCAGGAACACCTGTATATCCTACTTTAGACATATTGAAGTCAAAGTCATTTATGTATTCGAATTTCTCACCTATTTTATATTTTTGATATTCTTTACTTACATTCATCAAATCTATTAATATTTTCTCAATATAGTGAATATGATCTTCTCCTACAACTTTTCCGATGTTCTTCTCGATAACTTCTTTTTCTCTTTTCCCATCAAAAATTTTCTTGTCGTTTGCTTTTTTATATTTAGCAACATCTGATACAATATCTAATCTTTCTTCTAATAGTTTTACTAGTTTGTCATCAATATTATCAATTCTATTTCTAATTTCTGTTAAATCTAGTTTATCTGACTTATCATTTTGCATTCTTTTCTCCTCAATGAATGTATTTATATATCTATTATTATACTAATTTAAGGGTCAATTTTCAAGTCATTTAAATTCATAAAAAAATACACCTCCAATGTTATTCTCGTATCTAACATTTTTGGTGTAGTTTTTTATTTGAAGTTACTTCGTTTCATTAAGATTTATTGTAAATCCTGCTTTTACCATACTATTATCAAAATTCTTGTTCTTCTCATAATTATATCCTAAATTAAATGCTATCTTATCATTTGGAACATAACTAACATTCGCATTTGCCATTATTGTACCTTTTGCATAATGTAATTGCTCCATTTTCAAGTCTGTTCCTGATACATATCTATCTTCATGGAATGTGTCTACAAAATTGTATTTATAACCAACTGCTGCATCCCATCTGAATTTCCCTTCATTCTCTTTTACTTTTACTTCTACTTTTCCTGTAAATCCACCTTTTTTTGCTTCGTCTATTTTTATTGAAGAATAACTTGATGTTGCATCATAATAAATAGCATCTTCATTAACATTATTATACTCAATACCAACTGTTGGTAATAACTGTATATTATTATTTTTAAATTTCTTATTATATGTTGCTGCTAACCCACCTTTTAAAAGATGTGAATAATATTCACCTTTTCTTATTCCTTGACCTACAAAATCCGTACTCAATTTATGAACATCAAATCCAATTCCTAAATTAGCATCAAAATCCCATTTTCCTTTTGTATATCTTCCTAATACTGCTCCATTAAATGAATTAATCTGTTCTTCATGGTCAGAATCCCCATATACTGTTCCTCCAGCATTAATCCCTTTATAGTCAACCAAACTATTGCTATATCCTAAAGAAACTCCTGTAGTCCATCTATCTGTTATTTTATGTACCAATGTACCACTAAATCCATTTGATTTAACATCATAATCATAGTTAAATTCTTTCTCAGCATCGAAGTCTGATCTTAATACAGTTCCTTGGTAATCAAATGACAGTTTTTTCTCTCCTTTTTCCATATGTTCTGAATTAAAGTTAACTGCTGTTAAGTTCGTTTTTTGTAATTGATTAGCATTATCTAAATCTACTCTATTTCTTGGTATTATTATGTACGATGGTTCTGGAATTACTTCTGGGGCAGGTGTGTTATTAATATAGTATTTTTGCCCTATTGCTCCACTTCCATTTGTTGAACCAAATGTTTGTGCTGTATATGTTGACCAATTATTTCCATTTGTATCTAATCCACCTGTCATCCCTGTTCCTAATGTGAATAATCCTGGATCTACCGCTTGTGCTTTAGCTGCTGTACTCACTATCACAACATCATTTACATAAAACTCTGTTGCTGATGCATCATTTGCTATAACTTCATTTTGTATGCTATTAGTTGTTGTTCCTCCATTTTGTAATACTAAGCTTCCACCTGATACTACTACATCATTAGCTATTATTTTACCTGTTTTGTTAGTTCCAGTAGATGATATTCCATCATAATCAACATCAATATTTACTGTTCCCGCTACTGTTAGTACACCTGCTGCTCCTGCTGCATCATTCCACACATATGATGGTGTTGCACTTGTTCCAAATGCTGCTGTTGCATAATCAGAAAAGTCTGATACATTTAAGTTAACAGTTCCTGATAGAGTTGGTTCAGACCCAAATATTTGGAGCACTTTTTATATAATCCTTTTGTGAATATACTCTTTTTTTAATGTAGCATGAAATGATTCTATACATGCATTATCAT